>Ga0187803_10000491_pt1 | contig 15741 bp, 16 predicted proteins | sample NC_wetland_sal_i_2_FD_132425 | JGI IMG/M metagenome (GOLD analysis project Ga0187803, IMG submission 132425) | Wetland sediment microbial communities from Neuse River Estuary, North Carolina, USA - Control_3 | ecosystem: Environmental > Aquatic > Freshwater > Wetlands > Sediment | place: USA...
AGCTCGTCGTCCACGTACTGCGCGAGCCGGGTAAGGTACTCCCCGCACGAACGGGAGACGACCAGGTCCTGGGGGTACAGCTCCACCAGCTGGTCCGGCTCGGTGAGGGGATCCCCCTGCCAGTCGTGGAGGTAGCCGAGGCGTCGCAGCTGCGCCGGATCGGTACCGATCTCGACGGGGCGGACGTGCGTGAGGGGGAGGTTCGTCAGGTCGAAGCGGGCCGTCCCGTCCTGATAGACCGAGATCCGGTGGCTCGCGCGCAGGATTCCCTTCTCGAGGGGCTCGGGGACCTTTCCCGCGGACATCAACCCCTTCACACCCTTCACCACCGGCGCTTTCGCGAGGTGGAGGCGGGAGAGCGCGTCGCTCCACAGGGCGGCGATCGGCACCTGGTGCGTGGCGACCTCCCCGGTCGGGGTGGTGTGGCTCCCGCAGGAGCATCGGTTCCACACGGAGAACCGCTCGCACGAGGGGCACCGGCGAATCCCGAGCTCGAGTCGCGCGCCGTCCCGCATCGTTCGACGGGCCGCCTCGGGCACGGAGCGATTGGGGCCCCCCGCCTCGCCGACCGGGAACAACCCGTGGACGTTCGGCTGCATCGCACGCTGGTACGCCTTCTCGGGTCGCCCGACGCGCCCGCCGATCCGCGACGGGGCCCGCGCACGCACTAGGGCGCCCACGAGCCCGCTGACGTAGACCAGAGGATCCTCGTCGACCGGATCGAGGGGGGAGAGCCGGACGAGCGCCGGACCAACACGACCCAATCCGAGGCCGCCGACGAGCGCTTCGCTCGAATCGGGCTCGCCCCGGAGAAGGCCACCTTCGCCCGGATGGAAGAGGAACCCCAGCCGGGCCAGGAGCGGGTGCCACTCCGGGTCGGCCGGGAGCTCGAGCGCTCCCTCCTGCCAGATGCCCGACCGCTCGACGAACTCCGAGAGGCCCCGGATCTCGGTCGGGGCGAGATCGTGCCAGAACAGCAGCCAGCGCGGGTGCAACGGAACGCCTCGCTCCTTCGACAACCTCAGCGCTTCGTCGTACGTCGCGACGGAGGCGCCGACCACGGGATCGACCCCGGCGGCCCGGAGCTCCTCGAGGTGCCAGTCCAGCGAGTACGCTCCGGGCACGAGGGGACGGTTGTTCTCGAGGAACTCCCCGAATCCGACCAGGATCTCCCCGAGGTCGAGGATCCGGCGGATCCGCGGCAGGAGCGCTTCCGCCCTCGCGGCCTCGTGCACGGCGGTGACCGAGCCGTCGTCGAGCTCGACGATCGGCCCTTCGATCGTGTCGCACACCCCCATCGCCGCGGCCTTGCCCGGGTACTCGAGCTTCACCTGGGTACCGATCGCGACAAAATGCTGCAGCACCACCATCGTCGCCGGGTTGATCGCGCACGCCGCGAGCCCCGTCGTCCGGGCCCGTCCGTAGACCAGCCGGAACCCCCCCGGGAGGCCGGGGTGTGCGAGCACCGGGCGGCCCCCGACGGCGTCCTGGAGGTACTTCGGAGTGTGGGGATCGTCCTCGACGGACTTCGCGTGGCCGATCTCGGAGAGGAACTCCCAGCCGTCGAGCCCGAGCTTCTCGACGATCTTCCTAAGCTTCGCCGCCTTCTGGCAGAGCCCTTCGGCGATCACGAGGCATGCCCCGCCTCGGATCCCGTTCGTTGGGACTCGGGCGAGGTTGCGGAACGCGCTCACCTCCGCGTCGCCTTCGGTCGCTTCTCCCGAGATCGCGACGGGGACCCGGGAGACGACGAGCTCGATCTCCTCGGGCGTCGGTACGTACTGGAGGTGTTGGTGGATCTTGTAGAGGGGGATCTCCTCCTTGAGCCGACCGATCTCCTCCGGGAGGGCGCGGTACGGGGCGAGGCCAAGATCGCGGCGAACGATATCGGCCAGGAGGACGCTCAACGCCTGGGCGGTCCCCCCGGCGGCGCGGATGGGCCCGGCGTAGTAGAGCTCCACATAGGGAATCCCGTCCCGACCGTCGCGCAGGTGGACCTCGGCCAGACCTTCCAAGGGCGCGACGAGGATCCCTTCCGTCAGGATCGCGAGGCCGACCCGGACCGCCACGTCGACCCGGTCGGCGACCGAGCGCCCTCGACCCACGTCCTGGACGATCCGTCGGGCGATCGTGACCGCGACCTCTTCTCGCGGCATCTGCGCGGAGAGCGACCGGATCTCGACCGAGATCCCCTCGATCCCGAGGTGGGCGAGAAGCTTCTCGACGCGCGCGGCCATGTCCTGGGCGCGGGGGATCTCCGTATGGGCTTCGGGATCGACGCCCTCCTGGCGCGCGGCCTCGGCCGCGGTATACCCGCGATCCACCTCGGCCTCGAGCGCGCGAAAATACTCCTCCACGCGCCGCGGAGGGGGTTCGACCCTTTAATGCTGCGGCGCGGGAATGGTCAACGACAGGGAACCAACGCCAGCGGGGTGCTAGGGATTCCTCGTTGCGACGTCCCGCTGGTCCGGCTTGGGAGCTCCGTAGAAAGCTAGTTATCGCCCCAGTAGGTCGGGCGCTCATGCCCCGGAGCGTCGCCGCCATCGATGCGCTGCTGCGCGAACGCCACCTTCTCAAGCATCCGTTCTACGTGGCTTGGTCCGCCGGTGAGATCACCCGGGACACGCTGCGTTCCTACGCCGCCCAGTACTACCAATTCGAATCGAACTTCCCGAGATACGTGGCGAGGGCGTACGCCCACCTCACCAACCCCCAGGAACGTCGATCGCTTCTCGACAATCTCGTCGACGAGGAGGGGCGGAGCCCGACCCATCCGGAGCTGTGGCTCGACTTCGCCCGAAGCCTCGGCGCCTCCGCGCGCTCGGTCAAGGCGGCGGCGCCCCTCGGAGCGACACGCTCTCTCCTCCAGTGCTACGAGCGGTTCGGAGCCCTCGGACCGGCCCCGGCTCTCGCGTCGCTCTATTCCTACGAGTCGATCTTCCCGGAGGTCGCCGCGGAGAAGTCCCGGGGCTTGCGCGAGCAGTACGGGATCCGCGACCCAAAGGCCCACGAATTCTTCCGGGTGCACACGGGAGCGGACGTCGAGCATTCCCGGGCCGAGAGACGTATCCTCGCCGCCGTGATGGGGAGGTCCCCCGCCGCCGCTCGGGACGCCTGGACCGCGGCTCGGGGGACGATGGCGGCGTGGTGGTCGTTCCTCGACGCCTTCCCTCGGTCGTAGTCGGACTACGAGGACTCCGAACGGAGCGCGCCGCCGCGAACTGTCCCGCGCCTCGCTCGCGACCGACGATTGTCTCCGAAGGTGTCGTGCACCGTCGATCGGGAGAGATCCGAACCACCCCGAGACTCTCTCTCCGCCGTGCGTGGGGAGCGAGGGCGGACAATCATGGCGCAGACAGCCAATTCTGCCCTCGGGGGTGACGGGGCTCCCTTCTGCCGCGCGTGGGCGCCATGCTTAGGCCCGATTGTCGATCCGTCGATTCGGACTCGGCGGCGGTTCCGTTCTACAGAAGTTGTGCCGTAATCGGCCTCCTGTAACTCAATCGACTCGCGTCCGACACTGCTGTACCTAAATCGGTCTGAGGTCTCGCTTACCCTCGACAAGCTGCTGGGCACTTCTCAATCCAAGCAACGTGAGTTGCCACGTCGTGCCTCCGCGAGTTGGGTGTTGAGTGCACAATTGCCCCTTCCTCAGCCGATCGAGAGCCTTGCGAGCATCCCCGCGAACTCCCTTCGGAAACTTCGACATCACTGCTTCCCTGGGAACGTGAGCAGCTAGCGATAGGTTGCAACATTCCGCAAGTGCCATCAGAGCAGCCTGCTCGATTGGCCGGAGGGGTTTTTCCGTAGTATCTGGCAATGTGTGTCCATACTCAATCTATTATATACACACTGCCTCTAGGGTTTCGATGGCCGGTACCGACTTGGTGGACGTACGACCGGGAACTACCGTCGAAATCGAGGGCTTTCAGTACTACAGGCTCACCGCGACCATCCCGGACGATTCGTTTGCGTTCGTCGCGAAACCCATCAAGGTCCGGACGCGCAAGGGCAAGGACTACCACGTAGTTCGAATCACCGTGCCTAAGAACGTCATGGAGCGACTAATGCCGGCGCCTGACGACTATCTCTTCCTCCGGGCGAAAATCGCCCAGTGGTTCCACATGGTGAACTGGGCGAAGATGCCCAAGGTTTGGGAAAAGCTTCCAGGGGAGCTTCAGAGTCAGGTTCTTGCGTCGAACGTGTTCTCCCCTACGGTCTTGGCAACGCCTTCCGGAGTGGTTGGCTACCCCGCTTTGGCGGCCGCCACAAGGACCACGGTGCCGAGTGCCGTGATCTCTCAAACGGCCATGGAAGCACGCTCCAAGGAAGGAAGTGAATGAAGGTAGAATATGTGCCGTGGAAGAAGCTGGAGATTCGAACGTACATGCAATTCGATTCGCCCGAAGAGTTCGCGAACTTCCTCGCAGCTCCCACTCCGGCTGGAATGGCCGGGTCGACCAGCCTTGTTTGGGCAGACGGGGTCCTCCTCCGCCACGTTCCATTGAATCCGCCGACAGAGGCCATCGCAACCGAGTTTCTCCGAGGGAATGTCCTCTGGGATCACCTCGATTTCGCTACCATGCCGAAGTACGCCCCGGAGTTGAGACCCGCGTCTCGGCCAGGATTGGTGATCAACGTGATTGACATGTCGCGTAACGCCCTGTTTGCTGACGTGGCGAAGTGGGCGAAGGATCTCGCCAAGGAATCCCACAAATGAGTCCCTGAAGGAATCTGAGGAGAGTAATGGCAGCACCCTCTCAGGAACAGCTCGCCCAAATGATGGCGAACGCCAAGCCAGTGGATTTTGAGGTGATCGGCGGTAAGGATCCTGAGGTCAGAATCCGCGTAGACGACGGGGGCCACGAAGTGAATCTTCGCCTCAAAGTCGTTATCGCGAGCGTAAACAGGGTAGGGAACGATCCGAACAACGGGCTTCCGATGTACCAGGTGGTCAATCAGGTCGTGGTCGGACTGCTGAAGTCCGACCCGGCATTAAAGAAGGCCTCTGTGTTCAAGGGCTCCCCGAAATCTTCCAAGGGTTTCGCCTAGGATTGCCACGATGCCAGTCAAGGACTGGGGCGGGCGGAAGATCGTGGAACTCGAGTGGCAAGGCCCCAAGATGTTCTCCTTGAATCGATTGCCCGAGACGGTCCCTGACTATCGAGGAGTCTACCTGTTCAGCTCTCGGAAGGGGCTCTACGATTACAGTAGCGGAATGTCGTCGGTCGCATACATTGGATCCGGACAGGTAGCGCGGCGTCTGCCGGCGCATGTGAGTCGTAATCCGAGGGTTCAGAACGTACTAGAGAACGAGTCGACAATGTGGTTCTGGTACGCCCGAGTGGCCCAGGGCCTACACGAGTGCGTTGAGCAGCATCTCTTCGAAGATTTCGTCGACCGCCACGGAGAGAATCCGATTCTGAACGTGGTCAGACCACCTTGCTCCCTGGAGTGGAGATCAGTGACTGTTCGTCACTCCGGCCTGAACTTCCCATTCGATTTCTCTCGGAAGGATTTCCCCTGATTTCGAGGGAACGGCTATCGAGGACGGCGAAGCTCGGATTCGCTCGACACTAACTTCCAGCACAGAAGTTAATCGATAACAGTCCACCTACTTTGGGGAAGGCAATGCCGGGGTTCGAGCTCGGGAGGGTCTCCGTGGTGGACGCGGTTCTGCAGCTTCCGGCGCACGAAGATATCCAGCTTCCCAAGAGCGCGATTCCCCGCCCTGAAGGGTTGGGGTTTAGCTTGAGCCTTGGCGAACCCCACGGTCAAGTTGCAGATTACCGAGCCGAGCTACCAGATGGGCGTGGGCTGCACTTGCGCGACATGTCAAGCCACTGGTCCATCCACTGGGATCACTTTTTTCCTAGCCTTGAGCACTGGGTGGATCACCTTCGTGAGGACTCTCCCGTCTGGTTTGCGATTCTCATCGCCGGCCTCTTCATCGCGGCAGCAGTCGCGATCGCTCTGTTTGTGTCGCTCTTGGTACGGTCGTCGAATGGCTAGAGCAGAACGAGGGACACGGATTGTTCGCGGCGTCCAATCGAGGGGTCGCTCGATTGACGCCAACTCACTTTGGCAAATTGTGATGCTCCGAGGCCTAGGTCACACTGAGTCGGAAATCGCGAGCCGGCTAGCCCGAGCAGGCGTCGAGGTATCGGCCCGGACTGTCTCCTATCAGCTTGGCCGCCTCAGGCAGTTAACCTTGGACCAAGACCAGGAGTACAGAGTCCTTGGTCGCATCTTGATCTCGAGTTCGACTGCGCTTCCTTACCTCATGTCTGCCATCGTCGAACGTGCTCAGCGCGGACGGAGGTCCTGACGATGACCTTCGTCTGCCGGATGTGCGGAATTCCCTGGCCCAACCCCCGAATCAAGCCATGTGCGTGCTGGTGGGGGCTTAGGATCTCACCTCACACTGGAGTTCGGTTTGTATGTGGTCGCTGCGGCACCCCCTGGCCAGCGGGACGGAAGGGCTGCGCTTGCTGGCCCAACGGTGTGCGAGTCCGTGATGACGAGATCGGAGGCCAGAGTTTCCCGCTCCCAGGGCTATGATAATCTCGCGAGGTGAATGTACCTACTCTTCTCCGAGATTCTCTTGACAGCATCGAGGAAAGAGGGAGGGCTTTCACTCTGGAGACAGTGGGAGAAGGATGACGTGGTTTCCGTGCGGATTTGGTGCGGTGCCGTGGAATCATCGCTGGGAGCGGGGTTTCACTGCAGTAGGGCTACGACCAACCGGATGGTTGTTGAACGAACTGCCGGATGATCCAGCACCTAGAGTCGCATCTGAACGCCCCATCTGGCGATCGTCTTGCTCTTGCATCCAACTTAGCAAACCCAATGCCGCTACTCCAGCGACGGCCCCCAAAGCAATCGTTCCATCGACGCCAAGTCGGATGCCCTTCTCCGAGTGCCCGCAACGTTTGCATTCCCACACGACAGCCCCGAGCTGAACTCCGTCGAGGGGCATGTGACATTTGACACAGCGGACATTCAGGCTCTCAATCTGCTTCAATCCGTTCCGAACGAGGTGGGTCTGAACCTCCTTGAGGAGCTGAATTTCGATGTCGGATAACTTGACGCTGGACCCCATGGGCTACTTGGGATTACCAAGGTAGTTATAAGACCACCCGGGTGGGTGGTTGGAGATGGGGGACCTCACGAGGCACCATTTCACCACCACTCCGGCACTGACTAATAGCCGGACCTCCTCCCGCGTCCGTGTACTCCCTATCGGAGTGTAGAGTGACATGGAGACGCTAGAAGCCGGTGGTGTTCCATACGCCGAGCTATGGGATGAGTTGAAGTCGATGGAACATGCGTTGGATCACTTGAGGAACCCTAACTGGCGGCTGGGAGATCTCGACCGTGAACAGATCCTAGCTCTCGCGAGCCTTCTAAGATCGCTCTCACGTCGCTCTCGTCACCGTCCGTTGTACATGTACGACGATGCCAGCTACGTTCTCAATGCAATGCAGGAAAGCTCCTTTCCTCGTGCAGATCTGAGAAAGGAGATTCGACTTCTTAGTGATTCTCCAAGAACCAAAGACGTCTTCGTGAGGATTGGCCAGAACCTACCTCGATTGGCCAATGACTTGGACAAGGCCGCCCGCGCCTCACCGACGGTTCGTCGCGCTACGAGCAGGCATGTTAGTGCGGCCGATATGGAGCTTGTTAAGACTTGTTTGGACAGCCTCATGGCGTACGTTGCTGCGAACCTCACCATTCCTCACGCCGAGATGGGCACTCACCGGATGGTTCCGAGTTTATAGATTCTCGAAGTAGACGCCTCCCTAGCAGCCTCGGCACTGGCTGCCCCGCCGTGATGCGTTGGCCCATTGCCTTAAGGTGTTCCGGCATCCCTCCTGCAGCGAAGGAGGATGACCGACCAGACTCCGACCGACGACGCGGAGAGCGTCCTCCGAAACAAATGCGTCGCACTGATTCACGCTACCCGCCGACGCCTACATGAGTTAGATCCCGGTTTATTCCCGGCGGAGTCGACTAAGGAGGCACTCGCCATCCTTACAAAGACGATCGAGCGGATTGGCGAAGCGGAGAACCTGCGACAGGCCCGCCCCACAAAGGTCTACCCGGCGCTGCTTTCATTGCAAGACTTGATTCAGGACATCGAGCTCTCAGGTAGCTACCATCTTTCGTGGCCCCTCATAGAGCTCCTAGGGGACGCTTTCAGCAAGCTAGTCGCACATGGCGATATCGCCGCCTTCTATGCGACGATGAAGGAGCACAACTACCGGACCATCTCATACAATCAGCAATACCAGAGATTGCTGGGAGGAGCATTACCAGCGCGAGCCCTTGCATCCATTCTGGGTACTCGTCAACTCCTCTGCGTCGAGTTGCCTTCAGTCGAGGAGGAGCATCCCGCCCTCCACACCAACGTGCTCCACGAGTTTGGGCACGTCCTCCTCGATAATGATTCACCATTCGCTCATGACTTTGTGAGGGTGTGGCTACGAGAGTTTCGGCCCTTCTTCACGGACGTGGAAAGGGATATCGTAGGAAACACCGAGGACAAGCAGGACCTACGATTCGCTCTAGGGGAGGCGTGTTATCAATTCGCTTCTGAGTTGGTCTGCGATTGCTTTGGCGCCGCGGTTGTAGGTCCTGCCTTCTCCATCGCATACGGTGAGATGAGATGGAACAAACCCACCTCTTTTTGGATTGTCCAACCATCAAGTTCGGGTCGAGGCTTGAGAGCTCATCCCGGTTTTTCCTTTCGTGTTGAGGTCCTAAAGGGCCTGCGGTCCTACCAGTCCTTCCGGGACGGGGCAGTTCGCCTCTTCCCGCGTCTCAAAACACCCGAACTCAACGATTTCGACCGACTCATGGATCTCGTTGACACTCGAAGGTCGACGGACCGGATCGCCGTCAACCGATTCCTTGGCATCGATAGCGATTCAGCTCAGTCCATCCTAAACGACCGACTTACCAAGCTCAAAGATGCGTGTCGGCGGGTGGTCATGAGATTCGAACCACTTGTCGTTGACAGACTCAAGGGAATCCTCGATCCCGTGAAGCCTCAGACAATCTTCGAGCTGCTTAGACGGTTGGAGCAAGACCTTACTCCCAATACCGCGAAGGACACAATCCCCTGCGGTCTAGGTGCAGACTTCCAGTCGATCTTGGCGGCTGGCCTCTACTACCGCCTCGGCCTACTATCAGTTCGATCCCAGGACGAAACTCGAATGGTTCGAAGTCTGAACATTGCCGATCAGCTGGTTGCGAAGGCGATTGAACAGTCCTATGTTCAGCACCACGCCAATGTGGTCGGAGGAGGATGACCGGTGGCAACACTTGGGTATTCGGAGCTCAAGAGCAGACTTTCCTCTGGGAATGAGACCAAGCGCCTCGTGGTCACTCCGATTCTCTATGCTGATCAACTCGGTCCCAGCGGAATCGACATCAGACTGGGTTCGTCGATCCTAGTACCGCGGAAGACGTCGGTGGGTCTCCACGATGTCACGAAGACTGAGGTGGCCTCAAGAACCGAACGGGAACTGTACGAACGAGTTCGTCTGACCTACGGCCAGAAGTTTGTCCTACACCCTAACGAACTGATTCTAGGAGGGATGTTCGAATACATTTCACTCCCGAATGATCTCGTCTGTACGATCACCTCGCGCTCCTCCTGGGGGCGACTAGGCCTGGTCGTGGCAACGGCGTCTGTCTTTCATCCGGGGTACAAGGGCTCTCCAACGTTGGAACTGGCTAATGTGAGCGAGACGCCAATCGCGCTCTACCCAGGACTCAGTGTCGGGCAGCTCATCTTTCAATTCGTCCTTCGCACCAAGACACGCCCGAAGGCGAAGCTTGAACAGTCGCCTGAGGTTTACCATGGCCGGTACTATGCCGCCACCGAACCGCAACTCCCGTCGTTCTTTGCCGAAGGCCCCAGCGAGGACATCGCGCGCTGGGGGGAGGACAGGTGGCGTACCGGCAAGGGTGCGTCCCGAGGACGAGCGGGCGGCAATCCGCCGCATACTCGCCGCAATACGAAGGGAGTTCCCCGATTACGACGTCAATGAGTCTTACTTCCTTGAACCGCCCCTAGCCGCAACCGCTGGGTCTCGATGCCCTCGTGATCCTAGGGGCCGCTTGCACAAGGCGACGCAGCCGGCTCCCGGCGGGGGATATCTCGTATGTCTGGTGTGCGATGTGAACCCGGAACACATGTTCTGCGATGACGGGAGGCGTTACTCCGATGCCGTCCGGGTCCCCACCTAGACCGACCGCAGTAGACTGGTGGGAGCTCCGAATCTCGAAGGGAGTACGCGGGCTTAGCAATCCCGGCCTACAGACCATTCTCGTACTCCTAGTGTGGTTGGTGAGCTACCCAGTCATTCTTCTTCTGACAATTTGGAACTACCTTCCCGGTCCGCTTGGGGCTGTGGCACTCCTGCTGAACTCGGAGGGCTTTGTCTCGACGGCTGTACTGTTGTACCGGGCCGGGCATCGTCTGGGAGATCAGGTCGTTGAGTCGTTGGAGGGAGCTGTTGAGGAAGCCGCCCCCGAAGGCTCCCCGCATCGGGAACTATTGACCACGACCCTCGATCAGTACGACCCAGCAATAAGGCGAGGGTTGAACGGGCTAGGACTCATTGCCACGGCCTGCTGGACGCCGGGACGAGATCATCTAGTTCAGGCGGGCCTGAGCCGCTTTTGCACAGTCGTGGGTACCACCCCGAACACTGCATCGACGAGTGCGACTTCGGCCCCGCCAGGAGCAACCTGACCCAACCAGAGCCGAGACGGCACAATCGATTAGAATCCGATGCGACAGTCCAGAGCTGGCCCCAGCAGTCCGTTCCAAGCAGGATCTCCCTGCTGCTCTGCGATCATCTGATTGCTTTCTTCTCTCGCAAGCCCTCCAGTCCGTGCTTCTGCTCCAGCGATTCAACCAGAAGGTACCGTGCGACCTCGCTGTTCGAGTTTCCGAAGTGGGGCTGCAGGTCCCGGAGTTCCTTCAGGTGCACGGGATCAAGTCGAACATTCACCTGTCGTTTCTCTGTCATGATATCAATTGGTAGTCAGGTGGTGCCTAAAACGATACCACTCTAGCACGGATGGACCGCGTAATTAAGCCCAGGAATCCATGGTTCACCGTCGAGTTGCTTGGCAACCCGACAGATGAGACTCCCTCCAACCTCGAGCGGTACCCTCCAACATACTCTGGCGGACTATGGCCTCGACTTGGGCGTGCCTGGGGACTTCGTAACCATCACACGTAAACCCTTGGGATCCAAGGTCCACCTTAGTGAGTCCCCGGCGTCAACCCCTAGAACGTCGACGACTGTCGACGGGACCGTAGTCCTCAGCGAAGCCGAGCGTTCAATCGCCTTCACCAGCTTAGACTCGATCGGCTTGGTCATGGGTTCCCGACCAACTCATCAAACCAAGCTAGATGAGGATGTCGGACTACATGTTCGGCAACATGTAGGTTCAAAGCTTAAGTACTATCGTAGTGTAGGTCAACATGTAGGACGACTTATGACGACCCGGGCCGAAAGACTTCCCGTCAGAGAGGTGCGAGGCCTCGAGATGCTCCGGGACGGGAAGCGGGTCTTGGAGGTTTCCGAACATGAATTCATCGTGGGATCCCAGACTGGGAAGAGCCTCTATCGCGTAAGGACAGGCCAGACCAAGGGTCTGACCGAAACTTGCACTTGCCAGGATTTCAATGACAGGCTTGCCGCTTGCAAACACATCTACGTCGTTCGCCACTGGCTCGCGGCTGTCAATGATTCCAGCCCGAACCCACCTCCATCATTCCCTGCTCCACCGGCGAAGCGGACCTCCATCAACTGGTCGGCCTACAACGAATACCAAGCGGAGGAATATCGCCTGTTTAGTGCGCTGCTCAGGGAGCTCTCAATCGGATTCCCTGAGCCAACAAAGGACCCGCACCTAGCGGGTCGCAAGCCGATCCCCCTGAGAGAACAGGTCTTCTGTGCCGTTCAGAAGATCTACCTCGGATTCTCGTGCCGCCGATCCCATGGGTTCCGCGACCAGGCGGCCAAGAACAGCCTGATCACCAAGACCCCCTTCTGGGCCGTCCCATCACGATTCCTGTGCAGGACCGACGTCACTGACAGCCTACACGATCTGCTCGCCAGGTCAGCCATCCCGTTGATGGGTATCGAGGACCGATGCGCCATCGATTCGACAGGGCTGCGTACGACACGGTTCAACTACTATCGGAAGGAGAAGTACGAGCCTACTCGGGAGAACGACTGGCGGAAGCTACACGCCCTGGTCGGAGTGAAAACCCATGTGATCCCGGTTCTCGAGGTTACGGACGGATCAGCCAGCGACTCTCCTCAGTTCCCGGGGCTGCTGCGAAGGGCCGTAGAGAATGGCTTCCGGTTCAAAGAGGTCTACGCCGACAAGGGCTACCTGAGTCGCGAGAACTTCAATGCGGCAGCGACTCTCGATATTCTGCCGTTCATCCCCTTCAAGACCAACAACACCGGGATCGCGAAGGGGAGCCCCATGTATCACAAGATGTTCCTGTTCTTCCAATATCACCGGGAAGCATTCGATCAGCAGTACGGTCAGCGAGCCCAGGTCGAGTCCGCCTTCGGTGCGTTCAAGCAGAAGTTCGGTGAGACTCTAGCCTCGAGAAAGTTCGATTCGCAAGTCAACGAGATCCTGTGTATGGCGATCTCGTTCAACATCACCATGGTCATTCGCCAGATGTTCGAGGTGGGGATCTTCCCCGAGTTCCTTCAGCCTCCGGCCGGGCACACCGCCCCCCCAGCCCCCACGACGGAATCGCCGGCTCGAACCTCTCTGTCTCTAAATCCCGCCTTCGCCGTCACGCCCGTAACTGAATCGAGGCTCCCGGAGTGATTGCGGCACAAGTTCCGTTCTACACAAATGTTTATGTAGAAAACTCCGGACTCTCATCCTCCAGAGCGTATGACGCTCGTCTGACAAACAGAGTAGGGTCCAACCATGAAGTCCATCATCCAAGAAGCGATCGCCAAGCACCAGGAGAACCAGGCTCTCGAGGAGCGCCCCGCGACCACGCCGGCGTACGTGAACGCCGACGATGCGGAACTCGCGAAGCTGGCCGAGACGCTCAAGGTCAACATCCGGATCATCGGATGCGGCGGCGGCGGATCGAACACGATCAACCGGTGCTCGGAAGAGGGGATCCAGGGCGCCGAGATGTGCGCCATCAACACCGACGCGAAGCATCTCCTTACGATCCACTCGCCCCGGAAGATCCTCATCGGCCGACGCGCCACGAAGGGGCTCGGCGCGGGCGCTCGCCCCGAGATCGGGGAGGAGGCGGCCCGAGAGAACGAGGAGGAGCTTCGCGCGTTCCTCAACGGAGCTCACATCGTGTTCGTCACCGCGGGAATGGGGGGCGGCACCGGGACCGGGTCGGCCCATCTCGTCGCCCGTCTCGCGAAGGAGGCGGGAGCCCTCACCATGGGCGTGGTCACCCTCCCGTTCGCCGGCGAAGGGGCGGCGCGCATGGAACAGGCGCGCGACGGCCTCGAGCGGCTGCGCCGCGTCTGCGACACGACGATCGTCATCCAGAACGACAAGCTCCTCGAGCTCGTCCCCCGGATGCCCCTCGATTCCGCGTTCAAGCTCGCGGACGCGGTCCTCATGACCGCGATCAAGGGGATCACCGAGATCGTCACGCGCCCGGGGCTCGTCAACCTCGATTACGCGGACATCCTCACCGTCATGAAGGACGGCGGGGTCGCGCTGATCGGGCTCGGAGAGAGCGAGAGCGCGACCGATCGGGTGACCGAGGCGGTCACCGAGGCGCTCACGTCCCCGCTGCTCGGTTCCGTGGAGCTCAAGGACGCGACGGGCGCCCTGGTCCGCGTCATCGGCGGACCGACGATGACCGTCAGCGAGGCCGAGAAGGCCGCCGCTCTCGTCGGCGGGAAGATCTCGAAGCGCGCCCGGATCATCTGGGGATGCTCGGTCGAGAACTCGACCGAGATGGAGAACACGATCAAGGTCCTCTTGATCATCACCGGGGTCCGAGCACAGAGCCTCCTCGGGCAGAAGGGGGGCTACGCCGCCGGTGAGTCCCAGGAAGTCATCGACCTCGTCCGCTAGAACACCGTTCGAGCGGCCCCGCTACCTCGGCCTCGAGGCCGAGGGAGAACCCTTTCCCCCTCTCTCTCCCCCGCTCTGGGAGGCTTGGCTCCGGTCGGCGCTCGGGCGGGCGCACGCCTCCGACCTGCGCTTCCGCCTGGTTCGAAGCGAGAGGACCCGGGCGATCGTCGCCGTCTCCCATCTCGATGCCCCGCGGGCCCGCAGGGCTTGGAACGCCGAGGTAGGAGACGGGCAGACCTTCCGGATCCGAACCGTCCGCACGTGGGGCACCCTCGTCGGCGCTAAGGCGTGGGCACGTGCGATCGATGGCCCTCGCTAGGCTCTACTCGCAAGGCTCCCGATTCGATCGAGATGAGGGCGCCGTTCACGTGGCCGTCGCCCACGCTCTCCCCGAGCGTTCGACGTAGGCGCGCCCGTGGCCGGCCGCCGGACTTATCTCGCCGCCAACCTCCCAGTTCGGGGTACGAGGCGTGACGGGCGAAAGGGCGGGTTCGGCCCGGGTCGCTCGTGCGCTGCTCTCGGTCCACGACCGCGGCGGTCTCTCTGAGTTCGGTCGAGGTCTCGCAGGGCTCGAGATCGAGCTCTGGGCGACGGAGGGGACCCGAAAGGCGCTCACGGACGCGGGAGTCCCCGTTCGCCCGGCGGAGGAGCTCACCGGGATCGCGGCGTGGTTCGGAGGTCGGATCAAGACCCTTCACCCCGGACTCCTGGGGGGAATCCTCGCGCCGCCGACCGTGGCGGGACGGAAGGAGCTCGCGGAGCGCGGTCTCCTGTCGTTCGACCTGGTCGCGACCAACTTCTACCCGTTCGAGCGGCATCTCGCCGAATCGCCGGGCGCGCCCGATCGGGAGGAGTTCATCGACATCGGAGGCGTGACCCTGGCCCGCGCCGCGGCGAAGAACCACGCCGGGGTCGCGGTGCTCACCGATCCAGGGCAGTACCGAGAGGTCTTGGAGGAGCTGGTTCGCGCGCACGGCCTTCTCTCGGAAGAGACCCGTCGACGGCTCGCCGTCCGCGCGTTCGAACGGTGCAGTTCCTACGACCGGGCGATCGCCCGCGGGCTTTCCACCGCACCCTCGGACCAGGATCGCTGGCCGGAGGAGGTCACGTTCCGGTTGGAAGGGCTCCCCCTGAGGTACAGGGAGAATCCGCACCAGCCGGCCGCCACGTATGGGGCGATGTTCCCTCCCGACGCCGCCCTTCACCCCGACCGATTCTCCCTCCGAAAGGGGGATGCGCTCTCGTTCACCAACCTGCTCGACCTGGACGCGGCGCTCGGTCTCGTGGAGGAGTTCCCCGAGCCGGCCGCCGCGGTCGTGAAGCACGCGACCCCGTGCGGGGTCGCCAGCGGGGCCAGCCTGCGGGAGGCCCTGGAGGGAGCGGTCGCGACCGACCCGGTCGCCCGGTACGGCTGCGCGATCGCGGTGAACCGGCCGCCGACCGCGGACGACCTCGCCGCGCTGCACGGCGTCTTCGTCGACCTCCTCGCCGCGCCCGACTTCTCGGCGGCGGCGCGCGCGGCCCTCACCCGGCGGAAGAAGCTCAAGGCGGTACGGGTCCCGATCCTGCCCGCCGGTCGCCCGAGCTGGGACGCCCGGACCGCGCTCGGTCGCCTGCTCGTGC
>Ga0187803_10000492_pt1 | contig 15740 bp, 11 predicted proteins | sample NC_wetland_sal_i_2_FD_132425 | JGI IMG/M metagenome (GOLD analysis project Ga0187803, IMG submission 132425) | Wetland sediment microbial communities from Neuse River Estuary, North Carolina, USA - Control_3 | ecosystem: Environmental > Aquatic > Freshwater > Wetlands > Sediment | place: USA...
ATCGAGCCCGACGACCATCTGAACCCGGACGACCTCAGCGCGCTGGCGCGCACCCATCTCAAGGAGGCCTTTCGGGCGGTGGCGTCAATTCAGAGGCGCATCGCGGCCGAGCTGCACCTCGGCGTGCGATGAGGCTTCCTCGCCGGGTGCGCGGCGCGGGCGCTGACGCATACAGGCGCGCGCGTCTACCCCCCGGACGGACGCCGTGGCGCGCTGCGAGCTACTGCGCGGTCGACCTCGAGCTGAGCGGCCTCGACCCCAAGCAACACGAGATCGTGTCGTTCGGCGCCGTTCCGATCGAGGACGGACGCGTGCAGCTGAGCGCCGCCGTCCACGGGCGTGTCCGTCCGCAGCGCCTGATGAGCGAGGCCTCGATCCGTCTGCACGGCATGCGCGCCGCCGACCTCGCCGACGCGCCACCGCTCGACGTCGCGATCGACCCGCTGCTCGCCGCGATGGCGGGCAGGATCCCCGTCGTCCACGTGGCCGCGATCGAGCGCGGCTTCCTGCGGCCGGCGCTGCGCCGTCAGGGCCTGCGCTTGCGTAAGCCGATGATCGACACCAGCGTGCTCGGGCTCGTCTGGCTGCACGAGCGCGATGGCCGCGGCCCGCGGCACGCGTCGCTCACCGATCTGACCGTGGCGCTTGGCCTGCCGTTGCACCACCCACACGATGCGCTCGGCGACGCGCTGACGACCGCCCAGGCGTTCGTCGCGCTCGCGACGCACCTCGACGCACGGCGAGGAGAGACCGTGCGGAGCCTCCTCTCTGCCGGCCGGCGGCTGGAGTCGCTGCTCGCCTACCCGGCGCGTTAGCGGACAGTTCGCCGCCACTGATCGAGGACGCAACGTGTTGGCGGGGTGACGCGCAGCCCCGCCAACACGATCCGCGGCGGCACGGTATGCGAGGATCGGTGCTCCCGATGGCTCTCGCTCGATGAGATCCACCGCCCCGCTACCTGGGCCCGCGGTCGAGCAGACGCTCGCGCTGCTCGAGCCTGCTCGCCGGCCGGCGGTGCCGCACCTGCAGGACGGCTACCTCGATCTGCTCGGCGAGGAGGATCCCACCGGAGCGCATCCCGGTCAACAGCTGATGCTGAGCAGCGCGCTGGCTCTGATCTACGAGCGCCTGTGGCGTCCGCTGGGGGGACGCCTGCTGATGGGAGCGACGGGTCCCCGGATAGGCGACGAGCACCGCATTGCCCTGAGCATGCTGAATCTGTCACCCAAGGACCTGGTGCTGGACGTCGGCTGCGGACCGGGCAACTTCACGCGTGGCTTCGCCCGCGCCGCGAACGAAGGCCTGGTCGTGGGGCTCGATGCCTCAAAGACGATGCTCGCCGTCGCCGTGCGCAAGACCGACAGCGCCAATCTCGCCTATGTGCGAGGCGACGCCTCCGCGCTGCCGTTTCGGGACGGCAGCTTCGATGCGATCTGCTGCTTCGCTGCGCTGTACCTGATCCAACAGCCGATACGGGCGCTCGACGAGATCGTCCGCGTCCTTGCTCCAGGCGGTCGAGTGGCGCTGCTCTCGAGCTGCAACCGCGGCCCGCTGCCCGCCGGGGTGACCAACCCGGTTGTGCGAACGCTGACCGGCGTGCGGATCTTCGCGCGCGACGAGCTGACGCGAGCGCTGCGTGACCGCGGCCTGAGCGGCATCGAGCAGCAGGTAGCCGGCCTTGGGCAGTTCGTGTCCGCCCGCAAGCTCGCGGGGAGCGCGCACGACCAGAAGAAGAAGGAGAGGCCCCGTCCGTGAGCACCGCGCCGGGAGATCGGCGAAACGGTCCAGACGCTGCGTCTTTCACTTCCAGTCCTGCGCAGGCCAACGCATCTCACGTACATCCGTCCACCCCTCGCGGCACGCCGCAAGCTCCGACTGATTAGAAGGGATTAGAGGAGCATGGCCGCGCATGCTCGTATGCCGCCTGCCAAATGGCCGAAGCTCGGGGGTCGAGCGACGCTCGCGCTCGCGCTCGCGCTGTTCCTCGGCGTCTTCGTCCTGCGCTTGAGCGACCCGAATGTCGGCGACGGCGAGGGAGTCTTGTTTGTGGTGCCCGTCGGAGTGCTCGCGCTGCGATTCGGTCTGCGCGGCGGGCTGGCGGCCGCGCTGGTGACGTTCGCACTCGTCGTTGCGTGGGATCGCTACCGCCACGATGCGATGCTCACCACGCTGGGCTATCTGAACCGCGGCTTTGCGCTCTTGATGCTCGGTGCGCTTCTCGGCATCTTCGTCGACAACCGCCGCAGGCTGGAAGCAGAGCTCCTGCGCTATTACGAGCACTCGCTCGACCTGCTCGCCACAGCGGACCTCAACGGCCGCTTCACGCGCGTGAACCCGGCGTGGGAGCGCACGCTCGGCCACTCCGCCGAGACGATGTGCTCGCAACCCTTCATCGAGTTCGTGCATCCCGAGGACCGCGAGGCAACCCTCGCGGAGGCCGGGTCCCTGGCTGACGGCTCACGCGACACCGTCGGGTTCCGCAACCGCTACCGCACCGCGGACGGCAGCTACCGATGGCTCGAGTGGAACGTCGCCTCCGCCTCGCGGTCCGGAGGCGTCCTTTACGCGGTAGCACGCGACATCGGCGCCCAGCGCCAAGCCGAGCAGCAGCTCGCCGACAACGCGAAGTGGCTCGAAACGATGGTCGCCGAGCGAACGCGTGAGCTGGATGATGCGCACGCTGAGATGTTGCAGCGGCTGGCCGCTGCGGCCGAGTACCACGACGATGAGACCTCCCAGCACACCCGTCGCGTGGGGATCACCGCAGCAGAGATTGCTGCGGGTCTCGGGCTCGATGCGGAGCAGGTGAGGCTTCTGCGCGAGGCAGCCCAGCTGCACGACGTCGGCAAGCTCGCGATCTCCGACAGCCTCCTGCGCAAGCGTGGGAAGCTGAGCGCGCGGGAGCACGAGGTCATGGAGACCCACGCCGCGCTCGGCGCGCGCCTGCTCTCCGGCAGCAGCTCGCCGGTGCTCCAGATGGCTGCCGTCGTCGCCGAAAGCCACCACGAGCGGTGGGACGGCACAGGATACCCGCGGGGACTGGCCGGCGAGGCCATACCGCTCGTCGGCCGGGTCGTCGCCGTGGCCGATGTCTTTGACGCGCTCACACACGATCGACCCTACAAGGACGCGTGGTCCGTCGAGCAGGCAATCGACGAGATCCGTCGCACGGCCGGAAGCCACTTCGATCCGCGTGTCGCCGCCGCGTTTCTCAAGCTGCACGAGGACGCCCTGGTTGCCCAGGAGAGCAGCAGCTCACAGCAGCGAGCACCGGGGACCGGCGCCCCGCGGCAGGGCAGGCGCAGCCCTGCCATCCGACCGGCGCCACACGGTGGGCTCGCAAGCTCGGTGTCTGCCCTCACCCCGCCCGCGCGCAGTCACATGCAGTGAGCAGCGACGGCGAGCTCCAGCGATTAGCATGCCCGCAGTCCCGACATAAGGAGGCAAGATGGCTGCCAGCGCGAGCATCCCCAAGGCTGTCGCCCACGGGATCGAGGATCTCCGGGCGCTCAAGGATCAGGTCGTGGGCCCGAGCCAGTGGCGCGAGGTCACCCAGGAGATGATCGACCAGTTCGCCGATCTGACCGGCGATCACCAATGGATCCACACCGACGTCGAACGCGCCAAGGTCGAGAGTCCGTTCGGGACGACGGTCGCCCACGGAAACCTGACCCTCTCGCTGATCGACGGCTTGCGCCGGGACCTTAGCGAGTGGAGCGGCTTCAAGCTGGGCGTCAACTACGGCTGGAACAAGGTCCGGTTTCCAGCTCCTGTCCTCGCGGGAGCACGACTGCGCTGCTATGCGCAGATCGTGGAGGTCTCCGACGTGGGTGGCGGCTGGCACCAGGTCGTCACTCGCTTCACCGTCGAGGCCGAGCGAAGCGAGAAGCCGGCTTGTGTGGCCGACAGCGTCGGACGCCTGTTGGTGGACGCTGCTCCTTAGAACGCGGAGCAGGACGCGCGCGAGCTCGCGGAGCACCTGCCGCCTCCTCGCCCGCCCGAGGATCGAGCCGACATACGCGCGGCATGAGCGGAGCACCTGCCGCCTCCTCGCCCGCCCGAGGATCGAGCGGACATACTGCGCGGCATGGGCGGCCCGGTGATCGATGTCAAGAACCTGGTCGTGTGGCGCGGCGGCCGTCCGGTTCTCGTGGACATCTCCCTTGAGGTCTCGGGCGGCTCGGTGACCGGCCTGCTGGGCCCCAGCGGTTGCGGCAAGACGACCCTGATGCGCGCGATCGTCGGCGTGCAGCGCGTCTGGAGCGGTGAGGTCACCGTGCTGGGCCTGCCGGCCGGCCATCCCACGCTTCGCCGGCGTGTCGGGTATGTGACGCAGGCGCCGGCCGTGTATGGCGATCTCGCCGTCGAGGAGAACCTGCGCTACTTCGCTTCCGTCGTGGATGCGTCGCCTGCACGCGTGGAGGAGGTTCTGCGCACAGTCGGGCTTGCCGGGCGCGAGCAGCAGGTGGTCAACTCGATGTCGGGAGGGGAGCAGGCACGCGTGTCGCTGGCCACCGCTCTGCTGAACCGCCCGGAGCTCTTGGTTCTCGACGAGCCCACCGTGGGGTTGGACCCGGTGCTCCGCGCTGGCCTCTGGCGGACCTTTCATGAGCTCGCCGAGGGCGGTGCCACGCTCCTCATCTCCAGCCACGTCATGGATGAGGCCCGGGAGTGCGACGCGCTGCTGCTGATGCGCGACGGGACCCTGCTGGCATGCACGACCCCGGCGGATCTGCGCCGGGATGCCGGCGAGCAGGATCTCGGCCGCGCGTTTCTGAAGGTCATCGAGCAGGCCGAGGGGGCGCGATGAGCGCGCGGGTCACCTTGGCCACCGCCAGGCGGGTGCTGTGGCAGATTCGTCGTGACCGGCGGACCGTCGCCCTGCTTCTGGCGGTGCCCTGCCTGTTGCTCGTGCTCATGCGCTACGTGTTCGACAAGCAGCCAAGGACTTTCCAGCACATCGGGGCCCCGCTGTGCGGCTTGTTCCCATTTATCATCATGTTCCTCGTTACGTCGATCACGATGCTGCGCGAGCGCACTACGGGCACGCTCGAACGGCTGATGACCTTGCCGCTGGCCAAGCTCGACCTGCTCGCCGGCTATGGGATCGCCTTCGGTGTTCTCGCCACCGTGCAAGCCGCGGTCGTCTGCACCGTCGGCTTCCTGGCATTGGGACTCGATGCGCCGCACGGCGCGTGGCTCATCGCGCTCCTGGCGATCGCCAACGCACTGCTGGGAATGGCGCTCGGCCTGTTCGTGAGCGCCTTTGCCCAGACAGAGTTCCAGGCAGTGCAGTTCATGCCGGCGTTGGTCTTCCCCCAGATGCTGCTGTGCGGGCTGTTCGTCAACCGCGACGCGATGGCGCCTCTGCTTCACGACATCTCCTGGGCGCTTCCGCTCACCTATGCCTATGAAGCCCTGGAGCGGGCCACCAGCCCTGCGGCGCTCAGCGGCGTCGTTCTCCGTGACGCGATCGTGATCCTCGCCACCACGCTCGCCGCCCTCGCCCTAGGCGCGGTGACGCTGCCGCGCAGGACCCCGTGATCGACTTCCCAGCCAATCCAAGTGGTCTGGCATACTGGCCGCGCGATGTCGCAGGAGAACGTCGAGCTCGTGCGCAAGACCTTCGAGGCTTTCAGGGCGGGCGGCTTCGAGGCCATGCTGTCGTTCTATCCCCCGGATGTCCTCTGGCACCCGGCTCCCGGGTGGGTTGAGGATCCCGTGTACGGTGGTCATGACGGCGCTCGCAAGATGAGCGCCGTCTGGACCGACAACTTCGACGACCTCGTCCTGGAGCCGCACGAGATCCGCGATCTGCCGGAGGGGGTCCTCGTCCTCGCCGAAGCGACCGGGCGAACCAAGGACGCGGGCGTACCGATACGCCAGCCGTACGGGATGCTCTACTCGGACTTCCGCGACGGCATGATCGGAGAGGTCCGGTTCTTCTTCACCTGGCAGGAGACCCTTGAAGCCGTGGGACTGCAGGAGTGAGTTTCGCTGGTTTCCGTGAGGGAGCCCACTGGGGCACCCATCTGCCGCGGTGATACCTGATTTGCAGACTCTGGGCGGGCGCCTCACCCCGTCACGACCACGCCGGGGTCGATGATCATGTTCATCATGACTTCGAACGTCAGCCGTGTCGTCTGCGTGGCGATGCCTAGATCGCTGGCGATCGGGTGGCTGTCGAGCGAGTGGATCATGACCTGCCAGTCTTGCAGCAAGGGCCGCCACGAGGCTTCGGTCACCTGGACCGGCGCCTCGACGATCGCCTGATAGCAAGCGTCGCCGGCGGTCTCCGCATCGCGGAACTGCTTGAGGAACACCTGTCGGGCGCTCTTGTCCAGTATGGCTTTGACGATGTCCTCGAGCGCGATGTCGAGCGCCAAGCGCGGAGCATCGACGCGCCCGGACACGTGCACGAAGTGCGACACGATCTCCTCAGCCTCGCGCCACATCGCTGCATCGGCGTCCGCGGTTGCGGTCGTTGCGGCGCCGCGTCGCGTTGCGGTCCCGCCTTCTGGGCGCATGCGCGCAAGCTCCAGCAAGGGGGTCCAGCGGGCCTGGTTGCCGCGCCCGAAATCGCCGCCGAACACCTGGACCTGCACGAGGTCACCGAGGCCACCGCTCGGCGAGAAGCGTCCCATCGCCTTGGGGTAGCCGTAGTCCTCACGCCCGCCGGCGTAGGACAGCGGGTTGTCCACGAGGATGTATGGAACCGCCAGGCAGAGACGGCTGGGGACAAACCTCTTGCCCTCGCGATGGCCCGCCGCCAGCGGGACCCACATCGAGATATGCGTCTCTTTGACGGAACCCCAGTCCTCGAAGCCGGGCGCCAGCGAGGAGACCTCGCCGAATGAACCCGCGAGCACCAGCACGTGGCGAGTCAGGGGCATGTACTCGACCGCGCCGGCAGCGGGGACATTCAACATCCGCTGACACAGTGCCTCGATCTGTGTCTCATCGCCCTCGAGCACCAGACCGAGGAAGCGGCCCTGACGAGCGAGGACGGGCGGCGGCGCGCTCACGCGAGAGCCGTACTCGACGTAGGCGGGTAGCCGAGGCACGCTCACGAGGGGCGACCCGGCCTCAGCCGCCGGGCCCCGGTGGGGAGCCTTACGATCGGTCAACCAGGTCGGGCTCTCGCCGGTGAACCGGCGGTCGTGGCCAATCAACGCGCGAGCGGCCTGCATGCCGGAGGTCACCGCGGCCTCCACGCAGCCGCCGTCGACGCCGTTGCGCGTCCAGTCCCCGGCGAGCACCAGGTTGGCGACGCCGGATTCGTCGGCGCCGAGCCGATCAGCCATGGACTTCGCCGGGGTCAGCACATAGCGTTCGCTCGCCGTCGTGTTGGCGCGCCAGTACTGCGCTGCCAGCCGCGAGGGACCGCCGCGGGCCTGGCCGGCGGCCAGAATCCCCCAGTCGATCCCGCCGCCGCGACCCTTCGTGCCCGCCCGCGGCCATAGCGTGCGCAGGTCTCCTTCCAGGAAGGCCCTGGCGTTCTCTTTCACGCGCACCGTCGCGTCCGCATGATCCTCGCCTGGACGATCGTCCAGCACCCCGCAGAAGTATGCGATCCCGCGGGGACGGTCGGGCGCTGAGAAGCCCTCGCGCGCGAGCAGGTGGCTCATATCGCACCACGTGCTGATCGGCTCGGCATAGCTGCCCGTGACCGAGCTCGTGCTGTAGACCCAGCCGAGCTCCGGCGTGGACTTCGTCAGCCAGAGCTGAAACGCCTGCGTGCCCACGGTCTCGGCGGAGTCCAGCATGCGCGCGAAGCGCTCGTGGCGTTCGGCGATCTGTGAGCAGATCTGCGGCAGCGCGCCGACGGGGATGCCCAGCACGACCGCGTGGAAGTGCGTGCCACGCACCAGCTTCACCGGCTCGCGCTGGAGCGGGTTGGAGTCGAGCTCGAAGTTGACGCCGCGTTCCTCGAGCTGCTTGCCTTCTCGCAGCTGCTTCCAGATTGGCTCGCTCGGCCAGCACTGGAGCCTCTCGACAGAGACGAGCGGATCGTAAGGCGCTTGCCTGAGCTCGACCTGGGGAACAACGTCGATCTCCTCGACGAGGCTTCCGTCGGATGACAGGCGCAGGTCGGTGACGGCATGAAAGAACTCGAATTTCACCCCGCGTCGCTCGAGCACCTCGTAGAACGGTGTCAGCACGGTGTCTCCCATCCCGGCCTTCATCTTGTAGAAGAGCGATCCGCGATAACTGAAGGCCAGCCTCAGAAGGTCATTCATCGCCGTGCCGGCCGCGGCGTTGGCGTCGTCGATGACGCCGCCCGGATACGCGAACGCGACGTCGTAGATCGACCGCAACAGCGGCGAGCGCTGCCCCGGGGTGAGGCCCACCGTCACCTGCTTGGCGCCGTGGGCGGTCAGCCACTCGCACAAATCGCGGTCGTTGATGACTTCCCAGCCGTGCTCCAGCACGCCATCCGCGACGACCCCGGCCGTCGCCGATGCAAAGGTGTCGAAGATCGTGAAGAGCAGCCGCAGGTGCGGATCCTGCTCGCAGCGGTCGCGCACGACGTGCTCCCACATCCAGTCACGAAACCGGGTGAGGAGGACGGCCAGCAGGTGCGCGGCCGAGGCCTCCGTCGCCAGCTCGATCTTCGCGAGCCCCGGGAGACGAAGGCGGGGTAGTGAAACCTTGCCGAGGACCTGATGAGTGCGCGTCAGATGGCGCGCGAGATGGAGCAGGTGCTCCCCGCCGCGCTCGGCGTCGATGCCCACGCCCACCCCCAACCCGCGGGTGACGTCGAGCAACCATCCCGGCGTGAAGCGCCGAGAAGGCCCGTCCGCGCGAGGCGGCTGGAGCTGCTCGGTGCTCAGCGCCTCCCATTGAGCTGCAGCCCAGTCGCACATTCGCGCCGCGATTTCCCAGAAGTCCGGTAGCGGGTAGGCGCCGCCGGGGGTCTGCTCGTTGCGGGGCCAAGTAAAGGGAAAGGCTTGCCAGCCGTCGCCCTGGCGGTCGTAGAGCACGAGCTCGTCGCAGCTCTCGAATGCATCCTCGAGCGTCGCGAGCGGATGGTCGGCCGGGCGGTGCAGCTCCTCGTACGCCGCCCGCATGACCCTGAACGCGTTGTCGTAGAAACCGAACCAGAGATGCAGCCCGTGCTCCTCGATGCGCCCGTGGCTCTCGAGGTTGCGGCCGCTGGCGCACTTGCCGCCCAAGCGCCAGCCGGGCTGGTAGACGGTCACTTCGAAGCGGTCGCACAGGTCGCGCGTGGCGGTCAATTCAAAGGCCGCCGTGATCGCCGCCGGGCCGCCGCCCAGCACCGCCACCTTCTCGCGATTACGCTGTGCCGCCATCGCGCCCCCCGGCCCTCGCTCGACGCGCGAAGCCGGAGGCAACCAGGGCAGGCTGCGCAGAAGCGTGCGGGCAGCGTAGATCGAGCACACGGATCATCGTCTGGATGCCACTCGCGTCATCGACCAGGATCGCTCTTGTGTTGTTCGACTCCGCGACGGTGATCGCCTGTGGAGCGGACACGAAGTAACGTAGCGCCGGAAGGTCCGCCGCCTCTCCACCCACCGCGACCTCCAGCACGTCCTCGCCGGGGTCGTAGCCGATGGCCCGCAACGGCCGCTGCCGCTGATCGTCCCTGCCACTCAACAGCTGTGGGAGAAGCCCGACCGTGGCCAGCACCCTGTCGCCGTCCAGGGCGATCGAGCCGAAGTATTCCGGCCACCTGTAAGCCTCGAGCTTCAGAGCTCCTGTGCCCACGATGCGATAACCCTTCCGCGATCGCCGGCCGACCACACACAAGCAGCCATCGACGTCCACGATCACGTCGTGGGGCACAGCCAGCTCTCGAGGGCGCCGTGCGCCCACGAGAGCTGCCGAAGGAGCCGGACGAACAGAACCTGTGCGCATGCGAGCACTCCTTTCCGTGCTCCCCCCCGGGAGCCCGCGCGCAATCATCGCTCTAGAGTTCTCGGCTGGATAGCCGAGCTCGCCGTTCCTTTGCATGTCGCATTGTCGAGCGCGTACGTCCGGTCGGCAACCCATTTCTGGACACTCTGGCGTCCAAAACTGGACGGACCCTCGGCCGGCCTACACGGCGCGCGCTTGGAGCGCCTTGAGATCTCGCACGATCACCTTGCGGCGCTCGGTCTGGATCCAACCCAGCTCGCGTAACGCCTGAAGGGCCTGGGCGACGCCTGCACGCGACGCGCCCGTCCATGCGGCGAGCTCCTCCCGGGATATCGGCGAGGCGACTGAGATACCCGCGGCGGTCGGCTCGCCGTAGCGATCGGCCAGCTCCACGATCCGCGCGGCGAGACGGCCCATGGTGTCCGATGCCGCGAATTGCGAGCGCTTGAGCGTCGTCTCGCGGTAACGGCCAACGACTACCTCGAGCAGGGCCACCGCAACCCTTGGGGTCGTCTCGAGGTGGGTGCGGAATGCCTCGCTGGGCGCGACGAGCACTTCCACCGGCTCGAGTGCCGTCACCGTCGCGATGCGTGGCTGGCCGTCAATGAACGCGAGCTCGCCCAGCACGTCCCCGGCATCGCGGATGCTGAGCAAGACTTCGTGTCCGTCATCGTCCATGCGGACGATCTTCACCCGACCGGCCAACAGGAACATCACTCGCTCGTCGGGCTCGTGCTGAAACATGAGAACAGCTCGGCGTGGGAAGCTTCGGCGCGCCCCCAGTCTGAGCAGGGCCTCGCGCTCGGCGTCGCTGAGTAACGCGAGGAAGGTCCCGCGGACAAACCCAGTTAGGGATTCCACCCCGTCGGTCAAGGTCCGCCTGATTGTATGCTCGCGCGCCCGCGCGGCTCGCTGGCCCGCGTCGGGCTTGTCCGCGTCGCCGCCCTAGATGCCCACGAGCTCCCGTGATTGCTCGGCGAGGTGCCTGACTCCGAGCTCCTCGTAGTCCTTGGCGGCGCCGGCAAGCACCTCGTCGGAGGCACCCAGGTCGCAGTCGCGCAAGCGGCGGCCCAGCAGCAGCTCACAGCGCGCCACGTCCAGGCGACGGCCCAGTCGCTCCCACGCCGCATGCGCCTGGCGGAGCGTGTCGAGCGATCCGGGCAACTCCCCGACGATGCCGCGCGCCTCCAGCACCGCCGCCTCGCCGACAGGGTCGTGGACGCGCTGCCCGAGCGTCGCCGCCTGCATTGCCGCCTCGCGCGCCGCAGTCGTTCGGCCTGCAAGCACGCGTGTGAGCGCCAGCGACGCGTACGCCTGAAGGGACTGCGGGATGAGCCCGGCGCGCTCGCAGACAGTGAGCGCCCTGGCGAGGGCCGATTCAGCGGCGTCCAGGTCACCGCGATCACGCAGCGTGACGGCGAGTCCCGTCAAGGCACTGAAGGACACCTCGGACCAGCCGGCCCGCTCGGCCAGCTCATGAGCGCTCCTGAACAGCCGCTCAGACGTGCTCCAGTCTCCATCACGCCAGCGCAGCTGCCCCCTCAACGTGTTGGACAAGCAGAGCTTACCCACTAGCCCCTCACGTTCGGCGAGCTCGGCCGCCGCATCGCTGGCTCGCTGCGCCTCCTCCCAATCGCAGCGGTAGAACGCCAGCTGCGCGAGCGCCGATCGCAGCTCTATCTGCGCCGGCGCGTCGCCGATCCGCTCGGCGAGCGCAAGCGCCTCGAGGTAGCAGTCCCGTGCGTTGTCGTAATCACCCTCGCTGTGCTCCAGGTACTGGCCAAGCGCCAGAAGCGCCAGCACGATCTCGTCGACATCGGAGTCGCGCGCGAGCTCCACGGCGCGCTCCAGGTTCTCGCGCGCGTTCGCCGTGTCGCCGATGCGACCGAAGACGCGCCCGAAGATGCCGTGAGCGCGGCTGGCGGCTCGAGCCTCCCCGAGATCCTCGGCTAGGTGCAGCGCCTTCTCAGCTGCGTAGATCGCAAGCATGTTAGCGCCAACCTGCATGTACAGCGACGCGGCCTCCTCATACAGGCGAACCAGCCCGAGCGATGCCGGCCGGCTCATGATGAGATTGATGCCCAGTTGGAGCTGCTCGATCGCCGCCTTGCGCTCTCCCTGCTGAGACAGTGCGGCACCGATCTTGCGGTGCATGTCGGCGACGCGCGGCAGGTCGTTCTGCTGGCGAAAATGGGCCAGACAGCGTTGCCAGGCTTGGATCGCAGGCTCGACGCGCCCGAGACGGAGCGCGGCATCGCCGCTCTTGTCCGCGATTCGCAGTGCGGCTGGGTCATCGGGCTCGGCGAACACGGCGACAGCCTGATACTGGGCGAGCGCTTCTCGGTTTGAAAACAGCGCGGCCGCGGCATCCCCGGCGGCCTCGCCACACTCCAGGGCCTTGCGGCGCAGCCTGGAGAGCTCCGCAGCGGGCAGGTGCACATCGGCGGCAAGCGTCGCCGCGCGAGCGTAGTGCTCGGCCAACAGCGCGACTATCCCCTCGCCACGCTCGCCGGCCCGTTGTTCGATGAAGGCGCCGACCTCGGCGTGCTTGCGCGCCCGCACGGCCTTGGGGAGCATCTCGTAAGCGACGTCTCGGATCAGCGCGTGCTTGAAGGAGAACTCGCGCTCGCCCGCTTGCCGATCGCCCTCGCTGAGCACGATCAGGTTCTTCTCGCCCAGGGCCGCGAGGCTGAGCGTGAGGTCCGCCCCGGCCGATGCGGCGATCGGCTCGAGCGCGCTCGCCCAGAAGGTCGGCCCCAGAACGGCGGCGTGTGCCACGAGTTGGCGCTCCAACGGCTCGAGCGAATCCAGCCGCGCTGCCAGCAGCCTCTGCACCGTGTCGGGCAATTCCGCCGACGCCTCGCTCCCCCCCTCGGCAATGCGCTCGACCAGCGCCTCGGCGAACAATGGGTTTCCGCTCGAGCGCTCGGCGAGCCTCGCCGCCGACTCGACAGCGACGCCCGTTCTTTGCACGAGCGCTTCGATCAGCTCGCGCGCCTCAGGCTGTGTGAGCGGCTCGAGGAAGATGCTCGTCGCACTTCGCGGCAGCGTGCAGAAGCTGGGGCGCCGCTCAAGCAGCTCATCTCGCGCAAGGCATACCTGCAGAACCGGCGCTCGCAGCCACTGAGCGAGGTACTCGATCAGATCGAGGGTTCCCTCGTCGGCCCAGTGGATGTCCTCCCATACGATCGCCAGCACCCTTTCCTGCGCGAGCGCCTCGAGGACCGCGCGCACCGCCCCAAAGAGCGCCTCGCGAGCGCTCTGCTGGTCCGCCTGGTTGTCAGGCGGCTCGTCATCCTCTGCCGGCTCGACACCCAGCAGGCGCGCGAGCAGCGCCAGCCGGTGCTTGATCTGCTCGGAGCCCTCACCTGAGACCCATGACGGCCCCAGTCGCTCCGCGAGCTTTGCGCGGACACGCGAGCCAGAGTCGCCGGCCAGGATCCCGCACTCCGCGCGCAGCATCTCTGACAACGGCCAGTAGACGATGCCCGACCCGAACCTCAGGCAGCGCCCCCGAAGGATGCGCATCGGCGGCACACGGCGCTTCAGCCGGCGCTCGAGCTCGTGCAACAGGCGCGTCTTACCGACGCCCGCCTCGCCGAGGATGGTGACGAGGTGCGACGTGCGGTCTCGCGCCACATGCTCGAACGCCGCCAGGAGCTGAGATAGCTCGGCGCGGCGCCCGACAAGCTGCGTACGCGGCGTATAGCGCTCCGGAAGGCGCCCCGGCTCACGCAGCCGGACCACCTCCCAGGCGCTGACCGGCGCGGCCTTGCCTTTCAGCCTGAGCGGCCCGAGCTCTCGAAAGAGAGCTGCAAGCGCACTTGAACGTTGCGTGCGCTCCCCAACCAGGATGCCGCCGACCCGTGCCGCAGCCTGCAGCCGCGCCGCGACGTTGACGGTGTCGCCGACCACCGTATATTCCTCGCCGATGCGCCCGGCAAGCACCTCGCCCGTGTTGATGCCGATGCGCAGGGCGAGTTCAAAGCCGAACTCCGGGGCGATCCCCTGGTTGAGCTCCGCCATCGCCGTCTGCATGCCCCACGCCGCTCGAACGGCGTGCTCAGCGTCATGCTCGTGGGCGACGGGGGCGCCGAACACCGCCATCACGTTGTCACCGATGTACTGGTCGACGTAGCCACCAAACCGCTCGACCTCGATCGCAAACCGTGTCAGGCAGCGATCGGTCAGCGCCTTGAAGGTCTCGTGATCCAGCTGCTCGGCCACGGACGTGTAGCCCACGAGATCGGCAAACAGAACTGTGACCGTACGGCGCTCCTCATTCAACGCGAGGTTGGCGCCTCGCATCGCCGCGTTGCCGCCAAGGTCGAGCGTCGAGCCGCAGGCGATGCAAAAGCGAGCTTGCAACTGTGCCTCGGCGCCACAGGATGCACACCTGCGCACGAGCAGCGCTCCGCACGCCATGCAGAACCGCGCAGCCGCGACATTCGCAACTCCGCAGTGCGGACAACCCCCTTGCTGGCGCATCTGCCGAATCCTTACGCGCGACGGGCCGCTTGTACAGGCCGGCTCGAGCAGGGGCGTGCGGGCATAGCAGGCGTCCGGCGCGCCCCCGGCTTCATTCCGTCACGTAGCCCACGCCGCTCCGCGAGGAGGTGGCCACGGGGACGCCTCCCGACCAGTCGATCTCCAGGAACACGCGTGAGTTGTAGAGCGGTTCGAGGTTGGCGACGCTCGTGAGCGTCGTCGCGTCGATGACATCGCCCGAGTCGCCGACGTAGACGTAGCGCCCGTCGAGGCTGTGCTGCAGCCATCCCTCGCGCAGGCAGTCATACGTGCACCCGGCCTGTGAGCCGGTCATCGGCCGCGTCAGCTTGATGTTGGCGATCTGCGTCGGGGCCGAGAACGGCAGACCGCTGACATCGAACACGTGCACGTAGCTGTTGGGCTGGTCCATCACCCACAGCTGCTTCTCGTCCGGCGACAGCGAGATCCCGTGACTCGGCGAGCTCGGGCCCGGCTGGCCGGGGGTGTAGGGGAAGGGACCCGAGATGGGCACCGTGTAGAGCACATGACCGGTCGTGATGCTGCTCACCTGGAATCCGAGGTAGCCGGTGGCGGTGGTGAAGGCGAGCGTCTCGCTGCCGTTGATCGTGAACGGCCGCACGCCTCCCGGCAAGAGCGGTCCGATTTCTTTGATCACGTTGTTGTTCCAGGTGTCGGCCTCCGTCAGGTAGCTCGCTTCCCGCCCACCCATGTAGACGTGCTCTCCGTTGAGGCTGACGATCGTGTTGTGCGGGGCTCGCCCGCCGGCGATGGTGCCCTCGATGTTGCCTGTGGAGGCATCCACGACATTCCACGTGCTGGCGCTCGAGGCCTCTCCGACCGGGAGGTAGATGGTCTTCCCGTCCGGCGTGATGGCCATGCTGTCGACGCCTTCCGTGTAGGAGTGCGTCCAGACGATCTTTTCGTTGACCAGGTCGTACTCCAGCATGGAGCCGCCTCCGTTGCTGCTGCTGTCCGCGCCATAGCTGACGTAGAGCATGTGGGTGACGGGGCTGGCGACGGCACCGCGGATGTCCGTCGCCTGCGGGAGCGCAATCGTCTTGATCAGCTTCTGCGAGTTGTCCATGTCATAGACGTCGATCGCGTTGGCCGGGAACACGTACTCGTAGTGATGGACGCCGGAGGAGGACAGCGTCGTGGCGGTCGCGCTCGCCGACTGGGGCGAGCGGTTGCCCGCCGCGTCGTACGCTTCGACCGTGTAGGTGCAGACGGTCGACGGCGACAGGGCGCTGTCCGTGTAGCTCGTCGCGGGTGTGCCCGTGTTCGCGATCACGACGCCGTTGCGCCGAATCGTGTAGCCGGCGACGCCGCTGCCGTCGCTGGACGCAGCCCAC
>Ga0187803_10000493_pt1 | contig 15707 bp, 19 predicted proteins | sample NC_wetland_sal_i_2_FD_132425 | JGI IMG/M metagenome (GOLD analysis project Ga0187803, IMG submission 132425) | Wetland sediment microbial communities from Neuse River Estuary, North Carolina, USA - Control_3 | ecosystem: Environmental > Aquatic > Freshwater > Wetlands > Sediment | place: USA...
CGCGTCTGATCTAGCAGCCTACCGCAATGCCAATTTACTGCCCAAGGCCCTCCTGCATCCGTCCATAGCCACGAGGGTTCATGCGGCGTTCCTACGCGGTGAATACGACACCGCCGTATTTCAGGCATTCCGCGAAGTCGAAATTGCAGTGCGACAGGCGGGCAGTTTCAGCGCGAATGATTTGGGTGTGGACCTGATGGACAAGGCCTTTCATAAAACTAATGGACCCCTAACGGACCAAAACGTACCCGAGAGCGAGCGAGAGGCCACGCGGCTTTTCTTCCGCGGAGCTATCGGACGCTACAAGAATCCGCAAAGCCATCGAAGTGTTCCCATCACGGACCCGACAGAAGCGGTTGAGCTGCTCATGATCGCCAGCCACCTCCTTCGGATTGTGCAGACCCAGACGCCGCAGGCTACAACAGCAACGACGCCCTGACGAACCGCGCGGCGCGACGCTTTGGGGGATTGTCGATGTGCTTTTGACTTGTCCTTCGGCGAGCGTACGATTCAGAAGAAAGAAAATAACCTTCTCCATGTTTGGAACAATAGAAACCAAGGCGAGACCGATCAAGCTGGCCTATCTCGTTGAGCCAGACAGCGCAGAACAGGTGCGAGATGCAATCCGTCTGAGTTCTTCTCTGTGGGGAGGAATGTATTTTCCGATCCTGCCGCTATACAAGCGAATGCCTGCGACGTGGCGGGACACACCGCTAAAGGCACCGCCCGCCAGGAACGTTATTCTGGGATATCTAGAGGCCTTCGATCCCGATGTCCTCGTGCAGTTCTCTCAAACCGTCCCAGAGTTCATTACGAAGACTGGTCTGCGGATAATCAAGCCGGATGACATCTGGCGGCCCCTCGCTGACGGCACTCTCTCGCCAATGTTCGGTATCGGAATCTTCGAACTCTTGTCGGACATATTCGAAAAATATTTCAAGTACAAAACAAAATATCCGATCAAAGTACTAATGCCGAAGATCCCCGCTAAGCTTTCGTTGTTCTGGACAAGTCTTTTCGGTGATTACCAGCCTGCAATCGCATCCATCGTTGAAAAACGCTATGCCGAACCTCTCGAAATTCAGTCGTTAGACTTTGACCCGGACAAGCTGACCGAAGTTATGGCCGGAGATGTCCTTTTTCCGAGGAGAATAACGCAGTGGGGGCTCGACCCTCTCAGTCGATCAGGATTTCGCAAAGATGCAAGAGTGTATTTTCTGGATGCGACCAAAGTCGCCGAGGTTGTTGATTTTTGGAATTTGCGGGCACTCGGCGGCTCGGTGCTCCCGCTCCCGAAGCAGCTCAAAGACAACCCACAACTCCACGCCATAGTGACCGAATTTCTCAAGGCGCACAGGCGTCCTTGGAGACATCAGCCAGATGTATATGACCATGCGTCAATAATCCGGTCGCGTCATAGCACGATGGACGAATTGCAGGAATTCGCCAAAACGTTGCAGTTCGACCGCGAACCCGGGGAGACCGGCAACTCTGCCTATTTCGGCCTGCAACATTGGTATCCGAGGATTTGGGACGAGTGGGGCCGAGACAAGGACGGGGCTGTGCCCGATGATCCGTTTACAGGGGAAGAAATCACTGCTGATGTTGCCGAGACGAATAAGCTAACGGTTCAATTGAAGCCGATCCTGCCAGAGTTTGCCTTCAAGTACGGATATCATGGCGAGCCACGGTGTGCGAACGAAAGTAGCTTTCGTTTGTACGGTTCGGATGAATATCTGGCCGAAGTGCTTCCGAAGTCGCCTGGAGAAAACCTGGATCGCGCGATTTCGGGATTCGCTTCGCTTAGGGGTGATTGGCGCGTCGGTCGCAATGGTCTCGTAAGGCTCGTCAAATACGAACACACGGAAACCCGAAATATACCTTCAGCCGAAGAGATTGTTTTTGCATGGTTGCGCGACAGGGGATGGGAACCGAGCTTGTCGGCACCCGGACTGCTCGCTAAGCAGATTCAAAAAAAGCTCGAAGGCCATATTGGCCTACTTCGTAACGAGAAACTGCTCGGTTTGCTTGAGTACATGAACGGGGGCCGCTGAAGCAGGACGGCACACCGGTTGAGGATAATGAAATCGGACAAGAAAGGGACCTGCCGGTCGGAGAGGTTAAGAATCGGCTCGCCGGATCTTCGAGGAGGCGAGACCTTTATGAGTACCTTCTTACCAAAGGTATATTCAAGCTCGGTCTCAGGGTGCAGTGCACTCACTGTCTGCGGCGATCCTGGTTGGCATTAGCCAACGTGCGCGATTCCCTTGCCTGTACCAGATGTCTGAATAGCTTCCCCGCGGTTGGGAACATTGACAGTACTACATGGTCGTACAAAACAACCGGGCCATTCAGTGTGCCTGGCCATGCGGACGGGGCGTATGCTGTTTTACTGACCCTCGACATGTTCTCGAATCATACGATGTCGACCATGCGCACGACCCCTGTTGTGAGCTTTGCAGCACAGGCGCCGAACAAGCAAAATCTCGAAGCCGATTTCGGAATGTTTTGGCAGGAATCGCTATATGGCGAGACGAGAAACGGCATTATGTTCGGCGAGTGTAAGACCTACGGACGTTTTGCAAAAAAGGACTTTGATCGGATGCGCCACCTAGCACAGAACTTTCCTGGCGCTGTGTTGGTATTTAGCACTCTGCGGAAATCGCTCACGCCGAAAGAGATTTCAGCAATTGCCCGAATCGCCAAGGCAGGAAGGAAGTATTGGAAAGCCGACCATCCAACAAACCCGGTCTTGATCCTGACTGGCACAGAACTGCTGAACTGGGAAGGTCCGCCATACTGTTGGAATGAGGCGCTGCGAAAGAAATTCGACCGCAGCCAGGGACTAATTGAGTTTTGTAACGCAACCCAACAAATCTATTTGAACTTGTCATCGTGGCACACGGATTGGCAGAAAAAGTGGGAAGAAAAGCGCCAGCGCAGAGCTGCAGCAGCACGAGCAGCGGCGGCGCAAACAACGTTCAGCCAAAGCTAGGCGCTCTGTTCTCGAAGTGCAACTCTGGAACATGTTAAAATGTGAACTGCGGACGAAGCCTTCGACATCATGAACACCATATTGCCGTTTTCGAGATCTGGCAGTTGTTTATTGTCGAACGCCGCCTTAACGGCCGACACGATCTCCGCCTTAGAGTGGCCGGCCATCACCATCCTCGTCCGCAGATCAGCGATCGGCAATATCGATCGCGCAGCTTGGCGATTCAGGCATTCGGCACCTTTCACCTTCGGGTTCCAGAACTCAGGCGAGTCAAACGCCTCCATCCAGCTTCTTTCCACCATACAGACAAACCCGTTCTTTCCTCGGACAGCTGTTTCATAGCCTTGCCGTCCCAAGACCAGGATCGTCGCGTCGCTGGATATGGAATCGGGCACCAATACAACCACGGGTACGCGCTCAATGTCGCCCCTGGCCCTGTCCGGTAAGGCCATCCTGCACGGTCTTATTCAGTTCCGAGCGTTGTTCCACTTTCAGAACAAGTTTCACTTTCTTGTTGACTGGACCCTCCCCGGGAACATAATCCACCTCATACATCATCCTGCACTTTCTGTTACCGCTTCCCCTGGGCCCCGCGGATCGAACGGCGCTAGTCGGCAACGGATCTGACTATGTCCGAATTGAGGTGTCTCATGACCCACCCTGGAGAGCGTCTTCCCCAATTCGAAACCTTCACTCGTGCAATTACAGGCCCGTTTGTCGGCAGTGATCTTCACGCCAAAGATCCGCGCATTCGGCGAGCACTCGAACTGTTGCAACAAAGGCATCCGAAGACTGTGAACGAAATTGCGGCCAAGCTCAATCTTTCTGCTTCACGATTTCGTCATCTGTTCAAGAAAGAGCTTAGGGTCTCTCCGAGGCGCTACCTCAAGCTGGCTAGGTTGCGACAGGCCAAGGTTCTGATCAGCAGTTCATTCTTGAGAATCAAAGAAGTCGCCGCCGCAGTGGGAGTGAATGACGTGAGCCATTTTGTCCGAGACTACAAGGCGTGCTACGGTCAGACACCTTCTCAAGCGCGCCAATTCCCCAGCAAGGCTCCACGCCCCTACGCGGATAGCCATTCCGGCCAATAAATAGGCAATTCGGCCAACGCAAAACCCTTGTCCGCTGGCTATCGTAAGAGCACTCTTGTCTTCCTGGTGGAAGCTCCCTGCCACGGTTAATCCTGGAGCCGAGGTACTTGTCTCTGGGCGGAGGTCGATGCTGAGCAAAGACCTTGGGAAAGCACGGACGATTACGGGTTGCCTATGCCAGAAGAAGAACAAAGATTTATTCCGCCCAGCATGGAAAGAATTGACCTTCGAATTGAGTTCGCTGTTTCGTTCTCTGACAGTGGTCCAGAAGGAACAAAAGTGTTCACTTTCCGATGGATCACACCACGTAGGGAGGGTGATAACGCAGTTTCAGAAGGATAGTGATCGTAGCCGACTATAACCAGAAAGGAGGTCAACACACATGCCAGCAAGATTGCCGGATGACATGCTCAAGTTCATTGAGCCCCTTTTGGCGCGGGTTGATTTTGCCGCTCCTAATCTTGCAGCCGCATCCTGCGGATGTGGCTGCGGTTGTTCGGGAGGTGGGGGCGGTGGCGGGGGCGGGGGTAGCGGAAGGATAGCCCGGGAGCTACTGGCCGCGCGTGGGGCACTCCCGAAGGAATGAACTTAAGATCAGGCTCAGATTGAAGCTTTAGCGGGGCCGCGAGAGGATATTTTCCTCCCGCGGCTCCAGCTTTTGTGCCTAGTCTTGCTCGTCCCTTATGTAGCCCACCCCGGGCAGCTACCAAAGCGCTTGCAAGCCGCTGATACCAACGTCGGAGACATTCTGGTCATGCTCGACAGGGTCGTGGTGCCATCCCGTCTTGCGCTGATCTACAGATCTGGCGCTACGCTGGCGTACAATCCTGCGCTCAATACCTGGGAATCCACAGACGACGACACTGCTGAAGTATTGCGTTGGCTACGGGCAAAACGCGAGCGAGCTCCACTGGAAACACATCTTGCACGAAGATTTGCTTACACGATTCCTGCAGCCAAAGGACGTCTTCAAAAAATCCTAGCGTGGTGTATCTTCCGCAGGCTCCTGTATCTGGACCGTGAACCGCAGGCACCGGAGGTCAGCCTTCCACCTAACCCATTGGAGACCGTGTATTGGATTTGCACTCAAGCATGTAACCTTCGCTGTGCCTATTGTTATCAAGACGCCACAATAAGGCGTCCGCAAGAATTGTCGACAGAAGAAGGCAAAGATCTCGTGGATCAGGTCGTCGAAGCTGGAGCTGACACATTCATATTTACAGGCGGAGAGCCCTTTGCCCGGCATGATTTGTTAGAGATCGCGCGCTATTCTCGCGCTCGTGGCCTGCGGACGAATGTCATTACCAACGGACATTACATCACGCCGCGAAATGTCACAGAGATAGGGCACATTTTCGACACCGTGACGATCAGTCTTGATCACGGTATTCCTGAGCACCACGACCGCAATCGTGGCCCAGGGTCCTGGCAACGCGCAGTAGACGCCATTGATCTGCTCTTGAAGGTCGGAGTGAATGTTGACGTAAACTCAGTGTTATCACGTTTCGGTCTTAAGGATATAAAAGAACTCGTGAGATTCATTCGTGCTCGACCAGTCGGCGAACTTCGAATCATCCCACAGTTTCCCATGGGAAGAGGTGCGTCCGCTCGTGAGGAGCAAATCGCACCAGGCGAGCTGATAGGACTCAACGACCTATTGCAAAGGGCCGGTTCTGATCTGGAACAGCAAGCGCAGACGCGTGTCTCACCAGAAGGCACGTACAGTACCAAGAGAGTCATTCGCAGCCACTGCGGCGCTGGCTTGAGCGAGGTATCTGTAGACCCTGAGGGCTGGGTTTACCCATGTAAGTTGCTTCAATACGGACTCTTTAGGACCGACAATGTTCGACTTCGGCGACTGGTTGATATCTATACCAGCCACGCGGTGCTCCGCCAAATTCGGGGCACCATGGCAAGCACACTTCACCCCTGCAAGACTTGCATCATCAAGAACCACTGCGGCGGTGGTTGTCGTGGCATCCAGTTTTCGTTTACGCAAGACTACATTAAGGCTCACCCCCTGTTTTGTGCGTATCTCAGGGCCACGTTTGAAGTGCAAGCCTGGGCCGCGACCGGCAAAGTACCTCGGGCTCGCAGGACAGGATTCAATCAACTTGCAACGGATCACCAGCCAGGGGGCGGCGTCAAGGCCGATGAGTGGGTGTCTGGGCGGACATCATTCATCCCGATTACCAATGTGAAGGCGAGCAATGACAACAATAAAGAAGAATGCGCAAGTGCTCACAGATGAAGTAGAAGGGACGAAAATGTTGTGTCATACGGCATCCGTTGAATTCTTTCGGCTCAATCGGACGGGGTCACAGATCTGGGATGTCTGCGACGGAGCCACTGTCGACGCGATTGTAAAGCACCTCGGTGGCGTTTATCCCGACGAGGATGATTCTCGTTTAACGGAAGCTGTGCAGCGATTTGTCTTTTCGCTGCAAGAGGCTGGGTTAGTAGAAGTGAAGGCATCTTTGTCGGGGGGGCTCTGATACGGACCTGTGAGGCGTAAAAGCATGCGGAAGCGTTGAAGGATGTCGGTAAGAATTACCCACAGCTGCATTACGTGTGGAGCGTGTGTATGGGAGTGCCCTAACGAGGCTATTGACCCCGGTGACCCAAGGCCTGTTGTAAACGAAGATCTCTGCACGGAGTGTTATGGTTTCTTCGGTGAAAGCCAATGTGTCGTGGTGTGTCCGGTAGCAGCGATTATCGTCGTGCCGGAAGAGCCGCAGAACCTACAAGAAAAGTTTGCTCAACTTCACGCCGGTCGAGAGGCGCAGGATACCTGGATTTGGCACCGCATTGGGTGTGCTGCTTAAACAGGGCACCGACAAATGTCGTCGGCAGTATCCGAAACGGACGGCTATCCCGCTGCCCTTCTGAAGGAAACAAGATCCCAAGTGCCGTCCGGCGCGGATGCTTGATGTCTCAAGATGTAGATGTTGCCATCATCTGCGCGAACCTTGAACCAGGCGTCGTCCGGTCCGTACCACTGGTCGAGCAGTTCCTCGACCACGTACTGACGCTCATCCACCCGAAAGCGGATCGGCCTCTCATCCGCTTTGCGTCCGGAGTAGCAGCCAACTTGTACCCGCATACTCGTGGGATTGTGCGCTTTCTCAATTAGCGCTCCGCGTCCCGAGGGGCGGTTCCAGATCCACCGCCCTCCTCTTGTTCGGATTTCGGAACAAAACCAAAGTCTCCCGCTGGTGACACTTGCTGTTGTGGCAGTATGTACCCCGCTTCTTTCCCCCGGTAAGGCTAGCGCGCCCTGATTTTGTCCGTACAGCAGCAAGTGGCTGTGTTTCTAATCACGACAAGAAGCGACGTGGGGTGTACAGAGCCAGGAGGTAAGGCTCCTAGGTTAGTCAGAATGACGGGATACGGGTTGCGTTGTCCGAGTCCCGACAGAGTTCTGGGTTTGCCCCTTGGTAGCGAGGTGGCGCATGGCAGCAACTAAGGCACGGATACGGCTGATGATCTATGACGGCGCGCGACAGCCATTCTCTGAGAAGCAAAGCGTGTTGCTTCGAGTCCATAACGGGCAAACCACCGACTCAGTCACCAAGACGCTCAACACAAAATCCATGGATCAAGGAGTGGTCTTCCTCAATGTGGATTTCTTCGATAATTTCGCCGACAACTACACGGTGTTGGTATCCGCGGATGGTTACCGGGATGCCGGCTTTTACCCGGTAAAGGTCTCACCAAAGGTCCTTGCCGATTTAAGCGTGATGCTCATACCGAATCATCCCTCATTCGAGTTCGACCCGTGGGACGTGCTCGTCGACAAACACCCGAGGACAGCGCAGTTCCTATCTCTGACGCCTGCTGTTCCGAACGCCGGTGACAATTACGCAAGCAGCGTCGAGGACCATCCGAGAGAAACAGCCTGTTTACTGAATCTTGCCACGGCAATGTCCCAGATATTCCTGGCAAACGGCACGCCCCTGGACTATTTCCGCAGCATCGAATGGGCCACGCTTGCTCAAGACCGCTTTTTCGGACATGCGACCCCTGATCTCGTCTCGGAAGTAAGGGCGGCCGTGCCCAAGAAACTCTTCGCGCCCGAGATTGACCCGTCATTCTTTCACGGAGACGCGACCTCTAGCTTCAAGGAGATCCGTTTCGGGGAAGCCAATGTCCAGCTTACGTTCCATGAAAACGACAAAAAAGCCTTCGGCGCTGACACCTGTGTGAGGGTAGAGCCGGACATTGACTACTACAAAGATCTCGCCGCCCATGCGATCCTGGAGGTTCTGTACAACCAGATTACGAATTCACTGACCGATCCCACGCAGGTCTATGTGCTTCGCTGGATAGCGGGCAAACAGGCGGGCCTGCCCGAGTTTGACCCGCCGTACAGGCTTGTCGAGTAGACCTCCGTGAATTTGTACGCGCAGGGAGTTGACAAGGAGTATGCACTAGCGTTGCCGACCTACTCTGTTGAAGGGAGACCAAAATGACTACGAGATTCTTCACCTCGCTGGGAATTCTTGTTGTGGCGTTGTGCCTTGCCGCGTCGGGTCAAGCGCCCGCGGCAAGCCATAGTCCCAAATCGAAGGCAACTCAACCGAGCGGCGTGCCAGCCGCCTTCAAGGCTGCGGCCAAGAACTTTGTTGCTGATGGTTGCGACGCGTCGCTTTGGCAGCATGTTTACCACCCCCAGCGGCTTAAGGTGGTTGAGAAGTGTATTGCTGTAACTGGGACCATCCATCACGTTAAGCGGGAAGCTGACGGGGATGACCACATACAATTGAAGCTCGACCCCGAGTTCGCGGCCCTTCTGAACGATAGGAACACGCAAGCTCAGGCTGGATGTTTGGTCGTAGAGCCCGTCTGCCAGGGCCCGGTGACACAGGCTGATGCGCAAGCCGCGTGCCGAGATTTCCATTCCCCGGTAGAAGTATTCGCAAAGGGAAAGCACGTTCGGATATTAGGTTCCTACGTGCTGGATTCCGAAGCGAATCACGGTTGGATGGAGATACATCCCGTGACAGCCATTACCGAAGTCCCGTGATTCGGGTCACTGCACCCAGCCGCGACGCGCGCTATAAAGCCAACCGGCATCCGCCGCGCAACGGGCCCGCTGGGCAAAAGTCAAAGCTGCCAAAGAAAAGAGGGCCACGGCTTAGAAACCAGGAACAGTCGGAGAATTCGTTCTCGGCAGCTACCCTGCGGCCCTTCTGAAGGAAACAAGATCCCAAGCCCCGTCCGGCACGGATGTTTGATGTCTCAGGATGTACAGGTTGCCGTCATCTGCCCCGACTTTGTACCAGGCGTCTTCCGGCCCGTACCACTGGTCGAGCAGTTCCTCGACCACGTATTCATGCTCATCCACCCGAAAGCAAATCGGTCTTTCATCCGCTTTCCGTCCCGAGTAGCACTCGACTTGCGCTCGCATATTTCTAGGATTGTAAGCTTTCTGGCATTCTTCAAGGCCAGGCCGTGATACCACGAAATCGAAGGGATTTCCGAGAGCGGCCGTTGAATTCTGAGCGACCGCTCTCGGATTCTTTCAACTTTCTGTATTCTACGGCTTCTTGCGCATCAAGAACCACACAATGACGATGACCGCAATCAGCACCAGCAACAGCCACCACCACTTTTCGAGGATGCCGCCACCACCACCGGCAATCGTCCCCACGGCCGCAGGTGGAATCGCGTCGACGAACGCTTTGGCCGCGGCGTCCTGACCAATCACCGCGACGTCAAGGGTGCAGGCCTCAAGCAGCGGTCCCGGTTTCACGCCCGCCGCCGCGCAGACTCCCTGCGTCTTCTCGCGGATGCCCGGCTCGAGGTCCTTGGCATAGAAAGGCCGCTTGGGAATGCCGACCTCGATAACCTTCTCTGCGTCGCAGGCCGACAACAGCGAGTCCCCTTCCGTTACGCGCCAGCTGTCGGCAAATCGGTGATAGAGGTCGTCGAAGTTGAACGGGTTCGTCAGCACGGCATGATCGCGCGTCTCGATCTGGTTGACGTTTCCGTTGGGGTTGGCGATTAGCCCATGGACCGAGGAAGGCCAGTGGCCGAGGCCGACGGCAACATCGATCCAGCTGGGGTTCACTGTGGCGCGCACCGAATCACCACCCTCGCTCGTGATCTGGTAAACGTTGTTCTGCCGTGCGATGTCGACGCCGCCCGGCAGCTCAAGCGTCTTGCCGTCTTCCACGGTTGTGGGCTTGCCGTTGACGTGGACATTGGCCGACTGATTGCTTCCCTGTGGCGCCAGGCAGATCGCGACCTTGGTCGTGCCGAAGCGGGCGGCGACGGCCTTGTTCACCGTCGCGTTCGGCCACGTCGGCGCCCCAGACACCTGCCGAGTCTGAACCGATAAGCCTGGATCGACCTCCGCCAGGGTGAAGTCGCCCGCCGCCTGGAAGTCGTAGAACAGTCCGTTGAAGGTTCTTAAATGTGTGTCGCCGATAGTCGTGGCTGCGGCGCAGTTCGAGGTTGCGCCGCCGGCGATGCTCTCGGAGAAGATGACCGCCGGTCCCGGCGCAGTGGCTGCAGGAGCGGTCGGCCCGAAGCTGAAGTTGTTCATCTCGGCGGTGAAGCCTTGCGCCACGCAGTTAGGCGCGGTGGTGCCGCCGTAAATGATCTCGGTGCGGGTTTCGGCCGAGGCCCCGGCGTTGAAGCTGGCCGTGCCACCGTTCCCCGCGTTGTCGCCGCCGTAGCCGAAGATGTTGAACTCGGCCATCGTCCAGGCGGTTGACGCCGCGACGGCATTGTCACCGTTGGTCGTGTAGACATTCGTCCCGGTCGACATGGTGACGCTGTCGCCGGTCGAGGTGGACGTTCCGGTGAACCTCCAGTTGGCCATGTTGGTGATCGGCTGGTTGGGCACCGCCACGGCGTTGGCGCTGTTCTTCCAACAAGAGGTCCCGAAGAGGGCGATCTGGTTCCAGTTCTGGCCCGCGGGGCAGTTCTTGTTGTAGCTGATGAGCCAGTACTGCATGGATGCGGAGCGGCCGGAGCTTGGGGTGTTCCAATAAATCCACTGCTCCCAGGCCTGGCAGCCCGGGTTCGGGGAGCCGGCGCAGGCGGTGCTGCCGGTGAAAAAGTCGCTGTTGATCTGGAGCGTGTACGTGTCGGCGATCGACGATCCCGCGTTTGCAATGGGGCCACTCTCGCTGGTCACGTTGGTGACATTCTCGAAGTGTCCGATCGCCTGGGTAATGTGTCCCGACGGTGCTCCCGCCGAGATGTCGTTGTTGTTGCCGACCACGGCAGGCCGCGGACCGTGCCGCGGAATCGCCGGAATGTTCGGCGGGGCAACGCACGGAACTTGCTGCCATTCGGTCTGGGGATAAGCGGCCTTGAAGCACCCTTTCTTCGGCGCCGCCTTGCGCAGCATTTCGTCGCGCCACTCCTTCCGCTTCTGTTTCTCCTCGGGCGACACCTGCTCGTTGTCGGCGGCTGCATTCGCAGCGGCCCTCTTCGGCGCTGTCTTGCGCGGCGCCTGGGGTGCAGCGGACGATCCGATGGCGTACAACAGCCCGACCAGCAATGTCGCCGTGACTCCGGAACGAAGTATCTTCATCATCCCGCCCTCCTACAATTGAGCGATCGTTGTACGACTCTTGCGACGAGCACGTTCTTTGGCGTACCGGTGGCGCAGAAGTTGTTCTTGACTAGGTTCTGCAGACGGCCGGCAGCATGGTCTGGCTGCCAGGGAGGCCACAGGTGTTGGTCCAAGGGGTGGTGGACCGCGGGGGAGCTAAACGGAATGCATTCCTTTGCAAACTTATCCGCCGCATGTGTGGAGCTAAGCGCCAAGAATAGTGATGCGACTAGAACCGCGAGCTCAGCACGTTGTGCGCCTATCCGGTTCATAGAAGTTCCCTCCCGAGCAACGGCGAAACGCTTACTTCGTTCCGCGTATGAAGTTCGGTTGTTCGGTGTCAGGGGAAGCCGTCTAAGTAGGCCCTAGGACTAAACAGTCAAACAAGGAATTCTGCTCTCGTACGAGTGCCAATCAGCGGGGAAAGTGTGTCTTGTTACGAAATCCGGACAAGCCTAAATCCAAACAGCAAGAGACAACAGCGTCTGCGGTTCCTGCGGATCTGTCGTACGGGCAAGCCAGAATTGTTTTGGCTCAGCCTGAAATGGAGAAGCGACGTTCTCCGTTAGAGTAGGTTCCGCCCCTGCGGGGCGGGGATTTTCAAGGCATCTGGGTCTATCGTCCGATGGCTCCCTCCCTTCATTTGTGCAGCGCGAGAGGAGGGCCTCCCGCACTGCTAGACATCGGCTCGATGAGCCCGCCAGATTATCCCTCGGCATGGTTGCATCCCTGCAGAGCCCGCCTCCGTTTCACCGGTCAGGTTCATTGTATCTTCTGATACAGTCAACCAAAGGTCGCCCAACTCGTAGAAGTGAGTCTTTCCAGCGCTACTCTTCACGCAAAGCAACGATTATCTTTTGATGCGGTAGGGGTGGTTTGGTGGCGTGTCCACCCACCAATCTTGGGGATCAGTCGGTTGGGATGAATGCTGATGCACGATCACCCAGTTTGAATTTCGCCTTTCCAGTACAGCTGTCAACCGCCAGTCGGCAGTGCTCAGCACTCTTCCGTTCGAATCCAGTTGTTCCGCGTGGACACTAGTGGCGATCCAGCTAATCTCGCAATCAGCCCTCAGATGAACGTCACGTGCCTCCATGAGCCAAGTGACCCCGCTCTGCCTTGCGAGTTTCATCTCGCCTTCGCGGTACGCGATGCGTTTCTGCGCCAGGAGCGTCAATGATGCATCACGGTACATCCGGTAATTGTGTCAGACGATGCGCAGGAATCGCGCTCCGAGCCATGACGAAGGTCATCTTGTGGGCGATAGGGTTGCTTTCTACGATGGCCCTGTGCGTCTCCTTTAACAAGCCACTCTTGATTCAAACTGGCCCGGTTGCGATTCGGCCTTAGAAAAGTTCGCATGAGCACACAACCTGACATCGCTGGCCTTCGCCAGCTTATGACGATGTGGACAAACGCAGAGCTGGAAGCCTTTTTCTGTTGTGTTCGTCCTCATGATTCGGTATCACCACCAGCCGCAAGAGAAGAACTGATTTCACGAAGCGTCGAGGAAGTTTTCTGGGCACACAATTCCAAAGTTAGGGCTCAAGCCAGCCAGACGGCGGCAAAGTTAGCAGTGGCGGCCTACGACCAACTGCCTGAGACGATGAAAGCGCGTTTGCCTGCTCCTCCACCCGTCAAGCCCCTGCATGAGTACGCTTCGCCGCTAAGTTATGAGACGCTGCTTCGTGGGGCCTGCAAGGGGTTGAAGATCCAAGAGAGCGAAGCGGAGGAACACCTTCTTGAGATTTATTTGTACGAAAAGGTGATGATTCTTGCGGTGGCGGCGATGACGGCAGAGGATAGACACATGTTCCTCACTCACCAAGTGGCGCTGGACGATTTATCAGTCGGCTTTCCGCACACAGGCCGGAAGGGTGCGGCCACTACGCTCGCTGCGCTTGGAGCTGCACAGGCTTCCGGGTTTGGAGTCTATTTAGGTGCTACCACGGCACTTGGATTTGTGTCCCACGCCGTTGGCGTCACCCTACCATTTGCAGTCTACACAGGAATGTCCTCGACAATCGCATTTCTGATTGGCCCTGTGGGCTTTCTTGCAGCAGGAGCATGGCTCGGATGGAGTTTGACCGATCCTGAATGGCCTCGGATCACGAGAGGACTGCTGCACATCATCGCTATGCGGGCCAAGCACGAATACGAGTGTCAGACACCGAGGTGTTCCAGTTCATCGGCCGGAAGCTAGAGTGTTGTTCGACGAGTCCGCGGCATCACTGTACGCCCCGTTGTCACCGGCGTTCTTCGGATCCACAGCATTCCTTTCAATAAACATTCCCTGTTTTTCGGTCTGTCCACCCAATCGATAATCCTCTCTCGGGTCCCGCCGCTATCCACTGTTAACGGGTTATCCTAACTGCGATCGTCCCTCTCCCGGCGTCTCTGCGTTAGATCCGGGCGGCGCTACCGTACAGCTCCTTCACGACGTCGAATGGCACCAAGCAAGCCTTGTCAAACGAAAAATCCTCTCGGAAGAGCACCCCAGCCAAGTAGTCGAAATGTCGGGCTTGATCCTATCGCCTGCTGCCGAGATCATGTCGGCGTAAAATGACGCCATGAAAGCTAAGATTATCGCGAAGACCGACAAGTTAAAGCACGAGAAGTTCGTTGAGGGTAAGCAGCCGTGGAAGGTCGCTCAGGCTCTCGCCAAGTTCCCCAGCCCCGTGCCCATAGCGGATGTGGTCGAGGCCGTGAAAAAAGATGGCTACGAGAAACTCCTTAACGACTGGGCAATCGAACACGGCGGGGTGTCAGGCTCCGTGGACTACCACCTGCGAGACTTTAGGCGCAGGGGGCTGGTCACAATCAGTTATCCCGACGCTGCTGCAACGCCCGCAGAGGTTGCCGCTGAGGTTGAGGCCAGTATTGAAACTACATTCGGCCTTGAGCGAGATCTGCAAAACACTCTAAGGAAGAATATTTCCCAACTACAAGACGGACTGAAAATTGTGGATGGTGGTAAAGAGCGCAGCGTACCATCCGGCAGAATCGACATTTTAGCCGTCGCTTCAGATGGAACGCAGGTTGTCATCGAACTAAAGGCTGGCGAGGCAGACCACTACGCGGTCGCTCAGATTCTCATGTATATGGGAGATCTGCAAGAAGAAGCGAAAGGGAAAGTGAGAGGCATCTTGGTTGCTAGCGATTTCACAGCGAGAGCAATTTCAGCGAGTAGGGCGGTTCCGAACATCGAACTCAAGAGATACGGAGTCACTTTTTCATTTCAGGATGCTCGTTAAATTTCCGCCCTTTTCGCTGTACTATTCCGTACTAAAAGTTGGGGCGACCTGGGGTCAGATGGCTCGGCGTCCCTTAACCGCTCCATCACCGCTCGCACGGGCTATAGGTCCCACCGGCCCGAATCGTGCCTATTTCGGCATCTGAGCAACGACCTCTCATTGCTCGTTTCACTATCCGCTGATAAGCTAACTAGCGGATATCGCGTGGAGGCAGATCGTTTGGAACGAACCTTTGGAACAATTGTGAGAGAGGCGCGGGTTAAGGCAGGTAAGACGCAGCGTCAATTGGCGGAACACGTGAAGAAAGAGGACGGCACGGCGATTACGCCGCAGTATTTGAATGACATTGAGTTTGATCGGAGGACCCCCTCGGAGTTTGTAACACGGCAAATCGCGAAGGCGCTCGATCTCGACGCTGATCGTCTGATGTTCGTCGCGGGATCGCTGCCACGTGACATCGTGAAGGACATCATAAAGAGGGGAATCTCGGATGAGGAAGCAAAGCAGATTAGCGAACTGTTCAGGAGGAAACCGACTAAATGAGAGTCAAATGGGTCCCTGACCCTACGGGCCGCTTCCCCAGACGGCCGCATTATGAACCCGGTGTGCTCGATGAGGAGTGCGAGCGGGTGGCGGAAGAGCTCTTGCTAAAGCGCCGGGGGGTCGTCGCATATCCGATATCAACGGATGATCTTCTTTTTGCTCTCGACCAGCAGGCCAACGTCGATCACTACGCCGATCTAGACTCGGATGCCTCAGGGGAAGTTTGGGGGGTGACGAAGTTCTTGAAGGAGAAG
>Ga0187803_10000494_pt1 | contig 15698 bp, 11 predicted proteins | sample NC_wetland_sal_i_2_FD_132425 | JGI IMG/M metagenome (GOLD analysis project Ga0187803, IMG submission 132425) | Wetland sediment microbial communities from Neuse River Estuary, North Carolina, USA - Control_3 | ecosystem: Environmental > Aquatic > Freshwater > Wetlands > Sediment | place: USA...
ACCAAGAAGAAAGCGAGAAAAAGCGAGACCCGGTCCCGCCGTCACAGGGAAAATGAGTTGGGACTTCAGCTCTTCCTGATCTGGTACTTCTTCATGGGCTTCCTTCTGGGCAACGGGGTCCCTTATTCGCCTTCGGCGCAGCAGGAAAAGTCTTCAGGAGCCCTTTCGGGCAGAAGTCCTCGGCGAAAACGAATATCACTTGAGGTCTGTCGAACTTCGTGGCGGCAACAATCATCGCCGCCTGCTTGATCGCCCTGAACCTGTATAGCAGCTATGCCTTGGTCGCCCTGCTCGCTGGATTCTGGCTGATGATGCTCATGTTTGGGACTGGAATCAAGAGGTTCCTGAATGAACCATTGAGCGCCTGAGCCAAAGCGCGAGATGGTGGAACCAGAACCTCCATCAGGGGTTGATCCCGTCACCGTGGCTCTTGCCCGGCAATGTGAGATGAATCCTGTTCTGCCGAGTAGTATGGCCTGTTCTCAGGAGTAGACTTAAGGCAAGTAGGAGCTAGACAATGAATGGATCTAGATGAAGTCCGGCGTTTCGTTGCCTACGGTCGCGTTCCTGGCCTTGATCATTGCCACCTCGGCTGCGATCGGAGTCATCTCCTTGGTTGGGACGTCAACCCATGGAACAGGGACAGAGACCACCACGACAGGGACAGAGACAACCTCGACGAGTTCCGCGGTCGTCAGGTCGTTAAGCGGTCTGAACCTCAGCCTTTCATTGGGTTCGAATCTGATCAGTCCCGGTCGGAGTGTCACAGTCTCCCTTGACGAGTGGAACACTCTCTCCACAATGAACGTGGTCCCTTCTGCCAGCGACTGGCCGCTCCCGGGTCTGGCTCTGGGCCCGTGCGGGAACAACCTTCCGATTGGGGTCGAGATTGCCCAAGGGTTCTACACCTCAGCCAACATATCAAGTGCGCAATCCCTTCAATTGAACAGGCCAGGTATGTACGGCTGTCCTGTGATCTTTACCCGCATTAGTTCCTACTCCTTCGAGCCAAACAGTGACGAGGCTGCGGCCATGGGGAGCTGCAGCGCGAACCCGTGCTTTACGGCCAGGATTGACTGGACCACCAACACCACGGGCTACTGGACGAGCGGGGCCTTGCTGAAGCTTGCATCGCCTGCCTTCAGCAACTTCACCCAAGGGGAATACACCGTTGCTGGAGGAGACGAATGGGGTGCACTCGTGATACTTCACTTCATCGTCGTTGGGGGGAACTCGGCTCCCTCGATAATCCTGCCCGCGAACACCACATTCGACGTCTCTTCAAGCTACGATTGCGTTGCAGGCCACTACGCGTTGAACTTCAGCGTGCCTGGGCAGTCAACCCTGGCGGGCGGATTCAGTTCAGGAACTCCAGGCGTGACGGCGTACGTGGCCACGGCCCTCCAAGCGACGTCCACCCTCCAGGGCCATCCAGCGACCTGGGTCTACTCGACGGGGCTCGTGAAGACCTCGAACTTCTCGGTCGTTCTCTCTCCCGGTTCTTATTCGATCTGGATCGAGGGTGCCGACCTCAACTGCGGCGTTACGATCGCCAATCCCCTCGAGGTGTTGACCCAAGTCAATATTACGCAGGCCTTCACACTCTCCAGTAGATTCGTCGGGGGCCTGCTGCTCCTGTTGAGCGAGAACAGCTCTACGATCGCTTCAGGTGCCACCATCGGGATCAATGTGAGCGATTTCAACCCGTCGGCCCAGGAGTTGAACCTCTCAAGAGGAACAACCTGGCCCTTGGAGGGCCTTTCGACCGGTGGCTGCCCTTCGCTCTATTACCCCTTCGGGATTTCAGTCTTCCAGGGGAGGTACACGGATGCGAACGTGTCTCAGGCCGTATCGCTTCGAATCTTTCCTGTGGTTCCTTGCCCGCTGCTCGTCAGGTACATCACGGGATACGCGTTCCAGCCGATGAGCGATAACGCGACTGTCCTTCCTGGCACGGGAGAGGTCCCAATGGCGACATCGATCTCCGCGAGCGGGACCTACGACGCGCCCGGAAGTAAGCTGAGCGGATTGACGCCCTTCCAACGAGGAACCTACACGATTGCAGCCGGCGACGAATGGGGAAACCTGGCATTCGCCTATTTCGTCGTGGGGTCGTCGTCGAATGGGGTCGCGGAGTATGCTTATCCGACTTCCAACCTGAGTTCGACCATCAATGCAACGGCAGGAGAGACCTTCATCATCCAGCTAAGCTCCAACGCCGGTTCAACCGGATATGATTGGAACGTCGGTACTAGTGCAGGTATTCGATACCTGAACTACACGGTTGTTTTTACTAGCGCGCTGATTGGCGGCGCCCAGGTGAGGAACTACTTCTTTCAGGCTGTCCAGGCAGGAACCCAAACGATAACTCTCCGAGACGAGCGCTTGTTTGCATCAAACGCAATTGCTGCTACGATCAATCTCCAAGTGGACGTGTCGTAGAATCCGACGTGCCCGATGAGGTTCGTCGAAAACACAGTGTGCGAATGGGCCAAGATTACATCAAGCTTGACGTGACTAGGTTCTCTGTAGCATTAGAGTGTTCAAGCCGGGCAGGCGCCCTCAACTGAGTTTCACCCTCGCGAGGGCGAACGGCCCAAGAAGATCGGTTCAACAACCGACTGAGCGCTGCTTTGCCCTGTTCTTGGGGTGGTCAAATTGGTGGTCAGGGTGGTCATTCGGCTGGTCAGTCTGGGTCACAGCGGTCACTAAGGTCACAAAATCGGTCAAGCCGGTCATGACCCCCCACCAATTACGGTCATTTTGCCCCCTTAGGGGGTTTAGACCAAATTAGATCTAGGGCTAATCCCTAGGGCGCCCGCGGGCTTATCCCCAGATCCCCTAGAGGACTCGAACTGTCGGAGTCCGCTTTCTGTCGATCGAAACGCTTTGGCTCGATATGTGACTAGATATGCTAGGTCAAGAGTACTCTCAAGAGTGCCCATGCATGAATAGCGCCAAAAAGTATTCAAGGTTTTTGGGGAGGATAGTGCGACACCTAATCGGAGGCGGGCCCGGAGGGATTCGAACCCTCGGTTTCTGAGGGGAACCTCTTCAGCTTCGGAGGCTGACGCCCTGATCCGTATTGGGTGTATGCACGCATATCGCAAACATACGCTCCCCACAACGGATGGCTGGTCTGCCAATGTTGTTCTAGGCTACGGGCCCGAAAAAGCTGCGATTTGATTGTTGATAAGCCTATCAATCATCGGTTCTGTTCTGCTTCGTTAGTTGGGGATTCAACTGGCCGCTCCACTTGGGGGGGATGGATTGTTTTCCTTTGGACTCACCATTTGAACGGCTGGAACCAAGAACTTCTCAATTTTCGCAACTTTCGACAACCCTTCACACGCTTTCGCGCAGACTCCGTATAGATTGGTGAGGTTTTGGTAGTAGGATTCGGAATAGAAAATGAACTGCGTTATTGCCATGTCCACTTCTCTGAGCGCAAGTGGGTTTCCGGGCTCTATCGTCAATGTGCTCATGTTGACACCGCTCTTTTCCACTACATTATTCATCAATCTCTTTATGTGATTACAGATTTCCACGCGCCGATAGATGTCTGAGATAGTGGATATGAGGTCAGAGGGAAGCAGAGAAAGGTTCGTTGTGGGCTTGTCGTAAACTGTCCTGAACAAGTCCATGTCATTGGCATTGAAGAACCATCTCTCTCCTGCGTTGATTCTCCGTTTGTAGTCTTCGAGAAGCGCCCCATTACGCTTTACCGATTCTATCGCCATCTGCGCCATCTGGGCAATCTCGTAGCCGAGCAATAGAGCCAATTGTTTCTTCTCTTGTCGTTGAGCGCGACTTTGAATTAGCCATTGTGTGACCGTGGCAAGCACGACACCTATGATAGTGGCGATGATTAGACCGACCAAATTGGAGTTCAATGCGTTCCAGACCGTGCCCCAATCAATCACGCCATTTCAGCCTCTAATGCCTTCCTTAGTAGTTCAAGCCATCTATCCTTCCCTTCGACCCCCACCCCCGCGACCTGTGCGGGTGCTGATTTCTGAGGGCGCTTCATTCCGGGCGATGGATGACCTTGCATGACCATCGAAGCCCACGATTGGTAAGCGGGCTATAGAAGTAATGCTGTCCGTCGTGTCCTGCTGTTTTGCCGCATGGATGGTTCTCGGATAATTCGACTTCCCTGCCTATCTCCCTCTCGAAATGGACGTGCTCACATATTCTCGCTACTCGCTCCTTTGGGTGCGGCCTCTACAGTTCGGGTCGTCTTGGCTTGACATTAGAAAGACCCTACTGAGTAATTTGGCAATGCCAGGTACTTATTGATTCTGTCTCGTTTGTGGATGTTCTCTGTCTTTCCAGTAGTTGTATTACTAGAAGTCTATAGGGTTCTAGCAGTAAATCAAGTCTTCGACAGTTCTGACTTCCTTTTCCTAAAACCAGGCCCAGTGATAGACTCAAACCCATATTTCCTCATCGTTGAAGTATCTGATTCAGGTAGAATAATCGCTACTGGCTTAACCGTGTAATTTGTTCTCAGCGTAACTTTCCCACCGCATTTCGGACAACGGAATCGCTCCACTTTGAATTCGTTTCTACATTCTAAGCAAGCAATTACTATTTCCCTGCGTGTCACTCTTTGCTTCTTAGCCGTGTCATATCAACCTCTAGGGTTCGTAAAAAAAGGTTTCAATTAGAAAAAGGACTCTTCTTGCTGACTGTCTTCATGAGTTCACGCAAGTGTCTCATTTCGGCTACAGATGATGCCATCGTCAATTCGTTCCGTTGCGACGTTTAAAGACTAACTCCTCACCAGAGTTATCCACCAGCCCAATGAGAGAACACTGTCTGAAAGACGAGCGCGCGCGCGTTAAGAAGAGTTGGTGCACCGAGAGCTTTTATCGTATCCGCCCTAGGTCGCGCCAGGCTTGAAGTTCCTGGAGTTCGAGGGCGAGGTCGAGCGGATCATCAAGGAGGCCTGCACGTCACTAGGTTATGGTGAAGTCGAGGTCGAGGTCGCCCTGCCCCCGAACCCGACCTACGGCGACCTCTCGAGCGCTGTTCCGATCAGGATCGCCAAGGAACGTTCAGAGAAACCTGCCGATGTGGCAGTGAAGCTTGCTTCGAAGGCGTCCGAGCTCCTGAAGGGTTCCAAGTACGTCGGGTCGGTCACCCCTCATCGCGGCGGTTACCTCAATTTCTCGGTCCTGTATTCGCGGTTCTTCTTAGATTCGATCACGGCCGTCGTCTCTAAGAACGACTTCGGCTCAAAGACAAAGACTGGGAAGACGTTCGCCATCGAGCACACGAACGTCAACCCGAACAAGGCCCTTCACGTGGGACATGCTAGGAATCTGGTCCTCGGGGATTCGCTCGTTCGCGTCATGAAGTACTTGGGCAACGAAGTCCAGGCGCTGAACTACATCGACGACTCGGGAGCCCAGGTGGCCGACGTGATCGTCGGGTTCCGGTTCCTTGGGATTTCAGACGCGCCGCCGGCGGGGGTCAAGTTCGACGTCTACTGCGGAGACAGTGTCTACACGAAGGTCAACCAGGAGTACACGAAGAATCCCGGCCTGAAGGAAAAGCAGTCCCTCGTCTTGAAGGAGATCGAGAAGGGAGGCGGCGAGATAGCCGAATATGCGAGAGGGATCGTTCGGAGGATCCTCGCCGACCAACTCGCGACCTGCTGGAGGCTCGGCGCGAGGTACGACCTCCTCAACTGGGAGTCTCAGCTTGTCCACTCGGGGATGTGGGAGGGGATCTTCGAGACGATGAAGAAGGAGGGGCTGGTGAAGTACGAGACTCAGGGCGAGAACAGAGGGTGCTGGGTCATACCCGACCCTGAAACAGGAGAGCAGAAGGTCGTGGTCAGGTCAGACGGGACCGTGGTGTACGTCGCTAAGGACATCCCTTACGCCGCTTGGAAGATAGGCCTGATCGGCGACCCTTTCGGCTATGAGGTGTACATGGGGGAGCAGCCGGGCGGTGGAGGGATGCTCTATTCGACCACGCTCGGCGGAGAGAAGGCAGGAGCCAAATTCGGGGGCGCAGACGTCGCCATCTCCGTCATCGATACGAAGCAGAGCTACCTGCAGAGGATTGTCGGTAAGGTCCTCGAAAGGCTCGAGAAGGGGGCTTCGTCAAGGTACATCCACAGGGGGTACGAGGTGGTGGCGCTATCCAAGAGGACCGCTTCGCAGCTCGGGTTCGAGATCGGCTCGGAATTCGCGCACATGTCGGGACGAAAAGGGCTCTACGTCAACGTCGACACGGTGCTGGCAGCTCTCAAGGAGAAGGCTGGGGAGGAGACTAGGAAGAGGAACCCTGAAGAATCCAAGGAGTGGGTCGACGACGTCGCCGAGGCCATCTCTGTGGCTGCGCTGAGATACGAGCTTCTGAAGCAGGACCCAGACAAACTAATTGTCTTCGACATCGAAGACTCCATTCGCTTCCAGGGCGACACGGGGCCGTACCTGCTCTATACTTACGCTAGGGCCAGAAGGATACTTGAGAAGACGACAGGGCGGCCTTCAGCGGACATCCGGAGCACTGCGAAGCTCACCAGGCCCCAGGAGACGAACCTTGTCAAGAAGCTCTCGATGATGGACATCTCAGCGGAAACTGCAGGCGAGTACCTGTCGCCCAAGGAGATGGCCCGGTTCGCCCACGATCTCGCGGTAGAATTCAACGACTTCTACGAGAGCGTCCAAGTAAACAGAGAGGAGGACGCATCACTTAAAGACGCGAGACTAGCCCTCGTCGATGCTGCCAGCCGGGTCTTGGCCAAGTCGATGGAATTGATTGGGATTCCTCGAAGAGAGCGGATCTGAGAATCATCGGACCGGTGAATTCGTCTGCCGGCGACAAGAAAGAAGGCAGTCCGGAACTCATAGCCTCCAGATTCACAAAACTAGGGCGTCTCAAGCTGTAGATTCGGTAGGGTCAACGTTAAATCTTCCTCGCCGGCTCGCCCGCCATTGACGCCCGGGACCCAAAGGTTCCTCCTCGCAGCCCTCGACATGGACGGCACGGTTCTCGAGCACGAAAGCAGCTGGGTCGCCCTCCATCGAGCCTTTGGCACTACGGAAGCAGGAGAGACCTCTCTCAAGCTGTACGCGGAGGGCAGAATCGACTACATGGAGTTCATGCGGAGGGACATCTCCTCTTGGCCGCGGGGCGTGACAAAGGCCGAGATAGGGAAGATTCTTTCGGGATACGTGGTAAGGGCCGAATCCAAGCCGACCATAGACGAGCTCAAGAGACGTGGGATCAAAACGGCCCTAGTGACATCCGGAATTGACATCCTGGCCGAGGACGTCGCACATGAGCTTGGCATCGACTACTGGGTGGCCAACGGGCTCAAGTTCGGAAAGGACGGCAAGGTGCTCTCTGAGGGGGTAGGCAGAGTCGACCCGACGAGGAAGGACCTGGCCTTTCTGCGACTCCTTGCGGGCATCGGCATTCCAAGCAGTCGGACCATCGCAGTAGGGGACACGATCTACGACCTCCGCTTCCTGCAGTCGGCGGCCATCGGCTTCATGCTCGCGCACACTACGAGGGTCGACGACCCCAAGATAATCCACATCGAGAAGCTCCACGACATCTTCGATCACATCTAGCGAGGGTTTTTACCCCCCGTTGTTCGGACCAGTGTGAGACGTGATATGGAAGAGAATCTTCTCCTGATACCAGGACCGACTAACCTCTCCATGCGAGTCAGAAACGTGATGGCAGGGCCCCAGCTGCCCCATGTTGGATCGAAGTTCTACGCCACCTTCAAGGAGATAGTCTCGCTTGCGAGATACGTTTTCAGGAATGAAAAGTCTCCGCAGTTCGTGTTTACAGGGTCAGGCACAATCGGGATGGAGTCATCGGTCGTCAGCCTCATCTCACACGGAGACAGGACACTGACCCTGAGCACCGGGTACTTCGGGCACAGGATGCTCATGCTCAACCAAATCCATGGTGCCAAGGCAGACGTGATCGAGTACAAGGACGGCGCCCACGCCGACCCGGACGACCTTAGGAAGAAGCTCAGGGCGAACAAGTACAAGGCCGTCTTCATGACGCACGTCGACACCTCGACCTCGGTAGCCAACCCTGTCCAGGAGCTGGTTGAGGAGTGCGTGAAGGCCGACGTCTTCTCGGTTGTCGACGGGGTCTGCAGCATCGGTGGCGTTCCTCTCGACTTCGACAGGCTCGGGTCGGACATTGCGTTCACGGCATCGCAGAAGGCGCTTGCAGCGGCGCCCGGGGCCGTGCTCCTCGCCGCCTCCGACAGGGCGATTGACTACATGGCGAAGAGAGAGAAGCCAATCGAGTCGTATTACATGAGCCTCCTCAGATGGAAGCCTGTGATGGAAGATCCGAGGATGTACCTCGCCACACCTGCGACCCAGGTCCTTCTAGCGCTCAGGGAGGCGTTGCTCGAGGTAAAGGAAGAGACCCTGGAGAAGCGGTGGGCCCGTCACAGGAAGCTGGGCGAACTGACCAGGGACCAAGTTGGTGAATGGGGCTTCAAGTTCGTCGCTGACGAAGGCTTCAGAGCTGACACCGTGACCTCCTTCTGGGTCAAGGAGGGCACAGCAGGAGACATCCAGAAGACCCTGGAGGACAAACACGGAATCGTGGTTGCGAGGGGGATCTACGAGGCTAGGGACACCATGATCAGGATAGGGCACTTCGGAATCCTGACATCAAAGCGCCTTGCGTCGGCACTCCATTCGATGGACGAGGTTTTGGACGACTTGGGCATCGGAAGAAGAAAGCCGCCGATCGCTGCCCACCGGTGAAACCTAGAATCTTTTTATCAGCAGCAAAGGCGCCGACAAATCAGCAGCCCGGTCGTCTAGTGGTCAAGGATGGGGGCCTCTGGAGCCTTCGACCTAGGTTCGAATCCTAGCCGGGCTATCCCTGTGATGTGGGAATATCCCAGGTTTTGCTTAGTGCCATGGGAGGCAGAAAGAGAATCTATGATGACATTCGAGAGTTGAAGGGCTCCCCCGCAGTCGCCGAGCGCGTGCCCTCGATTCCAAAAAGAAAAGAAAATGAATCGCAGTTTCTAGACGAAAGTTAAGTAGGTAAAGGCTTACATGTGAAGGCGGCTTGAGCGAGAAGACACCAAGGCTCGTCGGGCCCGAGGGGTATCTCCCCTTTTGGTTGAGACTGGTAGAGGTCATCCTTGGTCTGATCACTGTCGCGATCTCAATAGTCGTTATAGCGGATCCAGACTACGGGGCCCATTACCTCGTTTTCCTGCTCGCCCTGGCTCTGGGATTCGGCGCGGTGAGGATAATCGCAACAGGTGGCATCAAGAGTCACTTGGTGAGCCTTGAAGGGCTCGGGCTCGCAGGGGCAGGGCTTCTGGCACTAGCGTTGGTGGTCGCCGTTGTTGTCGTCCCTGGAATGAGCTTGGAGACCTTGGTCCTTCTGCTCGCGGTGAGTCTCACAGCCCAAGGATTCGGGAGGGTGTTGCACTCGTCTGGCAAGGGTCGCCCCATATGGCTGAGTGGCTCCTCCCTCGCGACGGGGGTCGCAATGGTGCTCCTGGCAGCCACCGTCGAGTTTGTCAAGGGAGTGGCCCTGCTGACGCTGGTCGAGCTTCTCGCCTTGACAGTCCTTGTGAGCGGCGCAGAAGCTGTCGTCTCCGGTTTAGGTCCGACCAATCAGAAACAGCTGACCCTCCTCAAGCTGGTCGTCTTTGCGGCGTTCTACGGCATCGTTTTCGTCAATTGGATTGACCTATTCAACGGCGGGGCTTACATCAACGTCGTCCCCGGATACCACCTCTGGGTCGTGATGGCCTACATGATTCCTTTCGGCGTTCTCCTTGTGATTCAGGGGCGGAAAGATTGGGAGTTAGCCTTGTCCCTAGGCCTGCTCGCCTCCCTCGGCAATGATTTAGCCTATTTCGTGGTCGGGAATGCATTCTTCGGCTTCAACGTGAACCTGCTCGATTGGTATGCCCATCAGTTTGGGTTCTACGGCAACACGATTCTGTTCACCTTCAATGGGGGGTTCTTCTCGTTCGGGGTTCCTTCTTGGCTAATGGGCGCCAGCATCTACGCCAGGATAGCCGTGGTCATGTTGTCCCTGCGCCAATGGTGGCACAGTCAATGGTAGATACGAAGGTACAGGAAGGGCAGTGGACCTCGACCTATGAGGTAGCTCAGAAACTCATCCAACCTTCGCTGGAACCATTTCATCGTTGAAGGAACTGTGTATGAATCACCTAATCCATCTACCTTGGACTCGACGACATGGATTCTAAGACTCTCCAAGGACGGAATCTGAAAACGCTTAACTCAAAGTCCACGACATCGGAAAGAGTCGGTCTTTTGAAGAGTAATCTTCCTGTTATTGATTGGCTCCTTGAAAGAGATCAACCCTCGATAAGATACCTGACTTTATCCAGTCTGCTTGGAAGATCAGCGAAAGACTCCGAGGTAGGCTCCGCAAGGGAAAGTATTACGAAAATCGGCTGGGCGAAGGACATGCTGGATAATCAACTGCCGAGCGGGTGCTGGTTCCACGAAAAGAGCCTCTTCCTGCCGACGTTCCACGCCACCTTCTGGGTCCTACTGATCCTGTCCGACCTGGGCCTTACGAAGGATGACCCTCGCATCGACGGGGCGTGTCAATTGTGGATGAAACGCAACTCGACCAACGATGGCGGGTTCAGTCAGACCGGCAAGAGTGGCGGTCACCTCTGCATCACTGGAAACACCGCCCGCGCCATGGTCAAGTTCGGATACGTGGACCATCCGAAGGTGAAGAGAGCGTTCGAATGGATCGTGAAGAACCAGGCCGAGCTCGGTGGGTGGTCCTGCTGGAACTTCAAGCCTCCCTTCCGCGGGAGGACTCTGGACTCTTGGGAACCACTTAGCGCTCTTGCGGTGTATCCGCGTCAGAGGTGGACTCGGGGCATGAAGCTCGCCTGCGAGAAGGGCGCGGAGTTCTTCTTGGAGCGGGAACTCCATAAGCAGGGAGCACGCTGGGAGCCGTGGTACCGCTTCCACTATCCCATCCATTACTACTATGATCTTCTCGTGGGGTTAGATTTCATGACTGCACTCGGCTATTCTGGCGATAGGAGGTTGGGTTACGCCATTTCGCTGCTCAAGGAAAAGAGACGGCAAGACGGAAGATGGGACCTCGACGCAAATCGCCCGGAAGATTCGGCCGCCCTCGCCTCGTGGAGGAAGAACCATCCCCGTTCAAAGGATTTAACACCATTCGTTCTTGAGCAACCTGGCCGACCAAGCAAGCTGATTACGCTGACGGCCATGAAGGTTCTCGCCCGCCTTGGCGAAGCGGCCTCAAACTAACGATGCACAGGTTTGGACTTGACCCTACTTGGTCACGAATGCCACCCATCGTCGACTATGCCGTCTGTCCTCGCCAGCATGACGATCTAGGAAACTGTTCCGGAAGCGCCTTTCTTCATTTCGTGGTTAATCCACCAGACCAATCCTATCGCTATTGGGACTCCGAAGATGACCAGAACCCATTCCAGGATCAGAACCATCGACCCCACAACGTAATCCAAGGTAAACGTTGCAAGGGGGACGTTCCAGTTGCCATCAAGGTAGACCTTGATACAGAACGCAATGAAGAACAGAAACGAAAATCCACCGCTGCTACCTGTCGCGCGCGACCGTCTGCCAAAGAAGTGATATTCTCTCCTTTCCTCGTAAGGTAGTCTTCTCCACCACAGCCAACCTGCGATTAGACCTATGACCACAGGGATTCCAATGAAGAGAAGCTCCCAGAAGATCGCGTGCAGAATGAACGTCACGAGGTTCGCCATCGTCCAGAGTCCCAGAGTCGCAGGCACCAATCCTGTTGATTGGGCGTGCTTCACGAACCACAGGAATACGTAGACTGAGCCCACAAGGGCGAAAGCGCATGCAACGACGAAAATTGCAACCGCCTTCCAATGCTTCCTCATGAACGTCCTCCATACAGGCGCCTCTTCTCCCCTCACTTCTTGTGCCACGAATACTCTCTCCTCTTGCTACCCTTGGGCCGAGATTTAACCTGGAGCAAGATTGCCTCGAAGGCCGATTTCGAACCTCGCATCAAAGTGTAACCCCCATCGTTCGAATTGGCAAAGTCCAATCTCAAGTCGAGAAAAAGGTGCTCGGGTTCAATTGCCGGCTCCTCCAAAGGTTCTATATCGGGTCTTTGAGCGGTTAACATGTGAGGGCAACGCAACTTGATTGAAGCGGAGAACCTCACAAAGAAGTTCGGCGACCTAACTGCTGTTGACACGGTATCGTTTGGCGTAAACGAGGGTGAAGTTTTCGGATTCCTAGGACCAAATGGTGCAGGCAAAACAACGACAGTCAGAATGCTCTGTTGTCTGATATCAAAGACCAGTGGCAAGGCACGAATTGGGGGTTATGAGATTGGAAACGATGCCGACTCCCTCAAGATAAGGAAGCTCATCGGATTGGTTCCTGACAATGTGGGCCTCTACGATAGTCTCAGCGCCTACGACAACCTGGACTTCTACGGGAAGCTCTACGACTGCACAGAGCAGCAGCGGAAGGAGAACATCCAACGCTTCCTCACGATGCTTGGACTCTGGGAGAAGAAAGATGTGGCAGCAGGGACCTTTTCAAAAGGGATGAAGCAGAAGCTTGCGATTGCACGGTCCCTCATCCATGACCCTCAGGTACTCTTCATGGACGAGCCCACAGTGAACCTGGACCCCGAATCGTCGAAGATGGTCAGGGATTTCATCCTCGAGCTCAAGAAGGAGAAAAGGACGATCTTCCTGAACACGCACAACCTCGACGAGGCTCAGAAGATTTGCGACCGGATTGCGATACTGAACACCAAACTGATGGCGATTGGCACCCTGGCTGAGCTCGAGCGGTCAGTGAGCGGCAGAAAGACCGTGATTCAGCTGGAGCAGATGAGTGACGCGGTTCTTGTTGCTCTCAGGAAGCTACCTATCGGGAACCTGGTCGTCGACGGCAGCAAACTGACAATCGACGTGAAGGACCCCGAGAAGGAGAATGCCGCCATAATAGACGCGGTAGTCCGAGCGGGCGGCCACCTTCAATCCGTAACAATTGTCGGCTCGACACTTGAGGACGCCTATCTGAAACTCGTGAGGGAAGCCAAATGAGGCTCTCCAAATCGTGGATCATCGCGTCTAAGGACTTCAAGACGTTCAGGAAGAAGAGGAACATAATCTACTCATTGGTAGTCGTCCCTCTGATCATCGCCGTCCTCATTCCGGTCATTATAGAATACGCAGGCCACAAGAATGGCGCGACTGGCATCCCTGCGGCGGAACTGCTGATACTTCTTCCCGCCTTCGCCTTCTTCTACGTCATTCTCGCGGCGTATCTCCCAACTCCCATCGCCTCGTACACTATAGTGGGCGAGAAGGTGGAGAAAAGCCTGGAGCCGCTCCTGGCGACGCCCACGACGGACAGCGAAATCCTGCTTGGAAAGGGGGTCGCGGCCTTCCTCCCATCCATTGGGGCTGTCCTGGGAGGGTCGGTGGTCTTCATGATTCTTATGGACCTTGCGACCAAGAGTAAGTTGGGTTACTACTACTTCCCAAACTGGGGCACCGGTATCACTCTCTTCCTTTTGGCCCCGCTCGCGGCCCTACTGAGCGTTCAGGTGAACGTCATCGTTTCGTCGAGAATGAGCGACGTCAGAACCAGCCAACAACTCGGGGCCCTCACGATTCTGCCCTTCGCTGGGCTTTATGTAGCGGGTGAGCTTAACATAGTTGACCTCGGCTCAACGTCAAACCTCCTCATCATCGCGGTCGCCCTTCTTGTGGTAGACGTGCTCCTCTTCTTTGTCTCGAGAGCCACCTTCCGCAGGGAGGAGATCTTGACAAAATGGAAGTGACGGCGACGGCCATCAGACAAAGCTGTTCACAGCAGTGAGTCAAACTCAGACGGGATCATTCGCGCCTCGCCCGAGGCCCTCTCCTTGGCGCGAGGAGGTTTTGTTCAGCCTTTTCTTATCCGTTGGTAAGGTCTAGCGAGACTTGAGGGTACTGGGGGTCGAAGGACCATCCGACCAATCCCTGACCCCACAACGGATTTATCACTGCCGCTAGAAAAGGCATCCCACAATCAGCTTGTCAGAAGGGCAACGGAGGCTCGCTGCAATAGTCTTCACGGACATGGTGGGGTACTCTTTCATCTCCCAGCGAAACGAAGCGCTGGCCATGGGACTTCTTGAAGCTCACAACACCCTCATCAGAAGCGCGATAAAACGCCACGGCGGCCGCGAGGTGAAGACCATCGGCGACGCGTTCCTGCTCGAGTTTCCGAGCGCTTTGGAGGCCGTGCGCTTCGCGGTCGACGCCCAAGTAGAATTCAGGAAGTTCAACCGAGAGGCCCACAAAGGAGAGACAATCGCCGTTAGAATTGGCGTCCATGTCGGCGACGTCATCAGCCGAAATGGGGATGTCTTCGGCGACGCGGTCAACATCGCCTCTCGCATTGTCGGGGTTGCAGAAGGGGGCGGGGTGTGTGTCTCCGGCAATGTGCACGACCAGGTTTGGAACAAGGTGCAGGTAGCGATGGAAAAGATGCCCCCGCAGCAGCTCAAGAATATCGAACTCGAGATGGACATCTACCGTGTCGTGATGTCTTGGGAAGCCGTTGCCGAATCGGGAGTGCCACGTCCAAGCAACCGCATCGCTGTCCTGCCTTTCTCGAATATCAGCCCGGACCCTAGCGACAGCTACTTCGCGGATGGTCTCACGGAGGAGCTGATATCGGTACTCTCGGAGGTGCGGGGGCTCAGGGTCATAGCGAGGACGTCGGTCGACCACTACAAGGACGCGGCCAAGAGCGCCAAGCAGATAGGGTCGGAACTCAAGGTCTCGCACCTGTTGGAAGGATCTGTAAGAAAGTCTGGGAACAGGGTCAGGATTGCCGCCCACCTCGTCGACACAGAGTCTCAGGAGGAGGTCTGGTCAGACAGGTATGAGAAGGACATGGTCGACATCTTCTCCATCCAGAGCGACATTTCCACGAGGGTGGTCGAATCCCTCAAGGTCAAGTTGCTTTCCGTCGAAAAGGACAGGATTCGAAGCAAGGAGACAGAGAACGTCGCCGCATACGTTGCGTACCTGAAAGGGAGGAGCCTGCTGCGCGAGGGGACTGAAAAGTCAGTCCATCTCGCCAGGGAGCAATTCGAGCTCGCGTTGCGGGAGGACGGGAACTACGCGAAAGCCTACGCCGGCATGGCGGATACCGTGATGCTGCTCGGAGACTACTTCTTCTCGCCGATTCCCGTAGCCATAGAGGAGGCCAACGGGTATGTCAGAAGGGCGCTGGCCTTGGACCCGAACCTTGCGGAAGCCATGGTGTCGCTGGCTAACCTGTTGATGTACGACTACAAGTTCGACGAGGCCGAGAGGGAATTCAGGCGGGCCATAGAGATCAACCCAAGCTATGCGACAGGCCACCACTGGTATTCGATCTGCCTGCAGTGCCTCGGGCGCTCCGAAGAGTCCTTGCAACAGGTGCTGCTCGCCGAAGAGTTCGACCCTCTGTCATCTTCTATCACGCTCACCGTAGTGTACAGGTTATCCCACTTGGGCATGTTCGAGGAGGCCAAGAAGAGGATCCGCAAGCTCGAGGAGATCGAGCGTGCGAGTCCCCTTGTGGACGAGGCTCTCATGGTCTACAACTTTGTCAGGGGAGACTGGGAGGCCACTATGCCTCCTCTGA
>Ga0187803_10000495_pt1 | contig 15693 bp, 11 predicted proteins | sample NC_wetland_sal_i_2_FD_132425 | JGI IMG/M metagenome (GOLD analysis project Ga0187803, IMG submission 132425) | Wetland sediment microbial communities from Neuse River Estuary, North Carolina, USA - Control_3 | ecosystem: Environmental > Aquatic > Freshwater > Wetlands > Sediment | place: USA...
CAAGAGTCGGCTTTGACGACTTGGGCTCCGGCGGTCGACATTTACGAGACGCCCAACGAGCTCGTGGTCAAGGCGGACTTGCCGGATGTGAACGAGAAGGACATCGACGTGCGCGTCGAGAACAACTTGCTCACGATTCGCGGGGAGCGTAAGTTTGAAAAGTCAGTATCCGAGGAAAACTTCCTGCGCGTCGAACGCACGTACGGCTCGTTCAGCCGCAGCTTCTCGCTGCCGAACACGCTGAACGCGGAAGCGATCGCCGCCGAATACAAGAACGGCGTGCTGACCGTCACTTTGCCGAAGCGCGAGGAAACCAAGCCGCGCCAGGTGAAAGTGAACGTCACCAGCGGTAGCAACGGAAAGTAAGTTTCCGGCGCCGCAGGCCGGTTTGCCGCATTGCCACCGGGGCCGGTTGGAAGACCGGCCCCATGATTTTCGGAATGTGAGGTAAAAACAAAATGGTTCGCTTCGACAAATTCACCCTAAAAGCCCAGGAAGCCGTGCAATCGGCGCAGGACATCGCCGCGCGCCACGATCATCAACAGATCGAGCCGCTGCATCTTCTGGGGGCGCTCGTCGCGCAGCAGGACGGCGTCGTCCCGCCTCTGCTCGCGCGGCTCGGCGTGCGTCCGGAAACCCTGGCGAGCGATATTGAGGCTCGGCTCGGGCGCATCCCGAAAGTCACGGGGGCGGTGCAGCAGCAGATGAGCCCGGCGTCGAACAAAGTTCTTGAGGGCGCTTTTGTCGAAGCGGAGCAATTCAAGGATGAATACGTTTCGACTGAGCACATCCTGCTGGCGATCGCGACCATCCGCAAGGATGAGGCCGCGGAACTTCTCGCCAAATATGGGGCCTCGCGCGAAGCGATTCTGCAGGCGTTGACGTCGGTGCGCGGCAGCCATCGCGTGACCTCGCAAAACCCGGAATCGACCTTCCGCGCTCTCGAACAATATGGACGCGACCTCATCGAGCTCGCGCGGCGCGGCAAGCTCGATCCGGTGATCGGCCGCGACGATGAAATCCGCCGCGTCATGCAAATTCTTGCGCGCCGCACGAAAAATAATCCCGTGCTGATCGGCGAGCCCGGGGTCGGAAAGACCGCCGTGGTGGAAGGCCTCGCGCAGCGAATCGTCGCGGGCGATGTGCCCGAAGTGCTGAGACCGAAGCGCGTCATCGCTTTGGATCTCGCCGCGCTGGTCGCCGGCGCGAAGTATCGCGGCGAATTCGAGGACCGCTTGAAAGCGGTGCTGAAGGAAATCACGGAATCCGAAGGACAGATCATCCTGTTCATCGACGAATTGCACACGCTGGTGGGAGCAGGCGCGGCCGAAGGCGCGATGGACGCGTCCAACATGCTAAAGCCCGCCCTCGCGCGTGGCGAATTGCGCGCGATCGGCGCGACCACCCTCAACGAATATCGCAAATACATTGAGAAAGACCCCGCGCTCGAGCGGCGTTTCCAGCCAGTTTTGATCGCCGAGCCTACCGTCGAAGACACAATAGCGATACTGCGCGGATTGAAAGAACGCTACGAGCTGCACCATGGCGTGCGCATCAAGGACGCCGCGATTCTGGCTGCGGCCACGCTGTCGCACCGCTACATCACCGACCGTTTTCTTCCAGACAAGGCTATTGATCTGATCGATGAATCTGGGGCGAGCCTGCGCATGCAGCTCGATTCGCTGCCCGTCGAGATCGACGAAATCGAGCGGCGCATCATGCAGCTGGAAATCGAGCGGCAGGCGCTGCTCCGCGAATCCGACGCGCATTCCAAGGAACGTCTGAAACAACTGGAATCGGAGCTGGCGGGACTCCGCGAGGAGTCGAACGCGCGCAAAGCGCAGTGGCAGGTGGAAAAGACCGCCATCGCCAAAATTCGGGGGATCAAAGAACAGATCGAGCAGCTCAAGGGCGAGGAGCAGCGCCTCGAGCGGAGCGGAGATCTCGCCAAGGTCGCGGAAATCCGTTACGGCAAACTTGCGACGGCCGAGCGGGAAATCGCCGCCGCGCAGAAAAATTTGGCCGATGTGCAAAAGAAGGGCGGCATGCTGAAGGAAGAGGTCGATGAAGAGGACATTGCCAAGCTGGTGAGCAAGTGGACGGGGATTCCCGTGGGGCGTTTGCTCGAAGGCGAAGCGCAGAAACTCGTCACGATGGAATCGCGCCTGCGGAACCGCGTCATTGGGCAGGATTCGGCGCTTGAACGCGTCGCGAATTCCATCCGGCGAAATCGCGCGGGGCTTTCCGATCCCAACCGGCCCATCGGATCGTTCATTTTTATGGGGCCCACGGGCGTCGGGAAAACGGAACTTGCTCGCGCGCTCGCCGAGTTTTTGTTCGACGACGAAAAGTCCATGATCCGGCTCGACATGTCCGAATATATGGAAAAACATTCGGTCTCGCGCATGATCGGCGCGCCTCCGGGGTACGTCGGCTACGAGGAAGGGGGGCAGCTTACGGAGCAAGTGCGCCGCCATCCGTATTCCGTGATTCTTTTCGACGAAATTGAAAAGGCGCACCCCGATGTGTTCAACATCCTGTTGCAGATTCTCGAGGACGGACGCCTGACGGACGGCAAAGGCCGCACCGTCGATTTCCGCAACGCTGTGCTGGTGATGACGTCGAATGTTGGATCGAGCGCCCTCTTCGATCTCGCGGGCAGCGATCCGGAACGCGCTCGCAAGGATGCGATGGAGGCCTTGCGGCAAGCGTTCCGGCCGGAGTTCATCAACCGGATCGACGACATTGTGCTGTTCAATCCTCTGGGCAAGGAACAGCTCAACAAGATCATCGACCTCGAACTGGCCAAAGTGATGCGCCTGCTCGCGGAGCGCAAAGTTCGTATTGAGCTGACGGCCGCGGCGCGCGAGAGGCTCGTCCGCGACGGTTACGATCCGGCGTACGGAGCGCGCCCGCTACGCCGCACGGTTCAGCGCCTTGTCCAGGATCCGCTGGCGATGCGCATCCTCGACGGCAGCGTTTTGCCGGGAGATCTGGTGCGGGTCGATATCGATCCGAACTCAGACTCCATGCGGTTCGAGGGTGTGAAGGAAACAGCGGCGCAAGGAGCTGCGGCAAAACCGGAGGCGGCAGAACCTGCTGTCACTGCGGCGAAATCCGGACGGCGGAAGTAAGTTCCATTCCGCCGGGCGCGCCTCAAGTTGACGCGCCCGGTGGAAGCTTCTAGACTGAATTGACGGCTTTATATAGGTGAAATCATGAGAGCGATAAAGACCTTATTCTTACTGACGGCCCTGACGATCCTCTTGGTTCTGGGCGGAGATGCCATTGCGGGGCAGCAAGGCATGACCTTTGGCTTGATCATCGCCGTGGTGATGAACGGCGTGGCTTACTTTTTCTCCGACAAGATCGCGTTGAGGTCGAGCGGAGCGCAACCGGTAACACGCGAACAACTTCCACGGTTGTACCAAGTCATGGAGCGGCTGGTGGCCAAGGCAAAGCTGCCGATGCCGAAACTGTACGTAATTCCGCAGCCTGCGCCAAACGCGTTCGCCACCGGCCGCAATCCTTCGCACGCTTCGGTCGCCGTCACCGCGGGTTTGATGGAATTGATGAACGACGACGAACTCGAAGGCGTCATCGCGCACGAGCTTTCCCACGTTCGCAATTACGACATTCTGATTACGTCGATTGCCGCCACGCTCGCCGGCGCGATCACTTGGATCGCGTCGATGGGCCGCTGGGCCATGATCTTTGGCGGTTTCGGCGGCTCGCGTGACAACAACCGGAATGGCGGTGGGCTGGCAGCGCTTTTGATGTTGCTCGTAGCCCCAATCGCCGCCTTGTTGATCCAGCTCGGGATTTCCCGGCAGCGTGAGTTTGCCGCCGACGCGTCCGGCGCCCGCATGGTCGGGCACCCTTATGGACTGGTCAGCGCGCTCGAGAAATTGGGGGCGTACAACAAGCGAATCCCCATGGATGTTTCTCCAACAACAGCCTCTTTGTTCATTGTTGCGCCCTTGACCGCCGGACAGATATTTTCGGGCTTGTTCAGCACGCATCCACCCCTCTCAGAGCGAATCGCGGTTCTGCGCAACATGACGGTCACCCGGTAACCCGGCTTCCTACATCATACTGGGTTAGGAGGAGCGGGAGATCACCGACGGTCCGAACAAAGATCAAATACTGCAACCCGGTAAGAATGATTCCAGGTAAGAAAAATTTCTCCATTTTGGAATCATTCGCACGATTCCCAAAATCTCTTGAAGTGCATTTAAACACCTCATTATGAGAGTCTTACAAATATTAATGACCGGTGAACGTTTTGGTTCGTGGCGTGCATATTTGGAGTAGCTCGGCACTGGGGGAAGGCCATGAGCATGACCTGTAAGGCTACAATCCGTCTAATCTGCGAATACTTGGAAGGTCGGCTGGCACCCGAAGTTGCCGGCGAAGTTCAACGCCACCTCAGTTACTGCCAGAATTGCCGCACGGTTTTTGACGCTGCAGCTCTAACGCTCGAAGTTTATTTTGACCGAGAATTGGAACCGGTCCCCGCCGATCGCTCGCGCGTCGCGTAATCCGCTGTATCCCTGAGACTTAGTGACAGTTCACGCGATTTGTATAATTTCCAGGACAAGTGTGTCATTCCACCAAAGTCAATCAATTCAAATCATTATCGGGGATAGCCCTTGCTTCGCAGGTAAAACTTACACATTATAGCTCTCCCTCGCTCGAGGCATGTTTCCCCATAAAACAAAGTTAAGTATATTATTTACTGACAGATACAAAAGTTTAGAACGCAAATTCCGGATTTGGTTCCACGCATGCACTTCTCCTAGTTGCGAGGGAAATCGCAAAGGAGATTATTAAGATGGACGAACAGGCGAACTACCAAGGGACAACGGAGGGCTCACCGCGTTGGATGGGGATAGCCGTGGCTGGGCTGGCGATTCTCTCACTTGTGGGCGTGGGCTTGGCATGGAATGCCGGTGGCCACGCTAGACAAGCGGAGCAGGCGCTGGCGGCGCAAGCCAAGACTTTCCAGCAAACGCAGGATGGATTCACCCAGCGGATGGCGCAAGCGGAGCGTACCAACGCCGAATTGCAGTCCGAAATGAATCTGGTGGGGGACAAGCTGAAACTCACCGAGGGTCAATTGGCGACGGCCCGCAATCAGGTGAAGGAGAGCCGCGCCGATTACACCAAGAAGCTGAACGACGTGCAATCCACGCTGGCGACAAAGGCCAACGCGGATGACGTGAAGGCGCTCGGCACCGACGTGAACGGCGTGAAGAGCGATCTCGATTCCACCAAGGGCAACCTCGAACAGTTGCGTGGAGAGCACGGCGAGTTGATCGCGCGCAACCACGAAGAACTCGAGCAGCTCAAGAGAATGGGCGAGCGCGACTACTTTGAATTCACCCTGAACGGCAAGGGGCAGAAAGAACACGTTGGCCAGACGCAGATCGAACTGCGCTCCGCCAGCGCCAAGAAGCATCAATATACGGTCGCACTGTACGTCGACGACATGCGGCTCGAAAAGAAGAACAAGGCTATCAACGAACCCATCTACTTCTACGCGGGCGGATCTCGCCAGCCGATGGAGTTGGTGGTCAACCAGGTCACCGATAAGAAAATCTCGGGCTATTTGAGCGCACCAAAGGCCATAGCAGCCTCCGCGGCGAAGCCCGCCGGAAACTAACCCATTCCGACTCCGAGCGCTGCATCCGACGAGAGGGTCGCTTCGGCGGCCCTTTCTTTTTTCCGCAAGTCGTCAGTGCGAGAAGCCTGCATTACCAACCAATAGATTCAAGCGCTTCAGTTCCGAATTGTCGGGAAACATGCGCAGGCCGAAGCGCACGGCTTTGGCGGCGGCGGACGGATCGCCCACCGCCTGATCGGCCTGAAACAGGAGTGGATAAATTCCCGAATCCTCATCGGGGTAATACCGCATCACGAATTCGAGGTGCCGGCGCGCTTCCGCCCAGTTTTTTTGCCTGGCCAGCAATTCCCCCAGGTTGAGTTGCGTTTGATAGTCGTAGGGATCCTGAGCTAGACAATCCAGCATGGCGCGATAGGCTTCGTCCAGCTTGTCTTCGCGCAATAGGATTTCGGCAAGCTGCGCGCGCGTGGCTACACCCGTTTGCGGATCGGCGGCAATGAGGCGGCGTTGCAAGTCTTCCGCTTCCGGCCAGCGCGAAAAATCCACTTCGAGTTTCGCGAGCGATTCGAGCGCCTGCAAATTTCCCGGATCGCGCTCGAGAATTCGCTGCAACGCTGCGCGCGCCCTTTCATTGTTTCCAAAACGCCGGTCGGTTTCGGCCAAGCCCCATGCAGCCTGCAGGGAATTGGGATCGAGGGCCAACGCAGCGTCGAAAGCGCGGAAGGCAGTCTGATAGTTGGAATGGGCGAGCGCTGCGCGCCCGCGAATCGAGCCAATATGGGCGCTGGCCGGACGATCGTCGAGGGCGCGCAGGAAACGCTCGGCTCCGGCCGCGTCCTCCTGATTCACCGACGTCGCGGCGGATGCAGCAAGCGGCTGGTCGCGCGCGTCTGTTGGAAAATCCTGCGGCAGCGGATTCTTCTGCTCCACCAGAATCGCGTCGCGGTTCTTATCTTCCAGACCGTGAACGAGCAGGGATCGCGGGGCGTGATATTCGAGCAATGTCCGATCGTCGGTATTGAATTGCGCGCCGGAAGAGAATTTTCGCAAACCCGCGTCGTCGAGCAGGTAGAAGCCAAACAGTCCAGCCGCTTCTTCCATGCCAAGTTGCACGAAATCATCATGCAGGCGCGGCTGCCCGTAGAGAGCCTGCGCGCGCTGGAGAATTTCAGTCGACGGAGGACTCGGCGCCATAAGTATCAGATCCGGCGCGTCTCCGTGCCAGAGCGTGGCGCCATGAAACTCAGAGAGGAACGTCGCGAAGAGCATGCGCAAATCCTCGGGATACAGGGAATAGGCCTGCATCCATTGCACGAATACGCCCTCCGGAGCGAGCCGGCTTTGGACGGCTGCGTAAAATTCTCGCGTGAAAAGAGTGGCAACGCCGGCAATCCAGGGATTCGACGGCTCGGAAATAATCAGGTCGTACTTCTGGCGCGTGGTGAAAAGAAAGTTGCGCGCATCGTCAAACGTCACATGCACGCGCGGGTCGAGGAGCACGTTGCGATTCAATGACGCAAGCAGCGGCGCGGCGCCCAGGACGGCGGGCTCGATTTCCACGACGTCCAGGCGTTCCAGTTCCAGATAGCCGGCGAGCGCCGACGCCGTCATGCCGCTGCCGAATCCGACAAGGAGAACGCGCCGCGGTGGATGCGAGAGCGCCGCGAGATGGCCGAGGAGAAGCTGCGTTGTGGCGTCATGATTTGAAGCATCCACTTTTCCGTTGGTGCGAAGGGCGATGTAATCGCCGGTTCTCGCGACGGAAATATTGGCGTTCAAGCCGTCGCGGAAATAAACGATGTCCAATGCGTGAGCGTTTTCACGCAGCGTCAGCGGGCGGTCGTAAAGATTCCAGTACATTATGGTGTTGAACGAAGCGACTGCGGGATCGTAAAAATAATTCGAGAAACCGACGTAGGCGGCAACAACGAGCAAGAGGAGATTCCCCGCGACGGCAAGGATTTTTCGCGGGAGCCGCACCGCGGACGCAAAGGAAATCGCGGCGGCGAGAGCGAGGTTCACGCCCGCCGTCGCGGCAAGCAGGTGAAAGCTTCCGAGGAGTGGCAGCAGCCAGAAGCCGGCGGCAATGGCGCCAACGATCGCGCCGAGCGTATTCCACGCATAGGCGCGGCCCACCGCGGCGCCTGCGCCGGTTCCATTGGCGGGACGCGGGCCGGCAATCAGAACGACGACGGCCGGGAAATTGAATCCGAAGACCACAGCCGTGGGCAGCATTGCGAGCGCGCTGGTGACAAATTGGGCGAGCACGAGACCGCCAAACGATTCGTGCGTCGCGCGCAGAATCGGCGGGAGCACTTCGATCAGTCGCGTGAAGAACACCAGGAAGGCCAGCGCGGCGAGCGACGTGAGCGTCTGAGTGACGGCGAACGTCATCGAGCCCGGCACGCGGCGGCGGGTCCGTCTTTCAAAAAGCGCGCTCCCCAGAACGATTCCCGTGAGGAATGTGCCCAGCATCAGCGTGAACGCGTAGGTCGAGCTGCCGAGCTGCGTCGAAAGCAGGCGCGTCCAGCCGATTTCATAGGACATGGCCGTGGCGCCGACGATTGCGAAACAAATCAGGAAAAATTTTGATGGCGAGGAAGAAGGCGGCGCACCCAATTTTTCCGCCGTGCTCATGTGATGTGAAGGGATTGGGTCGAGCTCTTCGCGGGCGAGAAACAGCGCCAGCGCAGCGGCGGCAAGATTCAATGCCACCGCGATTCCCAGCGTCCGTCTCAAACCGAACGACGGCAGAAAAAGAAATCCCGCCGCGAATGTTCCGGCAACCGCGCCCGCCGTGTTGATCCAGTAGAGGCGAGACAGGCGCGCTCCCAGTTCCGCCGCGTTCCGCGTGAGGTCACGCACCAAGACCGGAAGCGTGCCGCCCATCAGAAATGTCGGCAGGAACAAAACCAGTGCCGACCCGACAAATCGCAGCGCCAGCAGAATCGCGCCGTTTCCCGCGGCGTATGGATACGCGGCCACATAGGTGGCGCGTACGCCGGCAAGACCCGCAAGCGAAATCGCGGCGGTCGCGGCCACGCCAAGTTCCAGCCACCCATAGAGCGCGATCGGTCGATGCCAGTGGTCGCCTCGACGACCGATCCATGCGCTCCCCGAAGCAAGCCCCGCCATGAATACGGCGAGCACCGTGGCCACCGCGTACGCCGTGTGGCCAAAAATCAGTCCGAGGGCCTTGCTCCACACCACCTGATCGATTAGTCCAGCCGCGCCCGAAAAGAAAAAACATATCAGCAATGCCGGAAACAAATAGCGGCGAATGGAATTTCGGAGCATCGAAGGCCGCATCGTAGTCTGGCCACCGAAAGGCGTCAAATATCGTCTTGGTTTGTTCGGGCGAGTTTCCGAGAACGCCTTTCTCAGGAGTAACAAGTAATTCGGCCTCACCAAATCAGGAGCCCATAGCTTTGGAACCATGCCGTGCCATGCACATTGACAGCGGCTAGACGCCCACGCGATGCTGGAAGCTGAAGGACGATTGAATTTTTGCCCGTGAATCGCATCTTCGCCGTTGTGATCGTCTGCCTGGCCGCCACGCTGCCCTGCGTCGCACAAACCACAGGCCAGGAGCGGATCGACCTCGCTCCGGCGAGCAAGGCGGACTGGGTCGGTGGCGGCCCGCCAGGAGGCGAAATCTGCGGCATCGCGCAGGATCGGCGCAATCCGCAGGTTCTTTACGCCGGGACGACATCGGGCATTTTCAAAAGTACGAGCGGCGGAGACGTATGGGTGGTGGCGAGCAACGGGCTTCCGCGATTGAGCGGGCTCTGTTACCGATTGGAGATTGATCCGCGCCGATCGGCGATCTTGTTTGCTGAAGTTTTTGGAAGGATCTACAAAACGATTGACGGCGGAGCAAACTGGGCTCCGATCGACTCCGGCCTTACTGACCAGTCGTCGAGCCTTCCCGCAATCGATCCGACCAACCCCGACAGACTCTACACTGAAAGCGGAGGCGGAATATTCAAGAGCCTCAACGGCGGTAAGAGCTGGACAGCGGTCAGGGCCACAGGTCTCCAGGGTAAGGAAATAGAAACGGCTCTCATTGTCGATCCTACAAATCCAGCCACTCTTTATGTCGGCACCTACGAGGGCATTTTCGAGAGCAAGGATACTGCCGAAAGCTGGTCGTCTGCCGACTTCGGTATCTCAGACAAGCACATTTCCACGTTGGCTATGGACCCCACCAACTCGGCGATCCTTTACGCTGCAGCAAGTGACCGAGTTTTTCAGACCCTGACGAGCGGGGCCTCCTGGAAGGACGTTGGTACTTCGTTTCCTGGTGGAGTGCAATCTCTGGTGGTGGATCCATCCGATCCGGCCACACTCTATGTCGCTACCGAAACGCAAGTGTACGTGATGCAATCGGGGGGAACGTGGCGGCGCATTACTCCCGACGTTGCAGACATTGTGATCAACAGCTTTGTGGTTGACCTTTTAAAATCCTCGACCTTATTCGCATGCACCTGGACCGGCCTGTTCCGTAGCACAAATGCAGGAAAGACCTGGAGCGTTTCAAGCTCCGGTCTCACACCGCAAAATGTACGTCAGCTAGCCGTTCTCGGCCCCGACGGTCGCACCGTATTCGCAGTCGGCCTTTATGGAATGCTGTTCAAGAGTGCCAATTACGGCGACCATTGGGATGCTGTCAGCGGGCTACCGCGCGGAAGGATTTGGGCCGTTACGGCCGATTCAACGGGTGGCCGCATGATCTTTACGATGGTGGACGATGAGATCTACGAGAGCAGCGATGCAGGCATCACGTGGTCTCTGGTTCGCATCAATAGCTCGCTGACCCCAACTTCGTTACCAATATTGAATTCAAGTCAGTCGGTCATCCGGGCAGATTTTCGTGACAGAATACTTTACAGCTTAGATGGCGGGGCAACTTGGTCACTCTTCAAACCTCGCCTTCCAAATCCGTACCTCTCCCCCTCTGTATGGATTCATCCGCACGACTCGCAGATCCTCTTCGCGAGTGACTTAACATCCGGATTGTATCGTAGCCGCGATGGGGGCCAATCATGGAACCAGATTTCACAAGCCCCAAGATCCTTGGGTTATTCACTTTTTTTGGATGTCAATCAGGCCGAAACGATGTACATGCTGACTCATGAAGGGAGTTTTCCAAGCCACGCTTATAAATCGACTGACGGCGGATTCCGCTGGGAGCCGATGCGCATAGACGCGTCGCCGGATGGAACTGTCGAGTTCTTGGCAATGGTTCCCTCCAAACCTACAATTTTATTTGCCGGGATCGAAAACGACAGTGATGCCTTCCCCCGTCCCCGCACGCTCCTCAGGAGCACCAACGGAGGTGCTAGCTGGACTCTCGCCAATTCGGGACTGCCCTCTACGGCAGGGTTGGGGTCCATAATATCGGCTCCTAGTGATGACGCCATCTTGTACTTGGGAGTCGCAGGGGCGGGAGTCTTCAAGAGCGCCGACGGTGGGGAACATTGGCGTCCCACCGCCGCCCGATAATTTTGAAACGAATGCCCTATCGCGCCAGGTCCGTTTCTCGCAAACTGATCCACCACCACACGCATCAGGGTTGACAGTCGCGGGGGCTCCGACTATCGTGAGCCTACTGTGAAAATTCTGGTGGTTGGAAGCGGGGGACGCGAGCACGCAATGGTGTGGCGGCTCGGTCAATCGCCGGAAGTCGAGAAAATCTGGTGCGCGCCGGGCAATGGCGGAATCGGGGATGTCGCTGAATGTGTGCCCGTGGACGCCGGCGACGTGGTCGCGCTGGTTTCACTGGCCGAGCGGCTCAAGCCGGACCTCACCATCGTGGGCCCGGAAGCGCCGTTGGTGGCGGGAATACGAAACAAATTTGAATGCCGTGGCATGCGCCTCGTTGGGCCTTCGCAGCGAGACGCGCGGCTTGAAGGCAGCAAGATTTATGCGAAGCAGTTCATGGACCGGTACGGTATCCCCACGCCTACGCTGTACGGCGATTTTGACTCTCCCAGTGAAGCCATTCGCGCGCTCGACGCGGTCGATTGGCCGGTGGTGATCAAGGCCGACGGATTGTGCGCGGGGAAAGGCGTCCTTGTGGCGGAAACGCGCGCGGAGGCCGAGGCGTTCATCCGCCGCCTCATGCAAAAACACGAACTCGGCGCTGGCGGTGCGCGTATCTTGCTCGAACACGCGCTCAAAGGCGAAGAGCTATCGTTCATCGTCTTGACGGATGGGAGATCCTTCTTGCCGATGGCGCCGACGCGCGACCACAAGCGAGTCTTCGACGGCGACCGCGGGCCCAATACCGGCGGCATGGGCGCGTACACCATGGACGGAATGATTACGCCGAGATACGAATCATTAATCGTCAAGGACATCGTGTGCCCGACGATTGCTGGGCTTTCCGAGGAGGGAATTCCCTACACTGGCTTTCTGTATTTCGGCCTGATGCTTACCGCGAGCGGGCCGATGGTTCTAGAATACAATTGCAGGCTGGGCGATCCGGAAACGCAGCCCATCATGATGCGAATGAATTTCGATCTCGCGGTGGCGTTTGACGCAGTGGCTTCGCGGAAGCTGGACAGGGTCAAGCCCGCATGGAAGCCCGGCGCGAGCGTTTGCGTGGTCATGGCTTCGGACGGATACCCAGGTTCCTTCGAGACGGGAAAACAAATCACGGGGCTGGCGGAGGCAGCGGCGCTGCCGGACGTCGCCGTGTTTCACGCAGGAACAAAGCGCGATGGCGATTCCGTCGTGACCAACGGTGGGCGCGTGCTTGGCGTAACGGCATCGGCCGATTCTCTCCCGCAAGCAATTCAGAAGGCCTACGAGGCCGTGCATAAAATTCATTTTGACGGCGCGCATTGCCGAACCGATATCGGCGCCAAGGGAGGCCTACAAACACGCGTCGCAGCGGAGGCGCCGCGTGTCTGAAATCCTGCACTTGTTTCAATGCCTGGCGCACGGCGAGCCCATGCGCGAATTCGAGGAAGTGTTTGCCGTTGAGAATAAGGGATTCCAGCACTGCATTCACGGAAGGAGCGGAAGCGCTCGTCAGGTTTTAGTGATGGATCTGGAGACGCTCGAGGAATTCGGCATCGCGCCGGGGCGTGTCCGGGAAAACATCACGACGCGCGGGATCGCGCTCGGGACGCTGCCGCTCGGGCAGCGGCTGCGCGCCGGAGAGGTCCTGCTCGAAGTCACGAAACCGTGCGAGCCGTGCCACCAAATGGACGAAATTCGCCAGGGTCTTCAGGAAGCGATTCGCGGGCGGCGCGGGCTGTTGTGCCGAGTCGTCAAGCCCGGCCGCATCCGCCGGGGTGACCGCATTGAAGTGGAAGAAAAAGCGCGCGCGCCGCATCGCAGCGGCGATGATACCGTCTCCGGCGCGTACTGAACGGACCATCCAACCAATCAGAAAGGCAAGGAGCATTCATGGCCAGTGAATCAAAGAACAGCCGCAAACCGCTCGTCGGAATCGTCATGGGGTCGGACACCGATTTGCCGGTGATGAGCGAAACGGCGAAGATGCTGGAAAAGTTTGAAGTGCCCTACGAGATTGAGGTGACTTCGGCGCACCGTTCCCCGGCGCGCACGCACGAATATGCGTCTACGGCGGTTTCGCGCGGGATCAAAGTGGTGATTGTCGCAGCGGGAGGTGCGGCGCATCTGGCGGGAGTGATCGCGGCGGTCACGACGCTGCCCGTCGTCGCGGTGCCCATGGCAACCACGGTACTTTCCGGCATCGACTCGCTGCTGTCGAGCGTGCAAATGCCGGGCGGCGTGCCCGTGGCAGCGATGGCTATCGACAAGCCCGGCGCCGTCAACGCGGCGATCTTTGCGGCGGAAATTCTGGCCACGTCCGATCCGGAAGTTGCCAAGCGGCTCACCACATACAAGGAAGAACTCGCGAAATCGGTGGCCGAAAAGAGCGCGCGAGTGAAGTTGCAGTACGCCGGAAAAACCAGCTAATCCGCAAACTTTCAAAGAAACGAATCGGTGGTTTTAGCCGCGTTCGTTCGGACCGCCGCCACCGGCCTGCGTGGTGCTGTGCGTAAGAGCCTGCTTTGCCTCTTCGCTGATCGTGACGCTGTCTTGTCGCGTTGCAGCTTGCGTTTGCAGTGTTTTGGGCGGCTGAACGGATTCTTGCGTTTGGGACTGCGAATGAGCTTCCTGAAGAGAGTGAATTGAACTGGTCATGGCCCGATTACCTCATCGCCCTATACATCGGCAGGCGAGGAAATACCTTTAGCGCCTGCCAAGATACAGAAACGAAGAGGTTTAAAGGACTAGTGGTTATCCCCGTCGTGGTCTACGTCGCCTCCTGCAGCCGGTTTCGCGTTGTTCGCTAGCGCCTGCTGCGCTTGCGGGCTGATGGTGACTTTGTCCTGAGGAGTTGCGGCTTGGGTAGCCGTCTGCTGATTCTTGGGTGTAGGTGTTGTTTGTTGCGTCTGCGTTGCTGGATTGACAGGTTGAATCGATAGAACGGAATTGCTCATGCGTATCACCTCACGAGCTTAACTTCGACAGCGGGGAAATTAACTTTAGGACTCGCCCGAAAAAAGATAGAAGAATTAGAAAACGTTCCGAATAGAAACGGTGCGGGCCCGTCCGCCGCGGCGGACGGGCCCGTTTGTTTTCCCCGCAAGGCGACCCGATACTGCCGGCGGGGCACCGTCTTATTTTTTCGCTGCAGCTGCTTCCCTGCGCTCCTGCATCCGGCGTGTGAGGTGCGGCACTATTCCAAGGATGCGTTCGATCAGCATCAGCTGTCCACGGTGGTGCATTTCGTGCTCTTTCACGGAGAGAATCATGTCGAAGCGGGTTCTCGAGGGCGGCGTTCCTCCCGGAGGCATCGTTATGGACTCACCGAGGAAGCTTTCATCCAGTCCTTCCATCCAATTTGCCCATGCTTCGCCGTCTTTGGTCAGGAGCTCAATCACTTGCGCCTTGGTACGCGGTGTCTTTTCTTCCGCGTGCATGCGTTGCATCAAAGCTGGAAAATCGAATCCCGCAAGAGTGGTCCGCCGCTCCTCGGCGTGGATTTTTCGTTGAAACATTGGGGCCAATGCAATGTGGGCCAGCAATTCGCCCACGCTGCGCGTCTCCGGCATGGGACGAAAATCGTATTTATCTCCGGGAATGTCCTGGGCGATTGCCAGGGTGTTCTTGCGGACGGTGCGAAAACTTTCGGCTAGTTCCTTGCCACCATAATAGTTCACAAGATTCTCCTTCGCTGAGATTAAGATTGATTTTCCATGAGCAGGAATGGGAGATCAGTCTACCATGCCACCGCAAAAGTGGACATGGTTCCAACTGAACATGCGCCCAGCCCATCGGTTCCGAGACTGCTTTAATTCGGACCTGTAATTGGATGACACGCCGATGTTAAAATGTTCAGGCTAATTCGAGACCGGGGTGAATATGCGGCGACAAGCAGCGCTTCTGGGAACGAGTGCCTTCGTTGTGTTTCTTTCTTTCGCGATATCCATGGCGCGGCCTGCGACTGCTGGACCCTGGCCCGATGGCGCCGCGGACACCCCAGCTCCCGCCTCATACCACGACGATCTGCAGCGCTCGTACAGGACAGACAAGTACCTGGAAGTGGCGGAGAGCGGCGCGGACCGCGGAGAGAATATTTATTGGCATAAATGCTGGGCCTGCCACAACAAATATCAGCAGGCCGCTCCGCAGCTCGAAGGTCTTTTCAAGCAGGCAGCCCTGATCACGGGAGTTCCCGTGACCGAAGAGAATGTGGCCGCGCACATCAAGAAGGGCGGGCCGGGGATGCCGTCGTTTGGCACGACTCTCTCCAATTCAGACGTGGCGGACGTAGTCAGCTTTTTGCACAGTGACAAGTGCTGCGTTGAGGGTGAATCCCTTCCGGCCAATCCGTGGTACCGATCGGAAACCAATAAGTGGACGGTGCAGAACGGCCTCTCCGGCGGGGCGACCGGGACCGTGCGGGTTGCCAGCGGCGATTCACCGGAAGGCGTGATGGTGCAGCTGATCGCGCCGAACGGCGTCCGAACCACGGTCTATACCAACGAAGACGGGAAGTACGAATTTCCGAAGATGCAGGC
>Ga0187803_10000496_pt1 | contig 15679 bp, 17 predicted proteins | sample NC_wetland_sal_i_2_FD_132425 | JGI IMG/M metagenome (GOLD analysis project Ga0187803, IMG submission 132425) | Wetland sediment microbial communities from Neuse River Estuary, North Carolina, USA - Control_3 | ecosystem: Environmental > Aquatic > Freshwater > Wetlands > Sediment | place: USA...
CAACTGACAATCACGGTCACGATGGGCGGCACGCCGAAGATGCTCATGGCCGCCGTCATGCCGATGAACTCCGTGATCATGGTCAGCCAGTCCAGGAACACCAGATCCAGAAGAGAGAACCAGCCCCAAAAAGCGCCGAAGGAATGAAAGATGGCCTCAGCATGACCGCGTTTGGTGACCGCCCCGAGCCGCACGGTCATCTCCTGTACGTAATAAGCTACGGGCCCCAACAGGATCAGGAACCAGATCAGATGGAAGCTATACTGCGCACCGGTCGCCGTGTAGGTGGTAATACCTCCGGCGTCGTTATCGGCAACCATGACGATGATGCCGGGACCCGCGATGATGAGGTACAGCCTGAGCGTCTTCAGGATCTTCTTGTACCGGTAATAAAGCTTGGAAAGAATATTCACGTGCCTGGCCTCAACGAGTTACGAAATCACTCTCCTCAAACAGGCGCTGCTTACCCTTGTTTTCGAGCACGGGCCTTGTTCCCGCTGTGGCTTGCTAGAGGTTCAAGCTTGGAATCTCCGCGCAGCCGATGAAGCAGGATGCCGGCCAGTGCTCCCAGGCAGGGGAGCATAGCAACGACAATCCAAAACTTGAAAAACCAATGCACGGGGAACCCCCGCCACGCGGACTGCGACGCTCACGTTCAGCGCAGCTCGATCACGGCTGAGTAGGTCGTGCCGCGATTCGCGCGTTTCGATCTTGCGGAAGGAAGAAGCGTGCCTCGCGGCACCGGCCTCGATCCCTCGCGTTCTTCAGTTGTTAGTCGGAAGAAGCAGAGGTGAGGCGATAGGCGGGATACAGGGGCTTATCGGGACACCCGACCGTTTCTTCTAAACCGGAAGGCCGCCGAGCGTTCTCGGAGGCTTATACCCACTGCTTGTTTTCATAGATCCTTTTGATAGTGTTAACGGGAGGTCTGGCGTTCCCGTTAGGAATTTTATATCATACCCCCCTAGGGTACCTGTCAAGGGAAAAAAGCGGTAAAATCGAAAAAATTTATGAAAGACAAACTCCCCGAAATCTCGAAAGAAAAACAGAAGCTGCTTTCCCGGATCAAACGCATGAGCGGGCAAATTGACGCGGTCGAGCGCGCGGTGACCGACGGCGATGAGTGCGCCGATATCCTAATGCTCCTGGCGGCGATTCGGGGCGGCGTCAACAGCCTGATGGCCGAGATCCTGGAAGATCACATCCGGCTGCATATCACCCATCCCAATCGCGGGGGAGAAACGCCCGAAGAACTCACCGAAGATCTGATCAGTCTGGTGCGAGCTTACCTGAAGTAGGCCTGGCGTTTTTGCAGAATCAGCCCGGAGTTGCAAAGAGCGGAGTGGTTGCGGAAGAAGTTTCCAAAAAGTAAAAGGACAGCCCGGAGCCCCCCAAGGCCGTCCTGATCAACCCTCCCGGTTAGAAGGGCAATCTGAGAAAGAGACTAGCGGCAAGAGATTGCTGGAGTATTGCGATCTGATGAAATTCCTATGAATTTGCGCCGTCCAGGCCCACCCACTCTTCCGCTTTCCCGCTGTGCCCGAGGTCACAAACTACTGTGATTGAAGGCGCTGCGGGCCTCCCCGGGGCCGCTGCTATATTCAACTAATGCCGAAGGGTTGCCAGTTACTGCTGTGGAGGAACCATGGCCCGGAAAACCGAGCAGTCCCGCAAGCTGCATAAGCGCGCCGAACAATTGATTCCCGGAGGGGTGAACTCCCCGGTGCGGGCCTTCCGCGCGGTGGGAGGCGAGCCGCTCTACATCGTGCGCGGCCAGGGTTCCCACATTTGGGACGCCGACGGCAACGAATACGTTGACTATGTCGGCTCCTGGGGACCCCTGATCCTTGGCCATGCCGCCCCCACGGTGGTCGAGGCCGTGATATCGGCGGCCCGCAACGGCACCAGTTTCGGCGCTTCCACCCCCACCGAAGCCGACCTTGCCGAACTGGTCATTTCCGCCCTCCCGCACATGCACAAGGTCCGCTTCGTCGGTTCGGGTACGGAGGCGACCATGTCGGCCATCCGCCTCGCCCGCGCCTACACCAAGCGGAAGTACATCGTGAAGTTCGAAGGCTGCTATCACGGGCACGCCGACTCGCTGCTGGTGAAAGCCGGATCCGGCGTTGCCACCCTGGGCATTCCCGGCTCAGCGGGCGTTCCCGAGGAATTCACCCAGCTCACCCTCGCGCTTCCCTTCAACGACGTGGATGCCCTGGAGACGACCTTCAAGAAATTCCGGCACCAGATCGCCTGTGTCATCGTCGAACCGGTCGTGGGCAACATGGGATGCGTGCCTCCCGCCCGCGGATATCTTGAGGCTTTGCGCGCCATCACCACGCGCGATAAGGCGCTGCTGGTGTTCGACGAGGTCATGACCGGGTTCCGCCTGGCCTTTGGCGGGGCGCAGGAGTTGTACGCGATCCAGCCGGACCTGACGACTTTGGGCAAGATCATCGGCGGCGGCCTGCCCGTGGGCGCCTACGGAGGCCCGAGCGAAATCATGGAGCTGGTCGCTCCGCTCGGTCCGATGTACCAGGCCGGAACGCTCTCCGGCAATCCGCTGGCCATGGCCGCCGGCTACGCCACGCTGCGCTATTTGCGCGAGCACAAGGAAATCTACGCCAAACTCGACAAGTTTTCCGCCGAAGTCGTTGCCGGAGTGGCGGCCGCCGCAAAAGAGGCCGGCGTGAACATGTGCCACAACCGCGTCGGCTCCATGTTCACCTGGTTCTTCGCACGGGGTCCGATCACCGACTGGACTTCTGCCGCGACCTGCGACACGGAAGCCTTCGGACGTTTCTTCCGCGCCATGCTTGACAGCGGTATCTACCTGCCGCCCTCGCAGTTCGAGTCTGCGTTTATGAGCGCCGCCCACACCGAGCGCGATCTACAGCAGACCATCGCCGCCGCCAAGCAGGCGTTCGCCATGGTGCACGCGTAAGAATGGCGGCTGTTAGCTGTTGGCGCTTGGCTATCTCATACTCATGAATGTCTCAGTAGGGAACACCCCAAAATGGGTGGTGTGATCGCCTGGTTACGACAGTTATCTGCGCGAGGGGTGAACCTTTACAGACAATGGATAGTCGTGAGCCTTTCTAAGGCAGGGACGCGTCGGGGCGACAAACAAATGCGAGCCGCTCTCTTGGCATTCACATTGTTGGCTTCTGTCGTTCAGCTATCCGCTCAACAGGCGAGCACTGTCCGTCCCACCGTCTCGCGCATCTTGGCAGCAATGAATAGCCAAGATTCTTCCGAGCGCAGCAAAGCGTTTGACGAAGCGAACGAACTGTTGGCGTCGGGCAAATCGACTCCGGGCGACATCGACCGGCTGAGGCTTGGGATCATTCGATTGCTAATTGCGGAAAACGCGAGAATCAACGTCCCAGACGACGAAGTGTTGAAGCAAGCTGCACGTGCGGCGAGCTGCGGGAACGGCACGGATAATTGCGAGGGCGACGAATCGGACTACTATCCGAGCCTCATTGCCACTGTAGCGGGCTTCAACGACGAACGCGCGATACCGGCTTTGGTGGGCGCTATGCCTTGGGCGAGTGATGCCACAGGAGGCCTACTAAGATTTGGCAACAAGGCCCTTGGTCCGGTGCTCGATCAGCTCAAGAGTCGAAACGCCCTATTACGAACGTCGGCGATGAGCATGACCATCGATCTTCTTGAGGGACGAAACGACTCTGCTTCGCGGACGCGCATAAGGGAAATGCTTCGGTCAGCACTCACCGATCCTGACGCGGTCGTTCGGGGCCACGCGGTCAAAGAGATCGGCTGCCTTGATGACCGGCAGGACTTCGTGCCGATACTGGAAAAGCTCGCGAAGACGGACCCCACCCACTATCGGGGAAGAGCGGACGACGGCGTCGACGGAGATCAGTTTTACCCGGTCAGGGTCGATGCCCGGCGTGTGCTACGAGAAATTCAAACCAACGTTACGTGTTCGTGGAGGAGGGCGACTCGTTAACTGTGGTTTTCCTGCGAAGCTCCACGATCTGCGTAAGGCGTTGGCTAACTGTTTATGAATCGCGATTACACCAGCAACCGCTGACCAGCGCATTTTGAGATGATCTCGGTTCTTTCGACATCCGTCTATTTTGGGATTGGGCTGCAATGACAGAACGTTAGAACCGCCGGCAACTGAGGGTTATCCGGTTGCTGTAGGCTGACGGTCGACAGCTGCCATCATCTCCGCCACCGTCACAAAATCGTATCCCTCGTCCTTGTACCGCCGGATCAGGGTGTCGGTTGCAATCACAGTCTGTGCCCGGTCCGCGCCCATCGCCCGATGTCCGCCGTCGTGCAGCAGGATCACGTCGCCGCCGCGCATCTCCACCCCAGCGGGCCAAAACCGGGCCCGCCGGGGGCCCCGGATCTGCCGCGCGACTTTCCTCTCGATCTCCGCCGCCGGAGGCGCGTTCCAGTCGTAGCCGGTGACACTCCACATAATCGTTTCGAGCCCGAGTTCGCGCGCGATCCTCAAGGTCGCCGGGCGGCGCCCGCCAAACGGCGGACGGAAAAGGTCGGAATGTTTGCCGACGACGTCTTCCAGGGCCTGGCGGCAATCAAGAAGTTGCCTGCGTGTCTCGGCAGCAGACTTGAAGATCAGCAGCGGGTGCGTGAAAGTGTGATTGCCGACCGCGTGCCCCGCCCGCGCCACCTCGCGCGCGATATCCGGCCGCTGCCGCACGTAGCGCCCGATCATGAAGAACGTCGCGTGCGCATCGTGCTTGGCCAGCACTTCCAACAGTTTCAGGGTATGCGGGTCGTTGGGCCCGTCGTCGTAGGTGAGCGCAATCTGCTTGCTTCCGTGTCCGAGCCCGATAAACGTCCGCCCATACCACTGCCCCCTCGGCGACATCGACTGGTAGCCCGCAGTCGAAGCCGCCGCCGCGGCCGCCAGTCCAATCAGAGCGGGGAGCATGAGCAATAGTATTGCAGATTGCAGAAGTCAGATTGCAGAAGTAAAGAGTCAATTCTCAGTTCCGGATTTCCAGTTCTCGGGAAACAGCGCCTCCATCTCTAGTGCTAGGGGCGGCAACGCGAGAAAGCGGAGCCAAGATTGCCCGAGGAGAGTACCCGAAAGCTCAACACAACTGGGAACTGAGAACTACTTCTGCAATCTGACTTCTGCAATCTGCAATCTCATTGCGCTGGCGCGCGAAGCAAGCTATCCTGCTTCCCAGTTCCCCACGACGACCCATGGCCAAGCTTTTCGAGCTGCCCCGTTACATTGCGGTGGAAGGTCCCATACGAGTCGGCAAGAGCACCTTGGCGCGAGTTCTCGGAGAGCGGCTGGCCGCCCAGCGCGTCATCGAGCCCGAAGACAATCCCTTCTTGAAGGCGTTTTATGAGGGCGAGCGCGGCGCCGCCTTCCAGGCGCAGCTGGCGTTCCTGATCCGGCGCTTCGAGCAGCTGCGCGCGCTCGACCTCGGACCGCGCTCCAACAAGACCATCGTCGCCGACTACATCTTCGAAAAAGACAAGCTCTTCGCCTGCCTCAACCTCAGCGACCAGGAACTCGACACCTACAACCGCTACTTCAACTACTTCCGCGAGCAGCTGCCCACGCCCGACCTCGTCATCTACCTGCAGGCCACGCCCGAGGTGCTGAAGAAGCGGCTAAAGAAGAAGAACGCCCCCGGCGAAAAGGCCATCAGCGAGGACTACCTGATGGAAGTGGTCAAGGCCTACGAGCACTTCTTCTTCCACTACACCCAGTCGGACCTGCTGATCGTGAACACCTCCGAGATCGACTTCGTGGACCGCAACGAAGACCTGCAAGAGCTGCTGAAAAAAGTCTCCGCCCCGATCAAGGGCACGCAATACTTCCTGCCCTTGGGCGGCCAGGAAGCAGCGACGAGCGCGTAGGAGCGGTCGTTGGTCGGTAGTCGTCGGTCGTTTGCGACGGATCGATGGGAAATAGAATGGTCGAACTCAAGATCCGCAAGTTCGGCAGCTCGCTGGGCGTCATCCTGCCGAAAGAGGTGATCAAACGCTTGCAAACGAGTGAAGGGGCGCCGGTTTTCCTCATCGAGATTGAGGACGGCGACTACCGGCTCACGTCGTCCGGTCCCGCGTCCGAGAGAAAAATGGCGAAGGCCAAGCGGATCATGTCTCGCTATCGCAAAACCCTGCACGATCTGTCCAAGTGAACACGAACAAACTCGCCCGCCAGTCGCCGTGCCCGATGCCCCAAGGATTACCGCCATAACCACCTAGCAAATCTGGCGAGTTCAAGAACGAAGCACCCGAAGATCAGAGTCCGCAGGAGGATCTTTTCGCAGACGGCATAGAACCCGTCAATGCGCCGCTCCAAATCGCGATTGGTTCGTCCAGCCATGGGCTACAACCCCGGGTTTTCCTTCTGCATTGTGCCCTTCTTCCTGCCTCGCTCGACAGAGTCGGAAGGCAGTTGAGGCAGTTCCGCCTCCAGCATCTTCTGTTGCTCATTCCACTTCGCAAGAACGGTTTGTCGCCTGCCTGAGGTCCAGCCGATGTAGCGGACGAACGCTTTGGCCGTCACCGTGGAGGATCGACCCCCTTTGCCGAACGCAATTGAGTAGGCATTCTTGTCATCCTTCCGAGCCGCCTGTAAGGCGATCCCGTGGGTCTCTTTGTCCCAGAGGATTTTCACGGCTTTTACTCCGGCTCCTTGCAAGGCTCTTGAAGCCGCTGCATTCAAGGCTATGCGTCCAGAAGGATCGATCGCGATAGCGATTGATTCGACCCTAACGGCTCTTCGCTCAAACATCTCGTAAGCCATTTAAGATAACCTCACATACAAGTATACGGCTCTCGCGGCTCTCCGTCAAGGTAGCATTTCCCGCGAATTCAGCCACCAACCAACGGCTATCGACCAAACGCCCCTTTTGCAGCTACAATAGCCGTAGCATCATCCAAAGATGCATACAGGCTCTATCCGGCAAGCCGGAGGGGCACTGGAGGACATCGTGAGTCTCACGCCCATCGGCGAACCTCGCCGCAAAATTACCACTGCGACCATCCGCGAGAAGAAGCTTCACCGCGATCCCATCACCTGCCTGACCGCCTACGACTACGCCACTGCGCGCCTGGTTGACGAAGCGGGCATTGACATCGTGCTGGTCGGCGACTCGCTGGCCATGACCATGCTCGGCTACGAGAACACCCTCTCGGTCACGATGGACGAGATGCTGCACCACGTCCGCGCCGTGCGCCGTGGCACCAAAGACGCGCTGCTCATGGCCGACATGCCCTACGGGTCGTATCACGAGACCGCCGAAGAGGCCGTCCACAACGCTGCCCGCTTCGTGAAAGAAGCTGGCGCCGAGGCCGTCAAGATGGAAGGCGGCGAGAAGCGCGTGGACGTGATCCGCCGCGTCATCGACGCCGAGATACCCGTCGCCGGCCACATCGGCCTGACCCCGCAGTCGGTCAATGTGATGGGAGGCTACAAAGTGCAGGGCAAGACGCTGAACGCCATCGAGCAGCTCATGCGCGATGCGGTCGCGCTCGACCGCGCCGGCGTGGCCTGCATTTATCTCGAGGGCATTCCGCGGGAAGTTGCCGCCATGATCACGGCCGAGGTGGAAACGCCGACCATCGGCATCGGAGCCGGTCCGGAGTGCGATGGCCAGGTGCTGGTCTTCCACGATCTGGTGAACCTGACATTCGGCCATCCGGCGAAGTTCGTCCGCCGTTACGGCGATGCCGCCGCGCTGATCACGCAGGCGGTGCTGGCCTTCAAGGCCGACGTGGCCTCGCACCAGTTTCCGAACGACGCCGAATCGTACCATCTGCCGAAAGACACACAGGCCGGGCTCGAAACGGTGTTGCTACGGAAGCGGTCGATCAGGCGATAATCAGGGCTAGCGGTCCGTGGTGCAAGGACGATTCGTATCAGGGCATGCCTTCAGGCATGCCGGAAGTACTGCCTCATGAGTGCGCCTTTAGGCGCTGGATCTGAGCGCTCGACTTTCGTCACGGGCTGCTGGGGAAACTCGCTTGCGTCTCTTCGCCCTATTCCTGATTCTTGGCGCCTCATTCGCGTGCTCGCGGCCCGGTGACACCGCCGCGCCACCGCCACCGGATCCCGCCGCCCGGCTGCAAGCGATCCCCGCGGCGGCACCGGAGAAATACAAGAATGCGGCGAAGAAAGACTGGCAAAATCCGTACCTGATCATTCGCGCCGGGAGCATCGGCCTGGTTGATCTCGCGAACAATGAAATCCACGTGCTCAAGCCGGACGATGTTGTCGCAGCCCTGGCGAATCTGCCCGCCTCGGCTTGGCCGTACGGCAGAGTGGTTGCCGTCGAGCAGAATGCCGGCGTCTCGGAACAGGAGCGATCGGACATCCGCAGGAACCGCGCCCTGCTGGCCGGAACGCTCGAGAGCCTGAAGGTGGAGATTCACTGGATGCCGTCGCCCTAGCAGGCTGCGGATAGGTCGATCTGGCACATTGATTTTGGGCGGCGCAGCGCTTCAGCGCTGCGATAACTAGATTGCTTTCTTCGCCGGCTTTAGCCGCTGCGGTCAGACCGCTGCGCAGAAAATGCTTTTTCAGAAGCCTGCCGGAGCCGAGAGCCTTGAACCATGAGGATCTGCGCAACCATTCACGAGGCGCGCGCCGCCAGCCGCAGCTTTCGCGAGCATGGCAAACGCCTGGGTCTCGTCCCCACCATGGGCGCGCTGCACGAAGGACATCTGTCCCTGGTCCGCGCCGCGAAAGCCCAATGCGATGCAGTAGCCGTTTCGATCTTCGTGAACCCAACCCAATTCGGCCCCACCGAAGACCTCGCCCGATACCCGCGCCGCTTCGAACAAGATTGCGAGCTGCTGGAAAAAGAGGGCGCGGACTTCGTCTTTGCGCCTTCGGCCGAAGAAATGTATTCGAAAGGTGAAGTCACCTGGGTGACGGTCGAGGGCCTGAGCGAAAAGCTCGACGGCCGCTCACGCCCCGGCCACTTCCGCGGCGTGACCACGGTCGTCGCCAAGCTGTTCCACGCCATCGAGCCTGACGCCGCGTTCTTTGGGCAAAAAGATGCCGCTCAGGTGGCTGTGATCCGCCGCCTGGTTCGCGATCTGAATTTCCCGATCGAGATTGTCGTCTGCCCGATCGTACGCGAGTCCGACGGCCTGGCCATGAGCTCGCGCAACGCGTATCTCAATCCTGAAGAGCGACAAAGAGCCCTCGTGCTGCAGCGTTCGTTGCGCCGCGTCAAAGAAGAGTTTCGCGCCGGGGAGAGAAGCGCAGCCAAGCTCGCCGCTGGCGCAAAACAAATTATTGCGAACGAGCCACAAGTTCGCCTGGACTACTTCGAGATCGTCGATCCGGACACGCTCGATCCGCTCGGCGAGATCTCGCGGCCAGCACTGGTCGCCGTCGCCGCCTACGTCGGCGCCACCCGGCTGATCGACAACATTGTTCTTGAATCCTAAGGGCGAACCGCGGATTCTCCCGGCTAACGCACGAACGGATAGATCTCGTCGTTGATCCAATAGCTTGTCAGAAGCATCGCAAGGGCAGTTCCCATCAGCCAGAGCCCCCAGCGGCGCCGGCTCCATAAAGCGCTGAAGCCGGAAAGTTGGAGAGGAATATCTACGAGGTAAGCCGCGCAGTACAAGACATTGGCGATCAACGCCAGACCCATTAGGCGCAACAGATTGCCGAGATTCATGGCCGGACGAAAGTGTGGCCAGGTCCACGCAAACCAGAAGATCGTCACCGCGGCCAGGATCGCGTTGTAGATCAGGCGTCGCGATTCCCAGTAACGCAGAGCATTGGAGAAGCTGTCCCGCCATGTAGCCGACATGATTTTCCCCTCGCGATCCTGCAGCTTATTCTGCTGCTCCTTGTGCTGATGCACAACCTTGCTTCTTGTCCGGCGTCCGCATCAGCGGACGTTTCGCTGCCTATGATGCGCTAACTTCGGCCCGGAGACAAACGGATTTCCCTCGATGAAGTAGCGCAGCCGCCGCTCGCCGGACTTCACGATCCCGATGCGCGGTGTGACCAGGACGCGGCGCACGCGATAGCCGTCTTCGGCAAGCTGCAGGTCTGAGCGCCTGCTCACCAAGCTCTTTCCATTGTCGCGCTCGCGCGTGCTGCACCCGAATACTCTTCCCACGATCCCCAGCTCCGTAATCATGGCGTCTTGACGATTTTGTCGGGCGGCTCCTTCGCTTCTTTACGTCACCCACCGGATGCGGTCAGTCCAAGAGGCAACTCTTCTGCTGGTCCATGCATCGCACAAGTTGTTAGGATCACCGCTGGAGGCCCCATGCCCCGCTTCGCTCCCCTCCGGATCGTTGCCCTACCTTTGCTCTTTCTGGCCATCCAAGTAGCTGCCCAGGACAACAAGGACGGCGGGTCAACAAATGCCAAAGACGAGAACGTAATCAGGATCGGTGTCGCTGTCCCTCAAAACCAGTCGCGCCGTCCCGTCGCTCTCGAGTGGGAACACACCCAACTCGTGCGGCTCCTGAAAGACTTGAGCATCAAGAAGGGCGACCCGCGGAAGTTCGAGGTCATCCCTCTACAGTCCACTTCGCAGAACGATGCGTTCCGGGAGTGTTCCGATAAGAAATGCGACTTTGTTGTTCTTACGACGTTCGTGGATTCCAGTCTCGATTCCCCCGTGGCCGTCAATCCCGGCGGAGTCCGGATCAACCCTCCGCCGCTTGGCTTGCCCCTTTCGCGTTGCTGCGCGAACCTCATGTTTAAGATCATGGCCCCCGGACGTTCCCGCCCCGTCGCTGATGGCCTAATCGCGGCCCCCGAGGGTTTGACCGATGAGGATGCGCCAGAGCAAGTGATTCGTCTGGCGGCGAGCCAGATCGCCAAAGAGGTTCGCAAGAAGCGACCGCCGCTCAGAGAATAGACTCTTTTCGTGTTCACGGTCCAGGGAGCGACGACCTAGGGTAACGAAGCGCTAACGCCTCCGCCCGGAGACGAAGGGATTTCCGGCGATGAAGTAACGCAACGGCTGCTCGGCTGACTTCACGATCCCGATGCGCGGCGTGACCTTCACACGCCGCACTTGATAACCGTCATCGGCAAACCGCAGGTCGGAGCGCGCGCTCACCAGGCTCTTGCCGTTGTCGCGCTCGCGCGTGATGCCGAGCGCTTCCGCCATGCGTCCCGGGCCGGAAGAAATCTTCTTCAGATCATTGAAGATCAGACCGGCGGATTTCAGATCGTTGGATCTCGGAGCGCCGATGTTCAAACCACTAGTGTTCAAACCGCTGGTATTCAGACTGCTAGCCCGGCGTATCTCGATGCCGCGCGCCCGAGCCATCTCTTCGATTCCCGTCACCGGCTCCAGCGCCCGCAGCAGCACGCATCCCGGTACTCCATCCGGGAGGCAGGAAACATTCAGGCAGTAATGGTTGCCGTAGATGAAATACACGTACGCGTGGCCCGGCGGGCCAAACAGCACGGCATTGCGCGCCGTCTTGCCCGCTGCCGCATGAGCCGCCGCATCGCCTTTGCCGAGGTAGGCCTCGGTTTCGACAATCCGCCCCGCCAGCACTCCACGCGGCGTCTTGCGGACCAGCAACTTCCCCAGCAGTGCCCGCGCCACCTTGCGAGGATCCGCGTCGAAGAACTCCGGCTTCAGCAGAGTAAAGCGGCCGAGCGAACTCATGCCTGTCAGGCTCATGCAGATATCGAACTGACGTGCGTTGTCCCGTAAATTCGCGACATAAGTTTGCACTCGCTCAGGATGACAAAGTGGATTTAGGTCGCGAGCTTGCGGACACTTCACCCGAACTGTCTCAGGCAGCGCCCTTCAAGTATTCCAACACTTGCTCCGCGTGTCCTTCCGCCTTCACGTTGTTGAAGATGTGTTTGATCCTGCCGTCCGGACCAATGACGAACGTGGTCCGCGCGATCCCCATTACTTTCTTGCCGTACATGTTTTTCTCTTTGATCACGCCGAAGGCCCCGCAGACTTTCCGGCTGTCGTCGGCCAGCAACGTGTAGGGAAGGTCGTACTTGTCCTGGAATTTCTTCTGCTTGTCCGGCGAGTCGCCGGAGATGCCGAGCACGACCGCCCCGGCCTTCTGAATCGGCTTGTATGCGTCGCGGAACCCGCACGCTTCTTTGGTTCAACCGGGAGTGTCGGCCTTGGGATAGAAAAACAGCACCACCGTCTTGCCGCGGAAATTCTTCAAGGCAACTTCTTGCCCGTTCTCATCCGTCGTAGTAAAGGCAGGGGCTATATCATTGACTTCCATGGGAAATTCTCCTCGCCGTTCATCGTTATATCGCAGTGCCGGCCTCGCCGTCACCCTGCTCGCTGCGCTTTTGATCGTGGTCGAATTGGGGTGGGCGCAGTTTGCGCGCAAGTCCACGGTGTCGAAAGGCCCGCGGGCGCTTGGACTCATCCAACTCACGGCCAACGGCAAGGCGCGCCTCACGCCCGTTGCCGTCATGGTGGACGGCAAGTTCTTCGACGCCGGCTCCTACAAGGCCACCCCCGTTCCCATGGCGCTCGACTTCGGCGTCGTTTACGAAGGCTTCCGCACCGGCGTCTCGCAGGGCATCCTCACCATCACCCAGCCCGGACAACTCCGCCACACCTGGATCGCCGAAGGCACCTGGCTGCCCGCTGGCTCCAAAGCGCTCTCGACCCGCAAGAAGGCCGAAATACCGAACATCGAGGAGAAGGACGAGCCGCCCCGTCTGCATCGTGGCGACAAACCGGCCCCCAGCGATAAGCAAAAGCCCGCGCCTCAACCCGCCGTGTCTCCAGCCAGCGTGCCTCCACCGCCGGAGACGGCCAAAGCTACGCCCCCCGCCCCGGAGACCATCGAAGATCCCAATCGGCCCGTCTTGCGGCGCGGGAAACCCACCACCAAGGCGCCCCAGGAACAATTTACGACCTTCGACGCCGCACCCGCCCCGGCTACGTCCGCGAAAGGCGGTGGCGCGATCCAGTTCATACCCGCCATTTCCGATGCCGGGGGTCCTGATCCCCGGCCTTACACATACGATTTGAAGCCGGAAGAGGAGACTACGTACCGCACCAGGATGCTGGACCTGGCCACCGCCGAGCTTCGCTCGCAGCAGAGCCGGGAGAAAACCGCGCCCGGGCCCCCTCCTGCTTCCCCGTCCGCCGCCAGGCGCAAGACTGCGAGTGCCACCCCGGCGCCCAAGCCGTCATTCGAGGATGTCCGGCTGCGCATCTTCGATCTTTCGAATTCCAACGAACCAGTACTGGTACTCTCCGCTAGGACACGCCCGGCTGGCGCCGCCGCAACCGGGGTTGCCGGGCCGGAGCAAGAAATCACGCTGATTGCCCGCACCAACCTCGAAGGCGAACTGCGCAAGCTGTTTTTCTCCGTTACCGACTCGCAGCATCTCTACGTCGCCCCGCGCATGGAACTGATCGACGCCGTGGACGCCGATGGCGACGGCCGTGGCGAACTGCTCTTCCGCCGCACCTCCGACGCGGGCAGCGCCTACGCCATTTACCGCGTCACCGCCGACCAGCTCTGGCCGCTCTTTGAAGGAACGCCGTGAAAGGCAGCCCCACCTGCCTAAATCAGTACATATATGTAAATACAATGCCGGTAATCTATTGCAGGGTATCGACTTTGCGCATGGCTGGCTCCTGCTGCCCGATCACCCGCTCCGGCGCGCTGCCCCCGGATGCAGGCTTCTATGCCTATGAGCTATCGCATATTCGGCCAGGGAGCGATTTAAGCGCGTTTCTGGTTCCGGATGAGGAAAAGTATCACCCGCGCCCCTCCCGCGCGTCTACGGGCCTCCTAGGGGCCCTTACGGGGCATCCTGTGCGATGTCGGGATCGAATTCCGGACGACCCTGGCTTCCCTGAACCTCGAATCCACCTGTAACTGTAAGGAATAGTCCATAAGTTGTTGAAATTGCGTCCTGGCTGCCCGCACCCCCACATGGATCTCTCGGGACCTGACACACTTCTTGCAGATTCGGTTTACAATTCCTCTTTTCCGAGGTGAGATCCATGAACACGCTCTCGCGTTTTGCGGCACTGATGTTCCTGATGGCGGGCTTGTCGTTCGCGCAAGACCAGGACTTCAGCAAAGTTCAAATCAAAGTCTCGAAAGTCGCCGGCAACGTCTACATGCTCGAGGGCGCGGGCGGCAACATCGGGGCCTCGGTCGGCGACGACGGCATCGTAGTGGTCGACGATCAGTACGCGCCTCTCGCCGACAGAATTCAGCAGGCGCTCAAAGGCATTACCGACAAGCCGGTGCGTTTCATCATCAACACGCATTACCACGAAGACCATACCGGCGGAAACGAATTCTTCCAGAAGCAGGCGCCCATCATCGCCCACGACAACGTGCGCAAGCGCCTGGAAGAGGGCGGTCAGGCGGGCAACGGCGGATCGGTGCATTTCGAAGCCAAGCCGCAGCCCAAGGCCGCGCTGCCCATCATCACCTTCGATCACGACGTCACCGTGCACTTGAACGGAGAAGACATCCGCGCCCTGCACTTCCCGGCCGGACACACCGACGGCGACTCGGTCATCTATTTTCCGAAATCCAACGTCGTGCACATGGGCGACGATTTCGTCACCTACGGCTTCCCCTTCATCGACGTGGATAGCGGCGGCAGCATCGACGGCATGATCAGCGGCGTCGAGGGTGCTATCGCCCAGCTTCCGCCCGACGTCAAAATCATCCCCGGCCACGGCGCGGTCTCGAACCTGGATGACGTCCGCGCCTACGTGAAGATGCTGAAGGAAACGCGTGCCGCCGTGCAGGATGCGCTCGGCAAGAAAATGACGCTGGCGCAGATGAAGGAGAAGAAGATTCTCGACCCCTGGAAGAAGTTTGCCGGAGACTTCATCTCTGAAGACGCGTTTCTGGAGACGCTATACAACTCGCTCACCGGCCAAAAGAACGGCAAGTTCATCAAGCACAATTAACAAGCCTGTGTGGGGTGGGCACTCCTGCCCGCCACTGCGGGCCGATCCAGCCGCGATCGCGCAGGCTATTGAAAAACTCACGCTTTGTATCAGGGCATCGCTTTAGCGATGCCGTAAGTCGTTAGCTTGCAACCGCCCCTTTAGGGGCTGCCGTTGCGATCCCGACTTTTTCAGCAGCCTGCTCGCTAGTTCTCTCCCGGCATTGGATGCCTGGCCTGATCGGCGTGGGGAACCAGCTGCCGATACGTCCCGGCGGGCACGTGCGAGTCCCAATATCCGGAGGTCTTGGCGAATCCGACGATGCCCAAGAACAGCACAGCAATCCCTGCCGCCATCGCCCACGCCGGTATCTTGGGGGCCTGCGACGCCCGCGCTGGAAGCCCTGGGATCGCTGGAATTCGCGGCAGCGCCAGGCTGAGCGTATCCTTGGCCGGACATATCGCCACACACTCCAGACACCCGGTGCACTCCGCCGATTTGATCGTGATCAGCTTGTCCACCGGCAGCGCCGACGGGCAGGCCTTGGCGCATTTTTCGCAATCAATGCACGTCTCCTTAATGCGCCGGATGCGTGCCGGGCTGAACAGCGCCGTGATTCCCAGCAGCGCCCCATAGGGGCACAGGTAACGGCACCAGAAGTTCTGGATAACGAGCGACGCCACCACCAGTACGCCGAGCACGATCGCGCCCGTCTCGCCAAGGTGGCGGAAAAAGTTCAGCATCTTGACGTCGGCGATCACGCCGTAGGGGCTGTTCATGAAGGCGGCGAG
>Ga0187803_10000497_pt1 | contig 15668 bp, 16 predicted proteins | sample NC_wetland_sal_i_2_FD_132425 | JGI IMG/M metagenome (GOLD analysis project Ga0187803, IMG submission 132425) | Wetland sediment microbial communities from Neuse River Estuary, North Carolina, USA - Control_3 | ecosystem: Environmental > Aquatic > Freshwater > Wetlands > Sediment | place: USA...
CGAGCCGGTCGTCCGGACGATTCAGGCCGGCATTCTCAAGTGCTTTCCCCGCGAACGCGCCGCAATCATCAACGCAGACGGTGGATCGCACGATGGCACTCCGGAGTTGGTCACAAGCGCCTCGATCGATGACGTGTGGAACGCGTCGAAGGTTTACGCGTTACGCACGTTGCACGCTATCAGCACCCAGTATGCGCGCACGCCGGAGCCGGGCACGGCGCTGCGGACGATCCTGGCGGCTGCTGACCTGCTGCGCGCCCGGGCCTGTGTCGTGATTTCTCCCGATTCGACGACCATCGAACCGGACTGGCTGCAAAGGCTGGCCCGACCGATCTACGACGACAATTTCGACCTGGTTTGCCCCATCTATCGCAGGCAGAAATTCGAAGGCGCTCTGATGCGGAACTTGCTGTATCCGATGACCCGCTCCATTTATGGTTACCGAGTCCGCGAGCCCTACGCCTCGGAATTCGCCATCTCAGGCCGCCTGGCAACCGACTTCCTGAACAGCCCCGTCTGGAATGAGGAGTCGAGCAGAATGGGCGCTGAAATTTCTCTCACCATCGCCGCTATCACCGGGAAGTACCGCGTGTGCCAGTCGTTTTTGGGAACGAAGGCGCAACCGGCTCGAAACGCTACCGATGTGGTCGCGGCCATGCGCCGAACGGTGGGCGCTTTGTTCTCGTCCCTGGATAATAATTTTCCGCTGTGGAGTACGATCACCGGTTCTGAGCCTGTACCCACCTTGGGCACGCCATTGGAGATCACGCCGAAACTGGTCCGGGTAAGCCGCAAACGGCTATTGGAGATGTTCGCTACCGGCGTGGCCCAGTTGGAACCGGTTTTGCGATCAATCCTCTCCGATTCGACGCTTTCTGGGTTGCAAAAAATCGCGACGCTCGGAATTAACGAATTCAATTACGCCCCGGAGTTGTGGGCCAAGACCGTCTTTGAGTTTGCGGCTTCTTATCACAAGTCCATCATCAATCGCGACCATATTCTTCAGGCCCTGGTTCCTCTTTACCGTGGGAGAAGTTTGACCTTTCTGCTGGAAAGCCGGAATGGCCCCGGCGAAAGCATCGAAGCACGGGAGGAATCTCTGTGCGGCGAGTTCGAACGGCTGAAGCCGTACCTGCTCGAAATCTGGAAAAAGGAAGCCAGAAAGTGAGGCGCCAATGCGGGAAATCATCGTGACCGAACTGACGCAAGCCTGGCAGCAAATGGCCAGAGACTTTGCACACTACCTGCCCCGGCTGATCGTGATGCTCATCATTGCCTTTGTCGGATGGGTAATCGCCTACCTGCTGAAGCTGGTGGTGCGCAGTCTGCTGCGCCTGACGAAATTTTCCAAGCTCTCAGAAAACGCCGGCGCCACTCAACTGCTGCACCAGGCTGCCTTACCGTCTTCCACGGAACTGGCGAGCCGGTTTGTGTTTTGGGTGGCCTGGGCGGGTTTCGTTCTTCTGGGCGTGAGCGTACTTGGGATCGCCGGTTTGCAAGAATATATCGCGCGGTTCTTTCTCTTCCTGCCTCGGCTGTTCGTGGCGCTGGTGATTCTCTTCTTCGGATTCTTGGCAGCCAGCTTCTTCTCCCGGGCGGCATTGCTGGCAGCGGTCAATGCGAACTTTCGGTCGTCGCGGCTGCTGAGTATTTCGGTGCGGATCATCATCAGCATTTTCGCCCTGTCGATGGTATTCGAAGTGTTGGGCGTGGCCGAACAGACGATGCTGATTGCCTTTGGAACTGCGTTTGGAGCAATCATGCTCGGGCTGGCGATTGCCTTTGGCATTGGAGGCAGCGGCGCAGCGCGGGAGTTCCTGGAGAAGAGGCTCGATGCCGGGAAAAAGGCGGGGAAGGAAGAGAAGGAGGATGAATTATCGCCTCTGTAGGGCGATTCCCGATCAGATCAGCCGTGGCCGGGCCGTTCGCTTTTCACCCGTAGAGTTTTCGGTTCAGCTCTACGGACAGTTGTCGAGCAACAGCCTGCTCGCGATCGCGCGCCGCCAGGACCATTTTCTTTGTTTCGGGATATCTTCTGTCCGAGTATGCCTCCATCAAGAGATTCATCCGAGGCTCTAGAACCTCGGCCAAATCTTGCAATGAGCTGAACGATCTAGTGTCGAGTTCCTTGCGCCAGCCGAGCCAATGGAGTATTAAGGGAAGCTCACCCCAATTGTCAAGATCACCTTTTCGCGCAACCCAAACGCAGAGATCACCGCGACCCCTAAAAAATTTCAACACTAGATCATCCAAAGCGACGACCGCAAAGGCCCAATCGAACGGCCGCGGATGTTGTGTGCTTACCTTAGCACGTTCCACCGTCTCAATTGGAACCACTGCCGCAGAATACTCCCTGAACAGGAATCCTAAGTGCAGCCGAATCTCGGATGCCAGTTGGTTCTCGCGTTCTATCGATGCGCGAATGTTTCTCTCACGGAAAATGAGGTCGTAGATCTTTTCTACGCCGGACCCGACTGTGACCACGATTGGCCTCACCAATTCTTCCACCATCCACCGAGTGACTCTTTTGGTCATTTGACGAGTCTAGCCTGCGCTTTTACGGTCCGAGTAGAAAATTATGGTTGGAGCCAAGGCCATGGCGTGTACTGCCAGAAAACCACAGAGGACACAGGAGTGCGCGCAAAGCCCCCGGAAGCCTAATCAGAACTTCCCCAGGGCTGGTCACTTTGATTTTTGTTGGGCGATCCATTTGTCGGTGCGGGCTTCGAGGAGATCGAGGGGCAGGGTTCCGCCGTCGAGCATCTCGTCGTGGAAGGCGCGGATATCGAACTTGGGGCCTAGTTCTTTCTGGGCGCGCTCGCGCAGCTCGCGAATCTTCAGCTGGCCCAGTTTGTAACTGAGCGCTTGGGCGGGCCAGGCAATGTAGCGATCGGTTTCGGACTGGATGGTGGGCTCGTCCACCGCGCCTGACTTGCGCATAAAGTCCACGACTTGCTCGCGGGTCCATCCTTTCGAGTGAATTCCGGTGTCGACGACCAGACGCACGGCACGGAAAAGCTCCGAAGACAGACGACCGTAGTCCGAGACCGGGTCCTGGTAGAAGCCGACCTCCTTGCCGAGTTGTTCGGCGTACAGGGCCCAGCCTTCGATATAAGCATTGAAACCGAGGCTGTGGAGCCGGAATTTGGGCAACCCAGTGAGCTGCTGCTGGACAGACAACTGCATGTGATGTCCGGGAACGCCTTCGTGATAAGCGATTGCCTCGTCATCGATAAGGGAGCGCTCGGCGAAGTTGGACGTGGCGACGACCACGCGGCCGGGGCGCTTGCCGTCTGGCGTGCCGGTGACGTAGTGGGTTGCAGCCGCAGCCTGGAAGCCAGGTATGGATTCGACCGTCACCGGCGACTTAGGGAGCAGCGTGAAGAGCTGCGGAAGCTTCGGTTCCATCTGCGCGATATAGCGACGGAAGTCGTCGAGGATCTGCTCCGCCGAGGTCGGAATATATTTTGGATTGGTTTTGAGAGAAGCGCGGAAGGAGGCGAGATCGGCGAAGCCTTCTTTCCTGGCGATCGCCAGCATCTCAGCCTGGATGCGGTCCATCTCGCGCAGACCGAGTTGATGTATCTCGTCGGGTGTCATGTGGGTGGTGGTCCGCGCATAGATGTCGTTTTGATAGCGCTTCTCGCCGTCTGGTAACGACGTGACCGCAAGCGTGGTGCGGCCCTGGGGGGCGTATTCCGTACGCAGAAACGCGGCGAAGGTTTTGTAGGCGGGCATGACGTCGGTGTTGATCGCGTCGGTGATCTGCTGGGTCAAGCGTTTTTGGTCCTCGACCGAAATGCTGGCTGGATATTTCCTGGTCGGGCGGAGAAACGGGTCAGCCTCGATGATGCCCTCGCACTGGACGGGGAGCTTCTCCAGCAGGAATCGGACGGGCATGAGTTTGTCCTTCATGCCAGCGCGAAGGACTTCCGTGATCTGGTTGAGGACTCGGGGAATCTGGTGAAGACGGGCGATGTAGTCCTCGTACTGCTTCACAGTGTCGAAGGGTACGGATAGCGGAAGGTCGGCGAGGCTGGTATGGACGCCATTCTGCTGGTTGACGGGCATCTCATACTCTTTGAGGTTGAAGTCGGCGATGCGCTGCCGGAGAACGCGCACGAGGAGATCGTGAGACAGTTGGTCCTGGTCCGAGAAGCCAGTCGTCGGGATGGCCTCAAGCCGGGCAAGCAAGTCCTCGTTGGTCTTTTCACGCTGGGCGATAGCTGCGAGCGAGTGGTCGGCGAGTTTGTCGTTGTAGCGGTAATCGCCGAAGGCGGTGGCGCGCTCGGGAAAATTGCGGAGGTCGGACTCGTACTGCTCTTCGAAAAGAGCGCTCTGGGCGGCGAGGCGGTCGGCAACTGGCTTGAGGTTTTGGGCCGACACCGAAACGGCTACAGCAGCCAGGAAAAACAAGCTCCAGTGAATGCGCATAGATTATGCAGCCTACCACGAAAATAGCGTCGCGAAGAAATAGAACTGGTTTCACAAATAGGCTTGCGTAGGGCATGGCTTCAGAGGCTGCGGAAAAAGTCAATTTCGCGACCTCAGCGGCTAAAGCCGCCGATGAGAACGCAGCACTTATCGCAGCGCTGAAGCGCTGCGCCACCCAAAGCCAGAGTTCTTTTCGCAGCCTGTTCAGTCGCGCCGTCCAGGGCCGCAATTGACGGGGGCTTTAGTGAGCGCGGCAAGAGAAAAGTCCTATCGGCGCCGGAAGAAAGCAGATTCCTCGCTGCGCTCGGAATGACAATGTCGGAGCTTACTTATGCGGACCTCAAAAGCGCCTGAGCGTTTAGTTCCCATTTGCGCAACAGCATTTATGAAAGCGGTTCTATAGACTATTTCGGCCACTGCACAGGCGCGCCAATCTGATCGAGCAGCGTGGCGTGGTCCATTTTGACGCAGGACTGGCAATCGCGTAGCCTGTTCGCGCAGGATGCTCCGAATTTGATTCGGAGATCAAGGCCGTGGTGAGCGATGTCTGGAAGCCGAACATCAACGAGGGATGTTGCACTGGGGTGTTTGGCCGCTGTCATGGCTGTAGCACTCTTTCTGGTGGCTCCCGGGCTCAGCGCGAATAACACTGGCAGAGCAGTCACGGTGGTGCTGACAGTAGCGATCTTTGCCTGTAGCGTCCATCCGACGCTGCATTCCTCTTGGCTGCACAGCCATATCAGCCGCGGAATTGTTTTGTCTTTCGTTGCCGCTGGAATAGCACTATTTGGATGGGTGCTTTGGCCTTATTCGTTGAGCGTTAGCCCAAGCAATGTCAGGTTTCGAGACACAGCCAGCTCTTCCGGTCAGACTTACAGCTTTCGAATCACCAATCGGTCCGACCAGGACCTTTATGATTCTCAACTAAAGTTTCGCATCCACAGCCAAGCGCTGTCTGGTAAGGACTTCCTGATAAATATCCCGACTGCAGACCGCAGAGCATACGCGGGGGGCGGCACCGGGGCGCGCCGTTTTGCCGACATACACGGTCTGCTTTGCCGCGACAGCTATCGGCGTCCTTTGTTTTCGCTGTTTGTGTTTCGCTTGGCTCCTCATGAGTCGCGAGAGATCACGATCACCAACAGCAGGGTGGGCAGCGCAAAGGTGGGGGCGACAACAGGCTTCTTTTCGACTTCTCCTCAGCCTCTCAATGTTAATGGAAACTCAGCGTCGGCTTCGTTTCGTAGTGACGAGCCGCTTAGCGATTGTCAGCCTTTCGGGTTCTTGCTGGATGCCCCTGAACACGAGGGTATGTACTGGTTTAATCATGAAGGCGGAAAGCCTGAAGGAAAGGCCGTGCCGCCGAGCTAGGCCGCTTTGGTAAGGGCCTTGCGCCTATCAACTCTTGGAGGAGGTGCCTCTCATGAAACGCAATACGCCATTCTTATGGAAGCTTGTTCTGGCGACAATCTGTTTTACTGCCGCCTCGGCTGGTCAGGCTCTCAAGCCTGTCCAACTTCCGCAGCCGCAGACGGAAGGCGGGCGCCCTCTGATGCAGGTGCTCCGGGAGCGGAAATCGAGCCGCGAGTTCGGCCCGGGTGCGCTTTCGCCGCAGACGCTCTCCAACCTGCTGTGGGCGGCTTTCGGAATCAACCGGCCGGATGGGCGACGCACCGCGCCCTCTGCCATGAACTGGCAGGAAGTAAGCATCTACGTGGCCACTGGCGCAGGCGTGTACATTTACGATGCCAAGGCCAACGCGCTGCAGCCTGTGTTGGCGGGCGATTTCCGGGCGGCTACCGGCACACAGTCGTTCGTGAAGGACGCGGCTGTGAACCTGATCTATGTTTCGGACCTTTCCAAGACCGGCGGCGCGGCTTCCTCCGAGGCAGAGATGTACACCGCCGCCGACGTGGGATTCATCGCGCAAAACGTTTATCTCTACTGCGCCTCCGAGGGTTTAGCCACGGTAGTACGGGCAAGTATCGACAAGCCTGAGCTGGCGAAGAGGTTGAACTTGCAGTCGCACCAGAAGATCATCTTGGCACAATCGGTGGGATATCCGAAGAAGTAGGAAGGCCGACGCCGACGAAGTCCGTGGAAAAACTGTGCGTAAATACTTCTTGAAATTTTGGCTGGGAATCCGGGGTTGGAATCTCTGAGGCGTAAAGTGGCGTTGGCTCAACCCATTGAAACCCGCCGTCCCTGAACGTCATCATGCGTCACAGTCAAGCAGTGGCTCAGTTAAACTGAGCCACTACCCACACGGTGGTTTGACCCAACTGAACCACGCTGCTATGATTCTGCTGCGGGGTGGAGCAGTCTGGTAGCTCGTTGGGCTCATAACCCAAAGGTCGGTGGTTCAAATCCACCCCCCGCAACCAAAACTCGTGTTGCACTTCCCCAGTCATATTGGGCGCGCACCAGCGCTATGGTTGCTGCTGGGTCAGGGCCGATTTGGATCGCGGCTTGCTTGGATCGCACCCAACCCTGCCAGTCACTCTAACTGGCTCCCGCAGCGGGGCATCCCGATAGCGCTTTCTCCGATTCCGTTGGCCGCGTTCAGCGGCTCAGCTTCTTGCGCTGGCAGGCGTCGACGATCTTGGTGGGGTCAATCGCCTCGCGGTCAACTTGCTCTTCGAGAATCTTTCCGTCTTTGCCGATCAGGAAATTAACGCGGCGTGCCGCCTTGTATTTGTCCACGTAGATTCCATATTGGCGGGTGACATCGCCGCCCCAATCGCTGAGCAGCGGGAAGGTAACACCGATCTGGTCGGCGAAGGCTTTGTTGGCGAAGGGGCTGTCCATGCTCACACCCAGAACCTGGGTGTCGGCGGCTTCCAGCTTCTGCAGATTCTGCTGGAAGGCCTTCATCTGCGCGGTTCAACCACCGGTGAAGGCAAAAACATAGAAGGCTAAAACAACATTGCTCTTGCCGCGGTACTGGCTCAGCGAGACATCTTTGAGATTCGAGCCGTCGAAGTATTGCAGCTTAAAGTCGGGAGCGACATCGCCGACCTTCAACTTCAACGCTTCCGGCTGAGCTTTGTTAGCTTGGGCGCTGAGCTGCGGACAAACGAGCGCGCCTGCCAGCAACCCGACCCAGAGAACTGTCGAACGACCCTTGTGATTCATAGACCCCCATTCCAATTCTCCTAAGCTTATCCTGATGCGGTGGAGCGGTCAAAGCGTGCTCTTGTCTTTCACATTGACCAGTGCCCCGGCTCGCCGCTCTTTGTACAATGAGTGCGGCAACTTGAAGCGGAGCGGATGAGCCTTCAGACTCTTAACGATATTTTTTCGGCCGCGTGCCAGCGCCGCGGCCGCGTCATGCTGCAAAGAGGGCCTCTGGGCTGGGTGCCGATCTCTTCAGCGGAGCTCTACCGCGATGTCGTCGGTGTAGCGAGCACGCTGGAATCGTGGGGAATACGCAAAGGCGACCGCATCGCCCTCCTCAGCGAAAACCGTCCCGAGTGGACGATCACCGATTTCGCGGCGCTTGCCTTGGGCGCGGTCACCGTTCCGGTTTATGCCACCCAGACCGCGGAACAGACTGCCTACATCCTCAACGATTCGGGGTCGCGCGTCATTGCGGTGTCCACGCAGGCTCAACTGGAAAAAGTTCTCACGATTCAGTCGCACACGCCTGTAGAGCGGATTCTGGTGATGGACGCGGTCGAAACCGCGCACGCCGTGCACATGCAAGGGCTGATGCTGCACGGTCCTGCGGAGCCTGATGCCGAATTCGATGCCCGCTCACGAGCGATTGCGCCCGATGACTTGGCCACGATCATCTACACCTCCGGTACGACCGGGACTCCCAAAGGAGCGATGCTGACCCACGGCAACATGGCATCGAACATCGCATGCTCGATGGAGGGATTCGGCCTCGGCGAAAAGGAAGAGGTCAGTGTGTCGTTTCTGCCCCTTTCGCACGTTACCGCAAGGCATGTGGATTTCGCGCTGCTATACCGCGGCGTGGTGCTGGCGTACTGTCCGCATCTCGCGGAGTTGCCTGAGGTACTCAGAGAAGTGCGACCGAGCATCTTTGTTGGTGTGCCGCGCGTGTATGAAAAGATTCGCCATCAGGTGGTCGTGAAGGCAACTGGATTTCCAAGGAGTGCAATCTATCGCTGGGCGCTGAAGGTTGGACGCGCCCACCGGGCCGAGATCATGGCTGAAGTTCATCCAACTGCTTTCAGGTGGAAGATCGCCAATCGGCTGGTGTTTTCCAAAGTGCGGGCTGGCATGGGCGGCAAAGCGGAGGAGTTTATTTCCGGAGGCGCGCCGCTGGGACGCGAATTGGCGGAGTGGTATGCCGACATCGGGATCCCGATCCACGAGGGCTACGGGCTGACCGAAACTTCGCCTGTGATTACGGTGAACACGCCCAAGGCCTGCAAGCTTGGGACCGTGGGCAAGCCGCTGTCGAACCTCGAGGTGCGGATCGCCGACGACGGCGAGGTGCTGGTGCGCGGGCCTTCGGTGTTCAAGGGCTATTGGAATCGGCCGGAGGAAACGCGCGACGCCTTTGTGGACGGCTGGTTCAAGACGGGCGACATCGGGCACCTTGACAACAAGGGCTATCTCTCGATCACCGACCGCAAGAAGGACCTGATCAAGACTTCCGGCGGAAAGTTCATCGCGCCGCAACCGATCGAGAATTCTCTTAAGCTGAACCCACTGATTGGAACCATCGTGGTGCTGGGCGACCGGCGGAAGTTCCCTGCCGTGCTCATCTCGCCCCACTTCCCTGTTCTGGAAGATTGGGCCCGGGCCAACAAAGTGAGTTTTGGCTCGCGACAGGAACTTGTCGCCAACGCCAAAGTGCAGGCGCTTTATGAAGGCATCGTTGAAGAGCTGAATGCAAACTTGGCTCGTTTCGAGAAACTGAAACGCGTGCTGGTCGTCGCCGACGAATTCTCTTGGGCGGATGGCACGCTGACGCACACATATAAGGTCCGGCGGCGTGGCATCGAGGCCCGCTACCGGGCGCTGATTGAGGAGATGTACGCCAAGGCGGAAGCGGAAACCAGATCGGCGGGGTGATGTTGCAATGTTCGAGCCGCACCTTCAATTGATGCTTGTACGAGCTTTATATTAGGTAGCAATTTGTCTCGTGTACACCAACCCGGCGATGTCATCTCCTACATGGAGATGTGTTCAGCTATCGGCGCCAACCTGCAACGCGGGATGAACTTTCGCTTGCGAAATCGCGAAAGCGTTATTCTGATGAGTCTCCGTCAGGGGGCTCCGTACGCAGATCGGGTGGAGGATGAAGGGCGTCTGCTGATTTACGAGGGCCACGATGTTGCGCGAACTGCGGACGTGCCCGACCCCAAGATAGTAGATCAACCAGAGCGTAATCCGGGTGGCTCCCTGACCGAGAATGGACTCTTTGCAGAAGCCGCACAGAGATACAAGGAAGGTACAGCACCGCCAGAAAGAGTCAGAGTCTACGAAAAAATACGATCCGGCATCTGGGTGTACAACGGATTGTTCGAACTGATTGACTGCTGGACTGAACCATCGAAAGAACGCAAGGTTTTTAAGTTTAAGCTCCAGTTCGCGGGCACTAAGGAGCACGATCACCCAGCCACTGTTCTCCGCGCGTTGGAGGATGATCGAGTCGTTCCAAGTTGGGTGAAACTTGAGGTCTGGAAACGAGATCAGGGCCGCTGCGCCTATCCTTCGTGCGGAGCGACTTCTGGCCTCCACTTCGATCACATCATTCCCTACTCAAAGGGCGGTTCCTCGAAAGACCCGGCAAACATACAGATATTGTGCGGACGGCACAACCTCGCGAAGCACGACAAGATCCAATAGCGTCCGCCTTGTCATCGCAATGTTATATACCGCAAACAAACCGGTTGTGGGTGGTGCAGCGGTTTCCAGCCTGCGCTGCCAGCCCCTCCCGCCGTAGAATAAATCCATGACGGATTCTTTGATCATCGCAGGCAGACAGTTCCGGTCCCGTCTGATTGTTGGGACCGGCAAATACAGGTCGTTTCAGGAAACGGCGCGCGCGCTAGAAGCCAGCGGCGCCGACATGGTTACTGTAGCCGTGCGCCGAGTGAATCTTGACCGGAGCAAGGAATCTCTTCTCGATTTCATTGATCCGAACAAGTACTTTCTTTTGCCCAACACAGCCGGCTGCTATACGGCCGACGACACTATCCGCACGGCGAGGCTGGCGCGCGAGGCAGGGCTTTCCGACTGGATCAAGCTGGAAGTGATCGGTGACCAGGCCACGCTGTTTCCCGATGTGCAGGCCACGCTCGAAGCCACGCGAACGCTGGTGAAAGAAGGCTTCACCGTGCTGGCCTATACTTCGGACGACATCGTGTTCGCCAAGCGGCTGGTGGAGGCGGGCGCCTCAGCGGTCATGCCCCTGGGCGCGCCAATCGGAAGCGGGCTGGGCATTCAGAATGCCGCCAACTTGCGAATCCTGCGCGAGATGATCACCGGAGTTCCTCTGATTGTAGACGCGGGCGTGGGCACTGCCTCGGACGCAACCATTGCCATGGAGTTGGGCTATGACGCGGTGTTGATGAACACTGGCATCGCGGGCGCCCAGGAGCCCGTGCTGATGGCGGAGGCCATGAAGCACGCAGTGCAGGCTGGCCGGCAAGCGTACCTAGCCGGACGAATGCCGCGCAAGCTCTATGCAACTGCCAGTTCTCCCTTGGAAGGCGTGGTGCGGTAAGGGCCTGGTTGGAGTTGCGGAGCCGCTGGATCCCGAAATCGTTTGGACAGTGAGAAGAGGTCAGCCGCCGAAAAGCTCTGCCCCGCCCAAGCAAAGCTTCCACCCCATCACGCGAAAATCGCGCGTGAGGGCACCCCGGCTCGGACGGGGCACCCTCTAGTTTGTTTCTCTTGATTGGGTTTACAGCATCTTCAAGCTGTCCACGTGAATCTTGTCGCCGTCTACATGTCCGGTGACTGCCACGTGATGTCCCTCGTGCCCCTTGATGGCATCGGGATTTTCGATCATAAGAACCTGCTGGTCGCTGTCAGTAACGACGACGGCGCTCGCACCGGCGTCGAGGCACTTCTTGGTGCAGGCCGCCGCCTCCGCGTTGGCACCCTTGGCGCCGCACTTGGAGTCACTGATCCAGCCGTTCACGGTTTGGGCGTCGCCGGCAAATGCCACTGATGCCACCGACACGATTAGCGCTGACGCGAGCAACAACAGAACAATGTTCCGCATACCATCCTCCTTCTTAGGTGAGCTCCCACACAGGCTATGAAGGAACTCTACCACAGACTTGAATGGACCGCATTCCGCCGGACCGGATGGCTGCGGAATGGCGTAGAAAGGCTGCGGCGGTGCCGCCTTTTCTCGAAACCATTCACTTGCCGTTCTTGGCTCTGCCGGTGGGTGGTTTTTGGGGAGGCTCGGGGGCCACAAAAATGACCTCTCCCTTCCGCGTGTAGTGGAGCTGTTCGCGGGCTTCCTTCTCAATGGCGGCGGGATCGGACTTAAGCTGCTTGATGCGCTCGGCGTACTGCGCGTTTTCCTTCTCCAGGCGATCCACCTCGCCGTGGAGCGTCTTCATTTCCGCGCGCTTTTGGCGATAGACAACCAAGCCGTTGGACCCGAACATGGCGTGCAACAGCACGCCAGCCACGAGCACGATGGCGGCAACGCCTCCGATCAGGCGCCATTCGCGCGCCCGCCCCGACCAGGCTGGGCGCGTGCGCTCGACCCAGCGGGCGGCCACGGCCTCGGCTCGCGGGGCCTGTTCCATCACTACCCGGAGTCCCTCCTCAGGACGAGGAAAGATGCGCGCTCTCGAGGGTGGTCCTAATCGAAGATCCATGCTTTGGCTGCCGCGCTCAACTTGCTGAGGCCTTCCCGGCTGCGGGCCTCGCTGTACACGCGCACCACCGGCTCCGTGCCCGACAGACGGTAGCAGACCCACGACCCATCGCCGAGGATGAGCTTGAGCCCGTCGGTCCGCACCACGCTGACAACCTTGTTGCCACTAAAGTCGGCCGGATCGCTACGTAACTTTTCAGTAAACTTCTGTTTCACCTCGGGCGTCAAGCGGAAGTTCTCGCGCAGCGGATAAAACGAACCAACTTTGGCAAATACATCCTGTAGTTGTTTGCCCAGCGAAGCCCCACGCCTAGCTACCAGTTCGCAACACAGCAGTCCGGCGAGAACGCCGTCTTTCTCCGGCACGTGTTTGCGAATGGACAGGCCCGCGCTCTCTTCGCCGCCAATCAGAATCTTGTCCTGCTTGATGAGTTCGCCAATGTATTTGAAACCGACGGGCGTCTCGTAGAGCTCGATCTTGTGCTTTTCGGCCAGCGCATTGATGAGATTGGTGGTAGCGACCGACTTGCCGACTCCGTTCTTCCAGCCTCGGGTTTCGACCAGATAATCGAACAGCAGCGCGATGATGTAGTTGGGCTGGAGGAAGGTGCCATCTTCATCCACAATGCCGAAGCGGTCGGCGTCGCCGTCGGTCGCAATGCCGATGCCCGCGCTGATCTCGCGCATCTTGCACCGCAGGTCTTCGAGCAGGTGATCGTCGGGTTCGGGCGCGTGGCCGCCAAAAAGAACGTCGCGCACATCATGCACCGTGGCCACATTGACCCCAGCCTCGCGCAGTAATGCATCCGAATAGCCTCTGGCGGCGCCCCACATCGGGTCGAAGACAACTTTCACACCAGATTTCTTGATGACATCGAGGTCAACGATTTCTCGCAGACGCGAGAGGTACATACGGCGCGGGTCAATCGATTGCGCTTCAACTTTCGCTGCCTTCGGTTCCGTCGGATTCTGGTCGTAGGCGGCAATTTCTGCCTCGATGGCCGTGGTCACCTCCGGGAGCGAGGGCGCGCCATCCGGCGTGGAGAACTTGATGCCGTTGTACTCCGGCGGATTATGCGACGCCGTGAAGTTGATGGCGCCGTCGGCTTTCGACTGAATCACGGCGTAGGAAATCGTCGGCGTGGGCGCGGGCTCGGCAATGATCAGCGGAGTAATGCCATAGCTCGCCAGGATGTCTGCGGCAGCCGCGCAGAAGGTCTCTCCCAGAAAGCGTGGGTCGCGGCCGATGATGACCTTCGCTCCCTTTGACTTCTGCGAAGACACGTAGCGCGCTATGCCGTGCACGGCGCGATGAACATTGATGAAGGTAAAATCCTCGGCGATCACCGCGCGCCATCCGGAAGTGCCGAACTTGATTTCCGTAGTCATTGCGTGCCTCGAAATTAGGCGTTAGGCTCTAGGCGTTGGGCTTTAGGCGTCAGGCTTTAGGCATTGGAGCCCCTCAGATTGCAGCATCGAAACGTTCCCCAAGCTGTCACTCGGTTGCGCGCAGAACGCTGCGCGGAACCGGCGGGCCAATGCATGATTCTATATGACTGACAAAAGAGTTGTGCTTACCAGTTGCGCTTCACTCGAAGAAGCACGGCAGATCGCGCAGGCACTCGTCGAGCAGCGCCTGGCCGCATGCGTCAACATCGTTCCGCAGGTGGAGTCTATCTATCGCTGGAAAGGCGAAGTGGAGACGGCGCCCGAGTGGCTGCTCTTGATCAAAACCACGGAAGGCGCCTGCGACCGGCTGCGCGAGGCCATTGCTAAGCTGCATTCCTACGAAGTTCCAGAATACGTTGAGATTGCGATCACCGAGGGAAGCGCAGCCTACCTGAATTGGATCGAGGAGTCGGTGCGATAGCTTGTGGCAGCGGGACTCTGCCCCGCTGGGACGGGGCAAAGCGCGGTCTCCACACGTGCGGCGCTAAATGGCGGCCAGCGCCTGATCGAGGTCGGCGAGGATATCGTTGACGTCCTCGATGCCGACCGAGATGCGGACCATGCCGTCGGTGATCCCGATTCTGCGGCGTCCTTCTTCGCCTACCGCGGCGTGCGTCATCGTGGCGGGATGCGAAATCAGCGTTTCTACGCCACCCAGGGACTCAGCCAGCGAGCACACCCTTACCTTGCGCAGCATTTTATTGGCGTTGGCTAGCGAGCCGGTTTCAAACGAAAGCATGGAGCCGAAACCGGACATCTGCCTCTTGGCCAGCTCGTGCTGGGGATGATCGGGCAATCCCGGATAGAAGACCTTCTGCACCTTCTTGTGCTTCGCCAGATAGTCGGCGACTTTGCGGCCGTTGCAGTCGTGCTGCAGCATGCGCACTGCCAGAGTCTTGACGCCGCGCAGAATCAGCCAGCACTCAAACGGAGACATGATCGCTCCTGCGGCCTTTTGCAGGAAGGCTAGCTTCTCGGCCTGCTCAGGCTTGGTGCAGACGACCACTCCGCCCAAACCGTCGCTGTGGCCGTTGAGAAACTTGGTCGTGGAATGGACAACCATGTCTGCGCCGAGTTCGATCGGGCGCTGGAAATACGGCGTCATGAACGTGTTGTCCACGACCACTTCCGCGCCGTGGCGATGGCTCACGTCGCTGATCGCGCGCAGGTCGCACAACTCCATCAGCGGATTCGTCGGCGTTTCGACGAAAATCAGCCGCGTATTCTTCTGAAAAGCGCTTTCGACGGCGTTGATGTCCGACGTATCAACATAAGTGAACGTCAGGCCAAAATTCGCCAGCACCTGATTGAACAAGCGCGGCGTTCCGCCATACAAGTTGTGGCCCGCGACAATGTGATCTCCGGCTTTAAGCATGGTCGCAACGGCATTGATCGCGGCCATGCCGCTGGCGAAGACCTTGGCCGCGACGCCGCCTTCGAGCGCGGCTAGGTTCGTCTCCAAGCGGTCGCGAGTCGGATTCGAAACGCGCGAATACTCGTAGCCTTTGTGCTTTCCGATCTCTTCCTGCACGTAGGTGGAAGAGGCGTAGATGGGGACGTTGACTGCGCCAGTCGCGGGCTCGGGCTCTTGTCCGGCGTGAATGGCGCGAGTGGCGAAACCTTGTTTTTGGGAATCTGGCTGTTTGGCGGTCATTGTTTGGCGATCAGAATGAGTCATCGGAATTGCAGAGTTTGGCGGAGAGAATTTTTCCAAAACGGGAAGAGATATTACTACTTGGTTACTCTACCCCCCCTCCCCCGGCCTAATGGAATCAAGACTTCAGCGGGTAATTTTCCGCAAAGTCTTGAACGGCAGGAGCTTACATGCAAAGTATTCCGGAATAAAGACTTAGGGCAATTCTCTCCCGATCTTGAACTTTTCAACCCGGCCACCTGAGTGACAGGCTGTTACAAAGCAGTTTTTCGATTGCCCTAGGTTTTATTCTAGCAGCCGATGTCAAGA
>Ga0187803_10000498_pt1 | contig 15659 bp, 16 predicted proteins | sample NC_wetland_sal_i_2_FD_132425 | JGI IMG/M metagenome (GOLD analysis project Ga0187803, IMG submission 132425) | Wetland sediment microbial communities from Neuse River Estuary, North Carolina, USA - Control_3 | ecosystem: Environmental > Aquatic > Freshwater > Wetlands > Sediment | place: USA...
CAGTCGGCTCCGCGCAGAATAATGTTGGGAACGTTGGAAAGCGTCTCCACATTGTTCACCACGGCCGGGTTGAGATCCATGGGAGTGGCAAAAAGGCCTTTGATGTAGGGCGGAAAATCGGCCTCACGAGGCAAGGCATCACCTCCTTCGATGACCTCAAGCAGAGCTTTCTCCTCGCCAAACAGGTAATCCTCCGGGCCGAGGACGATCTCGAGCGGCGTTGGCCCCAGGAGGCCACGTCCAGACATTTCTTTGAGCGCTTTACTAACCGCCGCGTACTCCTTCTCGAAACTATTTTTCATCCCCAGATAGGCTTTTTTGGCGTTGACGGCATGAGAGGCGATCGCCATACCCTCTAAGAGCTGGTATGGATTGTTTCGCATAAGATACCGGTCCTTGAACGTGCCCGGTTCGCCCTCCGCGCCATTGCAGACTAGATATTTTGTCGGACAGGGGTCATGCGCAACACTCGCCCACTTGACGCCGGTTGGAAAGCCAGCTCCGCCTCTTCCGCGCAGGCCGGAGCGCTTGACTTCGGCGATAACTTTCTGGGTGGGCATGGAAAGCGCCTTGCCGATCGCTTGGCCGCCTCCAATCGCCAAATATTCATCCAGCGATGTTATCTCGTTCTCGGGAAGTAGTACCCTGTCAACACCCTTCGCCACTACTTCAGACACCTAAGGTCGCCTCCTACACGAACACATTGCCGATTCCGAAACTTCGTGGCAGTTGGAGCGTCCACCTTGATCCGAGTTTCAATTCAATTGCCTCCGAAGGAATGGTTAACCCACTTTCTTGGGGATCTTTGCCGGTCGATTTTGTGTATAGGCTTCTCGAACCGTAACCTTCACCGTCTGCAGGCTGCCGGGGAATAGCTTTACCCACGTTGGGTCGTCACTGATCTCCGCGTCGCCGTTTACTCTTATTCTCATGCCCGTGCGAAAGTCCATGAACAGCATTCCAATATGCGGATTTTCCAGGATGTTGCCGAGGCTTCGGAACGACCCATTTCCCAGGTAGTCAGGGAAAATGATTGTCTTCTCGTCGAGAATCTTGATTGCCGGAACTCCTTTCCTTTTACCTCTGTAGCTACTGTCACATTCGCCCGCCCGGTTACTCGTTGCGATAAAAAAGAACTCTGCAGATTCCATCTCGTGTGCCATGCTATCGGGCAGGCTCGCAGAAACGGGAATATCAGGCGTTCCGAACTTCCTCCGTAGTATCTCGTCTCCGGCCAACTGATTTTGTCGCGTTTTTCCTTCGTTCACTTTTGTATAGACACCTCCTTGAGTCGAGGGTACTCCACCAATGGGCCCACGGCAGGAGGACATCCTCGTGCTGCCACTCTGCGCCCAAGGCCACAGAACAGGTTCGCTTTAGCTTGCCCGGCTCATTAAACGGACAGGCTCACTTTCTGACGGCCCTGCCGATCTTTTTCTCGACTCTTTCTACAGCGCCGTTCAGCTCTCCCATTCGTGGACCAAAATCATCCAGTCTCAGCATGGTCAAAACCCGGTCGGCTTGCTTGCGCGCTTCCAGGTGACAGTGCCTTGTGAGATCGAGCAGTTGCTCCAAGGATCCCTCGACCAAGGTGCCAAAAGCGGTCACTCGATAGTCCAGGCCACTCGCATCAATTATTTTGATGAGTTCCGCGAGCTTCGTGCTGATTGAGCTTCCCGTTCCGAGCGGAATAACGGTGAGTTCCATGACCATCTCTCACCCCCTTAGCCCTCACTGCGTGATTCTAGCGGCGCGGATGAATGCCTCGGTCGGTGACCGCTTTCTTGCTTCTCGGGAGGATTAAAATCCAATGCCTACCATCATGGCGGTGAAGTTTTGGCGTCTCTTGCGATGGATTCTGCGACGCCCTCCAGGGCAATGGCGCGCGGAAAGAGTACTTTATCTTCCAAGTCACTGTGAACCCGTAGATCTTGTTCCAGTTCCTCCAAGGCCTTATACAAGGTTTTGTAGTCGGTGTTGGCATCCGGCGGTAGGTCATAATTGTTGCTGGCCTGACGAATCTCTTTGAAATCCAAATTCGACGCGTCATGCTCCATCATCATCATGCGTACGGGATTCGCCACGGTCCCGTAGGCTGGCCTTGGAAAGGCCTCCTTGCGATTCACCGCCTCCTCCATCCTAGCGATATAGGGAAATAACGTGGCCTCTTCCTTGACCAGATGCATCAGTAATTCACCGCTGAGTTTCGTAACTAGGGACCTGATACGCTTCAGTTCCGGATGCTTCTCTCCGTAGTTCTTTATGACCGCCGCAAAAAGGGGTTCAATCGCTGCGATTGCCTGCCGGCAATATGTGTGGTGTTTCTGGACGATATAATTCATCACCGCGGATAACGGTTCGTCGTTCAAATTCGTCCGGCTGATCTCTCGGTCCGAAGATTGCCGAGGCTCTCGAGATGAAAACGATGCCTGCCTATTTGGCGGCTTCGTGCCTGGAGACGCGTTTTCGAGTTCGCTCATGGGGTCACAGCCAGAATTCGCCATTTCCTTTTCGTGGGTTTCCATCGTCGTAGGTGATGGAATTACAGCTTCATTCGCCATCTCTGGGCTTTCTCAATCCATCGCTTCCCTTGGTTAACGGCATTTTTTTTGTTATGGCCGAATTTTCAAACGACACTCGCGTTGACCGGAGTAACGCCGAAAATAGCTGCACTAGCAATCAGATCCTTCGGGCTCTCCCTTTTAAAACTAACGAATCTCAAGAACGTATCATGATCAAGAGCATTTTGAACTTTTCGACAGCTCTTACGGAGTGAGGCTCATTAGCCGGCAGGATAACGACTTCACCCGCCTGCACGCGAAATGGCTTTCCGGACACGACGATCTCTGCCGCGCCATCCAGCGCACAGAGACTCGCGTCATAAGGTGCAGTGTGCTCACTCAAACTCTGCCCCCCATCGAATGCGAATAACGTCACTGTTCCTGTCTTTTTGTCGATGATAGTTCGGCTCACCACAGCACCCTCCTGGTAACCAACCAAATCAAGAAGCCTTGCCGGGGTTGCCACCACTGTTTCAAGACGCGCCGACTTTTTGCTCCCTTCCATTCCCTGCCTCCAAAGTTTGCGAGGAATATGAGTTCTTACAGCAGTTTGTTAGCATTCAAAACCAATCGGTCCTGCCCTAGCCGACAGCATTCCCCCATCCATCATTTGGGCTTCTGGCCAGCGCACCCCGGATGACCCAAATCAGTTCTTCACGGCGGATTGGATGGCTAACGTAGTCCAAAATACCCATTTCCAGAACATCTATGTGAAGCCCCGAGGGGCAGATCCCGGAACATAGAATCACCATGCCCGCAAATAGTTTGGGGGTGAGAGAAAGGAGATCGCGGAATGTGCCATCTGGTAGCTGGGCGGCGCAAATGACCAGGCACATCGGCTTGTTGAGTAGGATGTTTCGCGCTTCATGGACTGTTGAGGCAAAAGTCGCCTTGAGGCCGGCCTCATCGAGAATCCGGCCCACGGTCTGGCGCTCGCTGGCCTCTGAAATGATAGCTAAGATATGAGAAGCTGCGTCGCCATTTCCATCCTTCATCGTCTTGTTAAGGTCGATGCGCACGGTTCTTCTCCCCTGAAGCCGGGGAATCCGCTTGACCAATGCAGTCGAGCTACTCCACCAACTGTGTACGAAGATACTCAGTGTTTACTGCAACAGTCGAGCGTACTCTCCGGCGAATTGAGAGAATACTCATTTCCAGTGTTCAGACATTTGTGAAGTGATTCAACAACCAGATCTGGGGACTCCCTTCTCAGAATACATTGCCCTCCCTGGTCCAAATAGTCCTGAGTAATCTCCGCCCCCGGTTCGGCGCCCTGCATAAGCGCGATCGCAGGTTTTCTGGTCAGGTGCCGGATGGCGCGCCAGAGTTCCGCGCTAGCCACATCAGGAAGATAGTCGCTCAATAGAATAATGTCGAAGTCTCCGGAGGAAAGTTGTTCCAGCGCTTCACGCCCACCCCAGGCCGTTGTCGTTTCATATCCTTTTTCCTTGAATAAAACCGCAAGCCTTGTTAAGAGATCATCATCAACATCAGCAATCAAAATGCGTTTTTCTTTTTCCATAATACGGGCCTCCTTGAGCACGCCCCGCAGGTCGCCCGGACTTTGTCCGCCGAGCACAAGGTGCGACCTGAATATCAACTGTAGAAGCGTCGAAACCCTGTGTCGACGACTAAAGTCCTGCTACCCGGCCGGCAAGGGTATTCTTTGACCTAGACACCCCTAGGCCACGAAATCGTGAGCAGGAAAGAGCTATCTTCCAGGGCTTCCACATCGTGCGGCAGAGAGCGTCCCAGGGTCAGCAGCTTGCCGGCGGGGAGTTCCACAGCCTGTTCAGGAAGATGAAGACGTAGCTTACCTGTGAGGGCCTGAATCGAAATGCTCTCGTCCGTCTTGTGCCCCTCCAAACGAGCTCCCGCCTTCATTGCGATGAGGACGATTCGAAGGTCGGGATACTTCACGAGCGTCTTGGCATTTCGCGACGTATTTTTCCACGGAGCTTCACGGCGCAATTGCCGTGTTTCCGCCGCCAAGTCAAACTGCAGCAACGGGCCGATTAGACCAGGTACTGGGTGACCTGCTTTGCGAGGCCAGACGCTCGTCTTCGTGAGCGGCCGTGCCCTTCGGTTTCCCATGTTTGCCATGCTTCCCCCCCCTCTGTCGTCTTCGCAGAACTGACGGCTCAAAAATGATCACGGAGCCTCGTGTTCTCCCCTTGGGAGCTAACGGGCCGTTGAAACTAGAGGCGGCCTCCGGCGGCGCGACTTGAGAAAAGCAACCAGTGACGAGAGTTCGCCAGGTGTCAAATTCCCGGTGTAGGACGGCATATTCGCCGCGCCACTAAATATGCGTGTCGTTATCTGAGCCGCGGTCAGCCGGTCGCCAGCATAGGTAAGGTCAGGCCCCCGAATCCCGCCATAACCGGAAACCGTATGGCAGTACTCGCAGCCCTTCTTGTAGAATACCTCTGCGCCTTCTTCGACGGGTCCGCTCGTCGTGCCAACCACCTCGACTGGCAGCGGTTGGGCATCTAACCGTGGCGACCATGGTGCTATCTTCCCGATTCTTCCAAAGTACGCGATCATAAACACAATGAACGCCACGATGACGAACGACCACGGTCGGCGGAGCGGGCTGCGCTCGCCTTTGCCGGCGACCAGCGGTAACAAGATCAATACGGCTCCAAACAGCGCAGGCCCCAGGATGATGACGTAGTTCTCGGTCCAGCGGGGTATCAGGGTCAACACTGCGTAGTACCACAGGAAATACCATTCGGGCCGGGGGGAAGCCCCGATGATCGTAGGATCAGGAGGCTTGCCGAGTGCCGGCGGACCGATCGTGATGGCCAGGCCCGCGATGATCATGACCACCAAGAATCCAAACACGACGTCACGCCATGCGACATCGGGCCAGAACGGATGACCTTCATGGGCCAGCAGTTCCTGATACCATACGCGATAAGTCCTAGGGTCCACCGGTTGGCCGGCCTTGGGCGGCTCGGAAATCCCGTTGTGGAGCACCAGGTAAAGATGAAAGCCTAAGAACAGGAAGATGAGCGCGGGAATAAAGAAAACGTGGGCCGCGAAAAACCGGCTGAGTGTAGCGCCACCCGCCGTATCACCTGCGAGGATGAAGTGTCCAAGCCAGTTGCCGATGACGGGTGTTCTTCCGGCCTGCTCAGCGGCAATCACGACCGACCAGAAGCCCGTCTGATCCCAGCGGAGCAACTGTCCGGTAAATGCCATGAGGAGCGTGAAGAGCAGCAGGCCGGCCCCGGTGAGCCAATTCATCTGCCGGGGATACTTGTAGGCGCCCATGAGATACACCCGAATGGCATGGGCCCCGATCAAAATGACCATTGCTGAGGCGCCGAAAGCATGAATGCCCCGCACAATGCGACCGAAAGGTGTTCCGCTAATGAAGAGCAGAGTGTTATAAGCCTGCCCCGTGGAGGCGACGTACGAACTGGCCAAGGCGATGCCGGTGACGATCTGCAGGATAAATACAAAGAGCGTTGCACTGCCCAGAACGTAGAGCCATGCGGACTTTCGTGCGTCAGGAACCGGATGCCGCATGATAGGGACAAGCCAGGCGGAAATTCCCGTAACGTCGTCGAACCAGCACCAAACTTGCTTCAGCATTCGCACGAAAGCTCCTTACGCGGATGCCCTAGGTGATAGGAAGAGGGCTCGTAAGAATTTGCACCTCGGTGTCTTGTACGCGCACAGGATATTGGGTTAGCGGCCTGGGAGGAGGGCCTGAAGCCACGGTGCCATTCGAGTAGAACACACCTCCATGACAAGGGCACATGAACAGGTTAGCGTCCGGTAGCCAGCGGACGGGGCAGCCGAGGTGCGTGCAATCAACCGAAAATGCGATGAACTGATGGTCTCCTACCCGGCGGAGCCAGGCCGCCGTCTGAGCCGTCACCCCCGCCCACGGTAAAGGCGACGGATCGAGAAACGAGACCTTAACGGTCGATCCAATCCCGAAGTCACTGAGTTTGCCTACCGTACGCCACACGAAGCTCGGTTTGCGAAGCCCAAGCAGAAATCCCACGACCGGGATGGCGACAACCGCAGCGCCGATTGAACCCAGGCTGATGCTTAGACGCGTCAGGAATTTTCGGCGATCTTCTTCCGGCTGACATGGGGTCGTCGCGACTTCAGCCGATGCCTGAGGCAACCGGACTTCGCTCATCGTGTCGTCTCCGTCTGCGTAGGTCTCGTGCGCTGGGGTCGATGGTTCCAGATCACCACCTGGTAGGGCCGCCAGAGGTAATAAATCGGGAACATCACCAGGTGCACGAGCCGGGAAAATGGGAATAGGAGAATGATGGCGAACCCGGTGACAAAATGAACCTTCACAAAAGCGGGGAGCGAGACCACAGTACTCATGTCAGGATCCAGCCGCGCGAGGGACCAAAACCATGGCACTGCGGTATGTAGATACCACAAGCTTCCCCAGCGGTCGAAGATTGCAACGCTGACGCCGGTCACCGTCTGGACCAAGAGGAATACCAGCAATAGCCCGTCCATGTAGGAGCTCGCCGCGCGCACCAGGGACTTGGTGGGCAGACGGCGGATGATCAGGACAGCCAGTCCGAAAAGCGCGAATAATCCCAACGACATCCCTGTGAGTTCCAACACCAGGAGGCGAATACGCCCACCGAGGATGAATGCCGCGGCGCGTGGGAAGAGGGCAGCAAGCAGGTGCGCAATTAGGATGAGAGTGATGCCATAATGCCAGGGGACTGATCCCCAGAAGAGTTTTCGGTTTTCGAGGATTTGTGACGACAGACTGGAGTATGTGTAGCGGTTGGTAAGGTATCGATAGATTCCAACGCCAACCGCGAGTACCACCGCGAGATACGGGAAAGCCAAAAACCAGAAAGTATCCATCTTCAATTCTCTCAAAGACTGTTACAGCGACATCTTCGGCGCCTTGAGGCCGCCCAGTGCATAATCGCGATATCTGATGCAACTACGGTCTTCAAGGTGCTGCCTCGTCCGTCGCGACGGCCGCCACCTCTTCCCTGAGCACGGTTAATAGCGCCTGTAATGCGTGCGTGTATGGATTGCTGCTCCCATTCTGATCGAACGATGCGAGCATCCGCGTGACACACGGTATCAGGCAGTCCGTAATGAGTGTTTCCGCATCATCTGTGGAATCCTGGGCGGCTAGCAGTTGCAACACCAGACTGAGATGGTCCGGCAGTTCAGTTCCGGTCCGGATGTGTCTGGCTTCCATCCGATCTTTTAACTGCGCCATAAAAATGTTACGCCGTACATCTTCACCGAAGAGGTGGCATCCCAGGTTCGTGGTGCGGTCTGGGCGCATATCGAAGGTGCCGGTGTAAAGCTCCTGAAGCTCGCCCAGGCTCTTGCCCGTCAATCCAGATTCGAACTTTCGAAGCGGTTCAATGGCCTCGGAATTGGAAGAGGAACCCTGTGCGATGAGCTCCCGAACCTGCTCGTAGACTTCCTCGCCGGGGTAATCAAGAACGCGCGCAAATAAAGTGTAGTTCCCATTCACGATCAAAGGACGGCTCGCAGCGGAACCGCAACCAGCGGGGTTCGAAACACCATCGTCCACTCTCATAGACCTCGTTCCGGGATATGAACAAAACCTGCCCCTCGCTCCTCCTGAAATTCGTGGGGATCGACGCCCATCTCGATGGCCACCTCGCGCAACATTGGAGGAATCACGAACATCTCATCGAACCCCGCCAGTGAAGTCATGTAATATATGTCCTCGACCTCTTGGGGATTCAATTGTGCCTGGTCGAGCGCCTGAAGGGCCTTGTCCATCGGAATGTCTCCCACAGTTTGGGCGCGCTTAAAGATGCGCCCGGCTAGCAGTTTTCTGTAAACAGCGATTACTGGCTCCTCTTCTCCGGCCGTGAACAAGCTGGCCATGTAGCGGATCGGCAGCCGGGCGCTTTCGAGCGAGCTGAAGAAATCTGAATCCAGTTCATAACGGCCTTGTTGATTCAAAGAAGCGGTCACGGGCAGCAACGGTGGCACATAGAAGAGCATGGGGAGGGTGCGCCACTCGGGGTGGAGCGGCAGCGCCAGCCGCCACAGCTTGACATACTTATAAACGGGCGACTTCTGAGCGGCGGCCATGACTTTTTCGTCCACGCCGTCCTGCTGCGCCTTTCGGATGACTTCAGGATCAAAGGGGTCCAGGATAATGTCTCGATGCGCTTCGACCAGGTCTTTATCCGGTTTCGACGCCGTTTCTTCAATCCGGTCTGCATCGTATAGCATGATTCCGAGGTAGCGGATCTTTCCAACGCAGGAATGCATGCAGGCGGGAGCCTGGCCCGTTTCGAGTCGCGGGTAACAAAGAATGCACTTCTCTGCCTTGCCGGAATTCCAGTTGAAATAGACCTTCTTATATGGGCAGCCCGAAACGCACATCCGCCAGCCCTGGCATTTTTCTTGACTGACCAGGACGATTCCGTCTTCGCCGCGTTTATAGATGGCTCCTGACGGGCACGCCGCCACGCAGCTTGGGTTCAGACAATGATTACAGATCCGCGGCAGGTAAAAGTAGACCAACTGTTGAAGCTCAAAAAATTGGCGGCGCTCTTCCTCACCGAGAACTTTAAGATTGGGGTCATTGGCAGCATAGATTGGCGAACCGCTCATATCGTCGTCCCAATTCGGCCCTGCCTCAATCTCCATCTCTTCTCCGGTTACCATGGAAACTGGTCTTGCAACCGGTTGATCGTCTCCCTGCCGGGCATCGATCAAGTCCTTATAACGATAGCTCCATGGTTCGTAGTAATCGTCCAGAGTGGGGAGGCGCGGGTTGAAGGTGATGTTGATCAGTTCGGTGGGCCGGCTGCCTAGCTTGAGCCGCAGCTTGCCATCCTCCAGCACCCATCCGCCGTGATACTGTTCCTGGTCCTCATAGAGCGTGGGATAGCCGGTGCCGGGCTTGGTTTCTACGTTGTTCCACCACATGTACTCGGTTCCCGGGCGATCCGTCCACAGGTTCTTGCACGCCAGACTACAGGTGTGGCAGCCGATGCACTTGTCGAGGTGGAAGACCATCGAAACCTGGGCGCGAACGTTCATACCCTCTCCTTTTGGCCCTCAATCCCACTGGGGTTTGCCGTCCAGCTTATGGACGATCACATAGGTATCCCGGTCCGTAGCGGCCGGTCCGTAATCATTAAACCGATAAGAATGCTGTGCGTAGCCACCGGCCATCAGCACTGGCTTCAGTCTCATGCGGGTGATGCTGTTCGTTCCTCCACCGCGGCGATTGTTGCGAGTCGGGGACTTGGGGAAAGAGACGGTGCGTTCCGGCGCGTGATAAAAAATACTGATGCCCCGCGGGATGCGCGCACTCACGACAGCCCGGGTGACGATCACTCCGTTGTCGTTGTAAGCCTCAACCCAGTCATTGTCCCGGACCCCGACCTCGAGCGCGTCCTTGTCGTTCAGCCAGAAGGGCTCAACCCCTCTTGAAAGTGTTAGCATGCGCAGATCGTCGGCATAGGTCGAATGGATGTGCCACTTCCCGTGCGGCGTAATGCAAGCCAGCGTCAACGATTTGCCGGTTGGGGTGCTCTTGACAAGGTTAAGCGTATTTTCGAGTCTGATGCGCGGCTTGAAGGTGGGGCACGACTCGCCGAAGGCGCGGTACGCTTCGTGATCCAGATAAAGGTGTTGGCGACCGGTCAGCGTGCGCCACGGAACCAGCCGCTCTACATTCATCACGTAACCGCTGTAAGCTCTGCCGTCGTTGACGATCCCAGACCAGCAAGGGCTGGTGAGAATACGTCGCGGCTGCGCGACTAAGGCACCGAAGTCGTATCGGACGCTGCGCTGACCCTCGGCAAGATCGATGAGCGAAAGGCCCGTCTGGCGCTCTCTCTCCTTGAAGCCGCGGTATGAGACTTCGCCATTTGATTCCGGCGCAAAGAAGAGTACCGCATTCGCAGCGCTCACTGCGTCTACCAAGGAAGGGTATTTTTGTCCGTTCCACTCATACGAAGGAACCTTCTTTGCAAACTCGCCGTAGAGATCGGCAATGGGTATCTCAATCCCGCGATCTTCCACTCCGTGCTCTTTGATGCCTGGGCCGAGAGAATTAAAGCGATGAAACAGATTCACATAATCCCTCTCGACGATCCAAAGGTGAGGCATCGTCTTGCCAGGCACAGGTTCGCATTCGCCCTTGGACCAATCCTTGACCACCGGTTGGGCAATTTCATCCCGCGTGTCATGAAGTAAAGGTGTGGCCACGACTTCCCGAAAGGGTTCCGGAAAATGTGCAGGCGCGAGTTCGCTGGTCTTTTGGGCAAGCGAGCGGAAGATGTCCCAATCGGTCCGCGACTCCCAGCAGGGCGGGACAGCAGCCCCCAACGGGTGAAGGTAGGAATGCAAATCGGTCGTATTCAAGTCGTTTTTTTCGTACCAGCTTGCGGAAGGCAAGACTACATCGGAGTAGAGCGCCGACGTGTCCATGCGAAAGTTCAAATCAACGACCAGATCCATCTTGCCCTGGTTCGCAGCTTCCCGCCAAACGACATCCTGGACACACCCCTCGCCTACTTCCTCCGCAATTGCATTGTTGTGCGTTCCGAGATAATGGCGGAAGAAGTATTCCTGACCCTTGGCGCTCGAATGTAGCGCGTTGGCTCGCCAGATCAACCAGACACGGGGCCAGTTCTCAGGCGAATCCGGATCCTCAACCGAAAAGCGGATTTTCCCGGTCCTTAGTTGCTCGACCACCCAGTGGCTGAGTTCCTGATCGCTTTTCGCCCCGGCTGCTTCCGCCTCACGCACCAGTTCGATCGGATTACGGTTGAATTGAGGGTAGAAAGGCAGCCAGCCCATTCGCACTGCGGCAGCTTGCAGGTCCATGAAATGCTCTTGGGCAAAAGGCCCACTGGCGGGATGGTGGTCAGTGAATGCTTTCTCGTACCGCCATTGGTCGCTATGCACGTAGTGGAAGGAGGGGCCATTTTGGAGCCGCGGCGGCCTGGTCCAATCGAGAGCCATGGCGAGGGTGCTCCACGATGCCATCGGGGTCAGTTTTTCTTGGCCTGTGTAGTGATTGAGACCGCCGCCGTTCACGCCGACACATCCGCAAAGGATTAGCGAGGCAATCCCGGCGCGGTAATGCAGGTTTGCGTGATACCAGTGGTTTACACCTGACCCGATGATGATCGTGCACTTGCCCTTTGTCTTCTCCGCCGTGGTCGCAAATTCCCGGGCTAACTGCGCCACGGTTTTTCTGCCGACTCCAGTGAACTTCTCCTGCCACCCCGGCGTCGAGGGGCTCTCCTCATCGTCGTAGCTTGCAGGATATTCACCGGCAAGGCCCCGGGGGACTCCGAACTGTGCCATGAGCAGATCAAAAACCGTCGTTACGGGCATGCGTCCTCCGCCCGCCTCTACGTACCGGACCGGAACACCGCGCTGGAACGTGCGGTCTCCTCCAAAATCCATGAAGTTGACCTGAAGGACATCCTCGCGCGTCTCAAGGAGGCTGAGCTGGGGATTGATGTCTGAGCCATCCAGGCCGTCTTTCAGTTGCAGGTTCCAATGTCCCTTCTTTTCCTGCCACCGAAAGCCGATCGCGCCTTGCGGCATCCGTGCCGCTTCGGCGGTCTGGTCGAAGACCAGAAGCTTCCACTCCCCGTTCTCGACGGCGCGGTATCGCTCCAGGCGATTGGCGCGCAGGAATCTTCCCGCCGAATATCCGTTTTCCGCTTTCTCCAACTCCACGAGAAAAGGGGCGTCGGAATAGCGCTTCAAATAATCCGTAAAATAGGGTACTTGTCGTTCCGCATAGAATTCCTTCAGGATCACGTGATTCACTGCCATCCATAGCGCGCCATCCATTCCTGCGTTCACGGGGATCCACCAATCGGCGTGCTTCGAGACATCACTGAAATCCGGCGAGAAAACCACCAGCTTCGCCCCGTGATGACGTGCCTCGACCGCGAAGTGCGCATCCGGGGTGCGGGTCATGTCGAGATTGCTGCCCTCGACGACAATGTACTTGCTGTTGAACCAGTCGGCGCTCTCCGCCACGTCCGTCTTTTCACCCCAGGTTTCCGGCGAGGCCGGCGGAAAATCGGCATAAAGGTCGTAGAAGCTCAAAAGTGCGCCACCGAATAGTTGGAGAAAACGTGAGCCGGCCGCGTAGCTCAGCATGGACATGGCCGGAATGGGAGAGAAGCCGACGACGCGATCGGGACCGTATTTTTTTGCCGTATAAAGAAGGGACGCGGCAATGAGTTCCAAACTCTCGTCCCAATTCGACCGGCGAAATCCTCCCTTGCCCCGCGCTACATGAAAAGCGCGGCGTTTCTCCTCGTCTTCCACAATTGAAGCCCAAGCTTTGACAAGATCTGAGTGCTTGGCTTTTGCTTCGTGCCAAAGGTCCATCAGCACGCCCCGCATGTAGGGGTATTTGATCCGGAGAGGGCTGTAAATGTACCAGGAAAAGGTGATCCCGCGCGGACATCCCCGCGGCTCATAAAGCGGCAGGCCTGCTTCCAGTTTGGGGTAATCCAACGCCTGCATCTCCCAGGTGACAATCCCGTTCTTCACGTAGATCATCCACGAGCATCCGCCGGTGCAGTTCACGCCGTGTGTGCTCCGCACAGTTTTGTCGTGCTGCCAGCGGTTGCGGTAGAATTCCTCCCACTGCCGCATCTTCGGGTTAGCGATGTCTTTGATCCAGCTCACGAATATCCCTCCTGGCGCGCGGCCTTTTCAACCAGGGTTCTGCGTACAGATTTGAGGCGATCCTGCCAAATCACGCCGGTGATTACCAAGAGGATCGCAAACCCGATGAAGGCGATTGCAGCAATGATATGAGTGTTCCAGTGGGACGTTCGGCCTGATGCGGCTTCCTGAAAGAACGCGATCATGTCACTTTGTTCCTGTGCAGTCAGAGGATGCTGATCGTAAATCGGAGTCATCACGTTGAAGAAAAGGGTTTGCATGGCGGGCTGCACACCTTGGGGACCCAGCTTGGCATAGGCCTGCGTCAGATCGGGGCCGAGGGTTCCGCCGTTTGGAAACGGAATCCCCGCTATGCTGTGACATGACGCGCAGGGTGGCCCTCCATTGCGGAAAGGGACCTTCCCCATAAATAGCTCTTTACCTCGAGAGGCAGATCCTTGCTCGGGCGCCCTCGGCTCTGACACGACCTGACATGAAAGTCTGCCGGGAAATGCAGCGAATAGGATCAAAAACACGAGGACTTCGGACAGGGTCTCGCTGCGCAAACGAGCCTGTGTCTTTAGCTTCATCTCAGTCTCTAACCCTGGACTACAATGTAGTAAATTCCGGTTTTTCGCAAGAATGTTGCTCCAGAAGTGCGGAGCCTGAACCAACGCCCCATGTCCATTCCTCTCTCGAAGGACATTCAGTCTGCCGCGCGCTGAATCATTCCTCTGCGAACGGAAGGCGGGTAATCTTTCCGCGTCTTAGAGGAAGGAAAAAGAAGTATCGTGAAACGTTCGGAGGGACAATCCCGTGGAATCGGGAAATTATCCTACTCTGAAGACCTCACTTCGTATGCTCGTCTATGTTATCTGTAGTATTGTGGTCAATCTAGGCCTTCCCGCATATGTTGTCCCAATTGGTTTCGTTGGTGGCGCGCTAATCGGAAGTAAAGATTGGATTTCCATGTCAGGTTGAATTCGGCCCCGACACGGGAAACTGAAGATGCTATTTACTGGGCGGAACGTTCAGACCACTGAATTCCAGATCGACGAGAGGGCCACCGCCCGTGCACCTCGACAATGCAGGACGGCGCAAGAAAATGGGATTCCTACCCCTACGTTCTACGATCATGATTGAGCCAAGCTCCAAACAACCATCACGACTAGCGCTGCTCGACCCGGCCATTGTTCGCAGTGTAATTGTGCGGCTCCGGCTTACGCATCTGATCGGCCGCTTTCCAGAACGTCTCATATGGGCGCTCTTCATGTTCATCAATGGTTTCATTACGATTGCGATTCTTGCCGGTGTCGCAATGATTTCCCATACGCCATTTGTGTTCCCCTCGCTTGGCCCTACAGCGATTCTGCTGTTTTACACGCCACTTTCCCCAACCGCGTCCCCGCGCCACACCCTCTACGGTCACGCCATCGGCATCCTGTGCGGCTATGGGTCACTACAGCTCATGGGGCTTCAGCACACCCCTCCTGCCATCGGGGCAAACGTGGACTTGCGGCGGATCATGGCTGCTGCCTTGTCACTAGCTCTCACGGCCGGCCTGATGATCCTACTGAAGGCAGCGCACCCGCCCGCTGGCGCCACCACTCTCATTATTTCGCTGGGCCTGGTTACAAGACCCTTCTATCTATTGATTATCGAAATCGCTGTCGCATTGCTGGTGGGACAGGGAATTCTAATCAACCGTCTCGCTGGGCTTGACTATCCGCTCTGGGCCAGGCACCGCGATGCCGCACCGGCGGCCCGTCGGAGACAAACTGCTCTCGGTGGCTCCGGCGAGGCGGCTGAGGGATCTGGAGAAAGGGAATAGCCCCTTGAAGTGGTTAGTGCGTTACCGGTCGACTGACACACTGATCGGCCAGTCAGTGAACGTATTCCCGTCTCCGACGGGCGGCCACCGGTCCTTTCGCTGCAACGGTTAGTTGAACTTCGCTCGCGTACAAGGTTTCGGCACTGGCCACTGATTCGCCCGATCAGTGCACAGCGTTCCTCCCGTTTTGCCTTTTCTTGAGCTTGCGGCGAGAATATCGAGGATTTGTGTGCGGAGTGTGTGCGTGAAAGATTCGAACCGCGCGCTACGGTTTTCGAAGCTTGGTAAGTAAGAGTATCTCCTTCATTTTGAGGCACGGCTGGCAACCGTAACTCACCGGAAAGCACGCCAACAAAGGTCAAGGTGTACCGATCTTATAATCGTTCTGGTTGCGGGCGGTATGAAGTCAGGCTTCGTTGCTTCAAATCCGATACGCAGATCCAGCGTCTACTTTCTGCCACTTCGCACCGTCGTGCGCTTAATCGACTGGCTGTGCGGCAAGTCGAAATAGGTCAATGTTTATTGGAGTCCGAAAACACTTTCCTCGCGCATCCTCCCGCACCGTGACGCATCAAAAGCCAAAACCAACTGGCACCAGAACTGGCACC
>Ga0187803_10000499_pt1 | contig 15658 bp, 14 predicted proteins | sample NC_wetland_sal_i_2_FD_132425 | JGI IMG/M metagenome (GOLD analysis project Ga0187803, IMG submission 132425) | Wetland sediment microbial communities from Neuse River Estuary, North Carolina, USA - Control_3 | ecosystem: Environmental > Aquatic > Freshwater > Wetlands > Sediment | place: USA...
CGAGCCGCCCGATTCTCCTCAAAAGTCGCCAGCCGATTTGGTGATCGAATATCGGGGGCGTGGGCCAGTAGGTCTCGCCGTTCACAAACTTAAACGCGGAATACCCCAACTCGATCAATTTCTCCAGGATAGGATCGACGCAATTCAGTTCAAGACTGATATAGGCAGGGGCGGTCGCAGGCGTTATCGAGTGCAGAACCTGGAGGTCTGCGCCTTCGATATCGACCTTCATAAAAAAGGGCTTTCCGTGCTCCTCTGTGAGCTGCTGTGTCGTGATGCAGGGGATTTTCAGCTCTTCCCACTCTCCCCCCCTCTTCCCCTTTTCTGGGAGGAAAGAAGACCAGCGGTCGTCGCGGAGATTACTATAAAAAGTGAACTCTCCCGGTTCCTTCAACACGCCGGCATTGATGACTTTCATTCGTCCTAGCCGGATCTCGTTCTCGAAGCGCAGCGTGCAATGGGCTGCCAGGACCGGATTGGCTTCAACTCCGACAACAAAGTATCCGAGGTGGAGATAATAGGCAGCGTCGTCACCATTGCAAAGGCCGATATCGAAAACAAGATCTCGCTCTCTGCGATTCGAACTACCCATACCAGTCATCGTCGCGGCAGGTGTCATAAGGCTATCCTAGCGATCTCACTTGTTTTCTGTCACGCATCGACGCCGCGCCGAATTGCTCCCTACGATCATCTTCCCAATCGGTGGCAACACAAGGCTAACTCTTGCGTGACTGAAATGAAAAAGTTATAGGGGAGCGGTTGTTGTGGAAATACTGAAATCAGCTGTGCGCTGACTCAGACACAACCAAGGAAGCTCCCCATGGAAATTATGAACTACATCGGCTTAGATGCTCACAGCAAGACAATCAGTTGCTGCGTGAAGAATGCAAGCGGCCAATCCCACGATTAAGGCAAGATTGTATTCGTTCAGGGGATTAATGACACTTTGTTTTATTAGTTTTTGTTTCCAATGCGTGACAAATTCCATTGGTGTGAGGTAGGCAAGGGCTGGTGGGGCTCACGCAGTTGTAGATGACGCAAAGTAACAATCCGAAATCCATATTCGGCAAGTCTGGCTAGAGTGGTCTTCTACTCGCTGCTCTGCTTCTCACAGTGGTCGCCCCCGCCGCATCCTCTACTGATTGAAAAGCAGCGACGGTTGATGCCACTGCAAACCGAAGCCGCTTAACGCGCGTTTGGCCATTGAAAATGGATTTACGATTGAGTCCAAACGTCAAATTCCGTCGAATTCAAATGGTGACAAAGAATCAAGGCTGCGTGGACAATCGCGTGAACGTGAGGTTTTCTTGGCGACCGTTATTTTGTGTCTCGGTTTCGGTCAGCGCGAAGCCATTTGCTTGGAAAAAGGCCAAAACATCTTCGTGGCCCGGAGCTCCACGATAGAGACGATCCGGCGCAGTATCCACTTCGAGCTTGATCCGCCGAATGTCACGGAGCCGGTCGCCGGCCGATTGTACAACTCGGAGATCCACTCCTTCTGCATCCACCTTCAGAAAGTCGACCACGCGCAAACCCGCCGCCTTCATGAATGTGTCGACCCGCATCGTAGGTACGGGAATTGTCGCCTTGACGGTCAGGTTAAGATCTTTCCAGTGAGCCAAGCCAGCGTCTTCCATAGTCGTGAGGGAGCTCGAAACATCGGACGCGCTCAGGTGAAAGTCAGCGATGCCGTCTTTGTCGGATACAGCGATTGGCAAGACCACAAAATTCGCAGCTTTGCCCATAATTTGTCGAGCAAGGTCCCAGTTCGGCTCGAACGCATAGACGAGAACTTGAGGATTCGCCAAGGCGACTTCCAACGTGCCTTCTCCTAAGTGCGCTCCAACATCGAGCCATACCTGCTTCGCCTCGGCCAGTAAAGGGACTGCAACGAATCCGCGATGAAGCAGAATGCTGCGCACGCGTTGCTTTATCCAACGGGGCATCAATCGAACTGAGTCCACATTTTTGTAATTATGCCACCAGGCAACATGAATGCCAACGGAACTCTGCACCGAAAGGAACCAAGCTCATGAACAAGCTGCTAGTATTTGCGCTCCCCGTGCCTTGCGAACTCACCTTATCTACGGCCATGCCTCCCTCCTTCAAACAAGCAAGAAACTGTTCGACCAGAAATGAACTCGGCGACTCCTGAGGATTCTTTCTGCTGTGCATAGACAACCACGGCCTTGACAGTCCTTCCTTTGCCGTAGGGCCTCCGCGTGAGAATAAAAAGGCAAAAACGATTGACACACCTGGTGATGGATGGGACGCATCTCCCTTTTCTATTTCGAGCTCATCCGGCCCCCTAGATACAAGACTTAATAACAAAAGGGCTAGAAATGTCCCTTCAATTGTCGCACGGTATTAGTGTGTCAGCATCCACAACGCACTTGTCACCTGCACTCCTCACATCAAATTTGGCAAAATTCCGCTCGTGTTGATTCCGATCGCGATGTCCTCCGCTCGCCTCAACGCTCTCACTTGTCGCGCAAAGATTTGTCCGAATCCATTGTCAGCGCAACCGCCGGCAACACTGCACGCTCTCGCAGAAATCTACCCATGAATTCTGTTGCCATATGTTGGCCGTCTGCCGCGTATCCGCCATCCCTGATAATCAGCAGTCCGCCCTGCATGAATCCTCGCTTGCATGCTCCAGCGCATCTGGACAGGCGTCCCCAAGTCTTACTGGCGTCTCTCTCCCCACAGCGAGAACTGGATGTAATTCTCCAGCCCATCCTAGCCACGCCGCGCTGCGCTTAAGAGTGCAGTCGTTCCACCTCCAGGCGGAGAGAACCCAGAATTCCATTCTCGAGCCTTCCGCTGATGCCTAGGACGCGCCCCGCATTCACAGCCTGAAATGTCGTGTCGCTAGCACTACCTGCGCTGGCCAGCCAAGGAGTGAAGGGCATTCAGAGTTTTCCCGCACCACGTGTAGACTGAGCGGTAATTCTCGTAACCGAGGAACGGCGCCGCGAAGGCGACAATATACTTGAGGGTGGTAGAGTACCACGCCTGTTTCGGACCAAACGCATAATTTCGCCTCAATAGAAATGCGAAATAGTGAAATCGATCCGGAGGCTCAAACTGAAACTGACGCTCGGTCAATGGCAAGACTAACCGATCCAACAAACGTCGGGTATTGACGTTTCTTGTATATTGTCTATGCGTGGTAATCCACCGGTGAACCTCGCGCCTCACTATATTTGAGGAAAGGACCAGCCGCCTCACCCCTTCGGCGCTTGAGGCCATATAGTCTCTTGCGAACAAGTTCTCCCCGTGGATGCGATAAACCGCAAGATCTTCTTGGATCGCCAAGACGGGTTTGATCAATATGGCAACCAATTCCAGGTATGCATCCGCTTGTAATCTCATCGACTCGGGGATCGGTAAAAGCTCCAACAATGCGGAGCGGCGGAACGCGAGGCAGGAAGTCTGGTGGGCAGTGTACCTCGACAAAATTCGGTTATCGGCGGGAAGGAATCCCGAAAGAGGTTCGAATCCGACAACCGGAATTATCACCCCCCCGCTATGCATTTGGGGCAGTCTGTGATAGATCATCCCCACTTCGGGGTGAGATTGAAACTCGTCGAAAACACGCCGTAGTTTGCCCGGCAAGAAAAAATCGTCAGCATCGAGAAGCACGATGAAATCCCCTCGTGCATGCGCAAATCCCAAGTTGAATGCAGAAGCCTGACCGCCATTTGGTTTTTGCAGGTATTTAATCCGCGAACCGTACCTGCTTAAACGTTCCGCTGTATCGTCGGTCGATCCGTCATCAACGACGATGATTTCCAAATGTTCCGACGGGAAGTCCTGTGATAAAACGCTGTCAATTGCCTGTTCGATGAAATGGCCATAATTGTATGTATCGATTAAAACAGTCGTTAAGGGCACAGTAAGCATGCAAACTTGCCTCAGTTCAGATTTTCTTCGCCTCGGAGTACTGCTAGAGCGCCGCGTCTCAGACCCGAGGTCTGACGGATAGTTCGAGTCTGGTTCAACCTGGGATGGCACGCACCTTTTGTCAGCCAACGCGTACTGAATCCCACAATCGCTCCATAATCGTCCTTCTCCTGATCCGTGAAGGCGTGAACGCAAACATCGCGCTTCACATCGACCTCAATTTTCTATCGCCCCCGCAATTCTAAAATTCCTCCTTGCCAATTCAGCGTCTCATAACCCGGTCTTGCCCTCGGCGTGATAGTTATAATAATGGTTTTGAAGGATGGCGCAAAAACACACCAATATACTCCTTATCTTGTCGTACCTTGGGCCCATATGTAGAGTGATCATCTAGTTTCGATGCGGCGTACCTCAGAAGAAACCCTACTACCTGAGAATGTCCACCTTCCGCCATGGCAATTGAACCAGGATGTTGCCTATATTCGCCCCTTTGTACTGCCACAGATCGCTGCCAGTTTCTTCGACCTGGAAGTGAAGAAAATCCTCATGGAGATCCAGCAACTCCACGTTGGGCCGGTGTGTACCAACGGTCAACGAGTAACTGCCCGGCGCTAAAAAATGCCCGGGGATGGAAACGAGAAATGTATTGTCGCCTCTTTCGAGGAGGTTGTCAGTATTTGCCGATTGTTGTAGGTTCGAACTGAATAGCAAAACTTGCGTTGAGTTTCGGACTTGAATCCCCACATCGATGTCGCCTGTGTTCCGCCGAACGAATACGCGAACTGCCACCTGACAACCTCTCTTGACATCAACCGAGGAAAGAAGGCTGCCGTCCTTGTCCACAAGCTGGCATTCTGTGATGATCGCATCCGCACGTGGATTCCTTGAGGTGTCCGGTGATGTTATTTGCGTCGAGGAACGGGACTCGGCGACATACTGGTCGACGACGGCCTCCGGGTTTCCGACCGCTTTGACCATTCCTCCGTCCAACATCGCACAGCGTCTGCAGAGCTGAACTATGGCTCCCATGTTGTGGCTCACTAGAACGACGGTGCGCCCGGCACGTGCCACGTCGCCCATTTTTCCCAGGCATTTCTTCTGGAAGCGGATGTCGCCGACGGCCAGCACCTCATCCACAAACAAAATGTCCGGCTCCAGGTGCGCCGCCACCGCGAATGCCAGCCGCACGTACATTCCGCTTGAATAATGCTTCACCGGCATGTCTAGGAATTTTTCGAGCTCGGAGAAGATCACGATCTCATCGAACTTGCGATTGATTTCGCACTTGGACATCCCTAGGATCGCCCCGCTCAAATAAATGTTCTCGCGGCCCGTCAGTTCCGGATGGAATCCCGTCCCCACTTCCAGCAGGCTCCCCACCCGGCCGTAAATTTCTGCCCAGCCCGAGGTTGGCCGCGTGATCCGGCTCAGGATTTTCAGCAGCGTTGTCTTGCCCGCGCCGTTCCGCCCGATCAGCCCAATCACTTCTCCATGTTTTACTTCTAGGTCCACGTCCTTAAGTGCCCAGAACAACTCCTTCGGTGTGCGCTGGAGCACTTTCCACGGTGCACGCAGCGTCCGTGCCAGCACGTCCCGCAGTGCGCTGTACTGCTCCCGCTCACCCAAGCGATACTGCTTGCTCAACCCTTTCACCCGTATGGCGATCTCGCTCATCCTTCTCTTGCCCTCGCCTCCTGCTCCCTAATCCTTATCCCCTGCCCCCTGTTCCCTGTTTCTTCCCTCTTCCGAGATTCTTTCTCCTAGAAATCCTTTGTTTGCCATCCATACAGGAACCATCATGGGGTGGGGATCCCTAAGAGCTTCCTGTTTTGGAACTCCGCTACACCAGGTCTGCTACTGTCCCTTCCATCCTCTGGAAGAAAATCAATCCACCAATCAGCACCGCCAAAACCATCGCAGCCGCAGCCAAAAGTAGCGGGACTGAAGGCTGGCCATGTCCGGTCAGAGCCCAGCGAAACCCCTCGATCACCCCAGCCATCGGGTTCAGACCGTACAGCCACCGCCACCTTCCGGGGACCAGGCTGCTTGGGTACGCCACGGGGGAAGCAAGCATCCAGAACTGCACCAAGAAAGGCGTCACGTACCGCACATCGCGGTACAGGGCGTTTAGGGCGGAGAGCCACAGCCCTACTCCCAGGGCTGTCGCAACCGCCAGCAACAGGAACAGCGGAAGGAATAGTGCGTGTACCCCGGGAACGATGCCGAATTTTAGCGTCATCGCCAGCAAAACCAGAAACACGATGGAGAAATCTACCAGCCCTGCGGTCACGGAAGAAGCCGGAAGAAGAATACGCGGGAAGTACACCTTGGTGATGACCCGTTGGTTTTCAACCACGACGTTTGTAGCGCCCTGCAGCGCCGTGGCGAAGTACGACCATGGTACCAGAGCAGCCAAATAGAAAACTGGATAAGGCAGCCCGTCCGAAGGCAGCTTGGCGAGCCGCCCGAAGAAAATAGTGAAAACACCCATACTTAGAAGAGGCTGAATGATGACCCACGCGACGCCGACAACAGTTTGCTTGTATCGCACTTTCAAGTCGCGCCATACGAAGAAGTACAGCAGTTCACGATACGCCCACACTTCGCGCACGCGGAGTTCGAAGAGGCCGTGAGGCGGCTCGATCCGGATTCGCGGGAGCGAATCTGCGAGTTCCGGAGACTGTGTATCGCTTGCGGGGCCGGCGGTCAGCGAGGCCATCCCGAGTGTCCACCTAAGAAATTCATGCCCCTATTGTAGACGAAGCAAAACAGATCCACACGCTGAACTATGAAATTGAATTCTATGAGTTTTACTAGCTCAGATGTGCAGCCGCCAGCCCCGGAGTTGCTCTCAGCCAAGTGCCGGCGCGTCCATCTCGTAAGCCTGCAGAGCCAGCCATGCAGCTTTGTTTCCGCACTTGCCATGTCAGCAAAATGAGACACGCCCTGACGCACAAGCTGCCAGAAGGATTTGGGGAGCAATCACACTTCTTCTGTGTACTGGAATTTGCCTCGCGGCCCTTCACTTTCGTGGTTTGCAATGGGTCAGTCAGAAGAGATTCAGTCCGACAACCGGACTGGAAAAACGACCAATCCGCCACTGGTCCAAGATAGTGACGAGGAAAAAGGCTCATGCGGAGCGCGTGCGAGTCGCGCCATCGAACTTCTCTTCAAACCAATCGATGGTCTTTTGCAGACCGGCTTGCAAAGGCGTCTGCGACTGCCACCCAAAGCGTGCGAGCGCGCGCGACGTATCGAGACAGCGGCGCGGCTGACCGTCCGGCTTAGTTCCATCCCAAAGGACTGTTCCCTTGTAATCCATCATTAGACGGATCTTCTCGAGCAAGTCTCTAATCGTTATCTCCTCACCCGAGCCCAGGTTTACGAGATCAGGATCAGAGTATTTCTCCGATGCAAGCACAATCGCTTCTGCAGCGTCTTCAACGTACAAAAATTCACGGGTGGCATTGCCCGTTCCCCAGGCAGTAATCTGCGAAGACCCCGACTGTTTTGCTTCCCAGCATTTGCGGATGAGCGCGGGAATCACGTGAGAGCTCTCAAGGTCAAAATTATCGCGCGGTCCGTACAAATTGACAGGCGTGAGGTAGATGCCCCGCAATCCATACTGTTCCCGGTAGGCCTGCAATTGAATGAGGAGCATCTTCTTGGCGAGTCCGTAAGGTGCATTGGTCTCTTCGGGATAGCCATTCCAGAAATTCTCTTCGCGGAATGGAACGGGCGTGAACTTCGGATAGGAACAGATCGTGCCTGCGCAAACAAATTTCTCGATTCCAGCGATCCGCGCGGCTTCGATAACATTCAGACCCATCACGGCATTGTCGTAGAAGAATTGTCCCGGATTCTGGCGGTTTGCGCCGATCCCGCCAACCACGGCCGCCAAGTGGATAAAAATGTCAGGCCGGGCATCTTTGTAGAGACGCAAGGCTTCGGATTTCTCCCGCAAATCATACTCCCGGCTGCGCGGGATGACGATCTTTGTGCAACCGGCGGATCGAATCTTTTCCACGACGAAGGAGCCGAGAAAGCCATGGCCTCCGGTAACAACGACGCGGCGATTGTGCCAGAAGCTCATCAGTCCCTTTCCTAGTGCTGAGAGGCGGAACCTTCGACGGCGTTCATGACCTTGGTGACGGAATCGTGCCAGCGATTCCAATGCCCAAGTTTCTGCTCGAGGATCTGTTTGCCATTGCCTTTCGGTTTGAGGCCCGCCGCTTCCATATCCGCATCCACCATGATAGCGACAAGTTCCTTGAAATCGACGCGCGGCTCCCAACCGAGCACGGAGCGCGCTTTCCTGGAATCGGCGATCAGGGTGTCCACTTCCAATGGACGGAAATAACGTTCGGAGGCTTTGACGTGTTTATGCCAGTCGAGGCCGGCGTAGGAGAAAGCTTCCTGAAGAAACTCCCTGACGGAATAGGCTTTGCCGGTGCCGAGAACCAGGTCATCAGCCTGGTCCTGCTGGAGCATTCGCCAGATCCCCTCGACGTACTCTGGAGCGTAGCCCCAGTCGCGACGTGCTTCGAGATTGCCTAGATAGAGAATGTCCTGCCGATTAGCGAGGATCGCAGCAACACCGCGTGTGATTTTTCGTGTTACGAAGGTCTCGCCGCGCCGAGGGCTCTCATGATTGAAGAGAATGCCGTTACTGGCGAACAGGCCGTGGCCCTCGCGGTAGATGCGAGTCATCCAGTAGGAATAGACCTTGGCGGCGGCGTAAGGACTACGGGGCTGGAATTGCGTGCTCTCGTTCTGCGGTGGCGGAGCGGAGCCGAACATTTCCGAACTGGAGGCCTGGTAAAAGCGTGCCTTGCAGCCGCTGCGGCGGATGGCTTCGAGAAGGCGCATGGTGCCGAGACCTGTGATGTCTCCGGTGTATTCGGGCATGTCAAAGCTGACGCGAACGTGGCTCTGCGCGGCAAGGTGATAGACCTCATCGGGAGCAAAGCTGTAAATGAGGTTGAGGATCCATTCGCTACTAGAGAGATCGCCGTGGTGAAGGAAAAGCCGGGCAGAGGGCCGGTTCGGGTCCTGGTAAATGTGATCAATGCGGTGGGTGTTGAAAGTGCTGGCACGGCGGATGATACCGTGAACTTCATAACCCTTGGAAAGCAGGAGTTCGGCCATGTAGGAGCCGTCCTGTCCGGTGATACCCGTGATGATTGCGCGCTTCATTCATCCTCTTTAGTAGCGATTACTGTTTCTCTAGATGCCAGAAGTTCATATTTTGACAGCAGCGCCTTTGTTCCTGGCGTAGCCACACCGGATTCCGACTTAGTTCCGGATAAAAGCAGCGCACAAAAACAAAAATACGACCCAGCAATAAAATGCTTCCCATATTCTAGACGAAGCAAAGCAGGGCTGCACGCGAAGGTTCGGAAAGGTACAAAGATACACGGGCGCATCTGGCCCAGCCAAAATAAAGGATTACGGGGCAAGTGCGTGGCAAGAAACTCAGGAGGTTCGCGGCCGGCCTCGTGCAAGCTTGCGGAATGGCCAGGGAACATACATCGCGGATTGTTCGCGAGTAGCGGCCACGCTGGGAAGTCGGCGCGAGGAAAAATGGTAGCGTAAGTCCATGGCGGAAAGGACCCAAGGCAAAGGCAGATCCACAAGGAGAAGCGAAAAGCGCCTTGACCGGACATGGCTCCAAGCTAGGACGCGTGCCGAGCGGAAGTTGAGCAATACCTTGAGCAAGACACGGTTGTAACCGCCACGGAAATAGTGAAAGTAGAAGTCCCAATGCCAGGAGGTGCGGATCACGGACCGGATGGAGTCGCGGCGCTGGTGGAAGGCCACGGCGCGGGGCTCGAAAATCAGTTTGTGCCCAGCGGCCAGCAGCCTAGCGCAGAGATCCACATCTTCATAATTGGTGCGGTAGTGTTCGTTGTAGCCGCCGACACTCAGGACTGCCTCCTTGCGGAAAATCGTGCCGAAACCACCAAGGCGCTTGTGCGAGGGGTGCTCGATGTCAATTCGCTCAAGGCCAAGGTCCTGGGTCATGTGGATGGCGCGCCAAGCATCGGCAGGCGTGCTGTGATGTGCTTCGATCAAACGGCCGCTGGTGCCCACAACATGGGAATCAGCAAAGTGCGTGAGGAGATACTCGAGCCAAGTGGGATCGGGAAGGACGTCCGCGTCGATCGCTCCAACGAAAGGATGGGTTGCATTTGCAAAAGCGGTGTTGCGGGCGGCAGCGAGACCTTTGTTTTGTCCGTGACGGATGACACGCACGGGCAAGCGGGAGGCAAGCTCCGCGGAATTGTCCGATGAGCCATCGTCGATCACCAAGATTTCATCGGGAGGGCGGGTTTGATCCAACAAGGCATGAATGGAAGCTTCGATGAAGCGTGCTGCGTTGTAGCAGGGAATGTAAACGGTCAGCTTCATTCCGTCCTTTCCCGCCTTGGGCACGGATGGTTAGCATTACGGCAGTACCCATGATATCTGGTGCGCAGCTCTAGGAATGAGAAGCGGTTCGACAAATCATCAACTCTCATGAGGGCTCCGAATGCATGACTTGGCGCTAGTTTTCGTAATTTGGGGCGGGGGGAGAAAATTGAGGCGGGCACGATTGTACCAGGACTGCGAGCCAAGCCAGCGGCGGGCAGCATAGAACCAGCGCGGAGGAAGCAGTAGCGCTGGGATCATGGAGACCGCGCGGAAGGCACGGCTTTTCCAGGCAGCACCTGGGTGCTGGATTCGATAAAGAGCGCGTTCAGCGCGGTAGGTTTCCCAGGGCATGCCGCCATCGAGTTGTAAGCGGAGCTGAGCGGCTTCGGCATCAACTAGTTCGAAGACAGCAGCAGCGGCGTCTGGAGGAGCGCCAGCATATGGAAGAGCGCGGCGAAGTTCGAAGGCAAGCGCAGAGATGGCTCGTTCTTTGCGGCGCTCGCCGCCTGCAAGAGCACCGGGGGCCATGAACAAATTGGCACCGTGAATGCGGTAGTGGGTCAGCGGCTCGGTTAGGATGACCGAATCGGTGAGCGCCGCAGCAAGAGTGAAGAGGTATTCATCGGCCTCAATGGTGAGTGATTCGGGCACGGGGAGAATTCTGCGAGCGACCGAAGCGCGGAGCGCAAGGCGGCTGGTGCCGAGATAACAGCGATGCAGTCGGAAAAACCCAGCGGAGGACCGGGAGTCGAGGCGAAAGCGCCTTTGGACATCTGGGGCAATGATGCGCCCGGAGGCGTCGTTGAAGGATTCAATGATGGCGTGACCGACCATGCCGAGGGTCGGATCGCTAGCCATGAGCCCAGCAACACGTCGGAGCTTTCCCTGCACCCACCAGTCGTCCCCATCTAGAAACACGATAATCTCGCCACGGCATTCGGGAATGCCAACATTGAACGCCGAAGCCTGGCCGCCGTTCGTCTTATTCAAAATTCGGATTTGCGTCTGGAATTTGCGGAGGATTTCAAGAGTGCGATCTGTCGAGCCGTCGTCCACGACGATGACTTCTCGATCAGAGGCCGGAAAATCCTGTTCGAGGACACTGGTAACAGCCTCCTCGATAAATTTTTCGTGATTGTAAGTGTCAATCAGTACGCTTGCGAATGGCATCTTTTAGCGGCCTGAGAGTGCCGCCTCCCGGAATATGGAATGGGTCAGGAGCCGCTCGAAGCCGTCTGCAAGCGGCTCTGTGCAGCAACAATTTCTTCTAAAATGTTGTCGAGCGAGCGGGTGACGCGCCAATGGGGGTAGTCAGAGCGGAACTTCGACAAGTCGGAAATGTAGCAGATATGATCGCCCTTGCGGGACTCCTCCACATAGCGCCAGTCAAGCTTTTTGCCGGTCATGCGGCCGATGCGGTCAATGGCTTCGAGCATGGAAATGCTATTTTCGCGGCCTCCGCCCATGTTGTAGACCTCGCCTGGGCGGGGGTTGGCGGCAAATTCCTCGATAGCACGGACGACGTCATAGCTATGGATATTGTCACGAACCTGTTTACCCCTGTAGCCAAAGACGGAATAGGTCCGGTCCGTGAGAGTGGCCTTCACTAGATAAGAGAGAAACCCATGGAGCTCGACTCCGGAATGCGACGGCCCGGTGAGACAGCCCCCACGGAAAACACAAACTTTCATCCCAAAATACCGGCCGTATTCCTGGGCCATCAAGTCTGCCGACGCTTTCGAGGCGCCAAACAGGGAATGCAGGGTCCGGTCAATGCGGCAGTTCTCCGAAATGCCATTGTAATCTCCCGGCCGCGCATAGTCCCAACGGGTGTCCAGCTCCATGAGAGGAATTTCGTTCGGGGCGTCACCATAGACCTTGTTGGTGCTTAGAAGAATGAAGACCGCTTCGGGGCAGTGAAGGCGAGTGGCTTCGAGAAGATTGACCGTGCCGAGCGCGTTCACTTCAAAGTCCAGGATGGGGATGTCCCGCGCCTTGTCGTGAGAGGGCTGGGCCGCGCAGTGAATAATGAGGTCAAAGCGGTGAGAGCGGAACAGAGCTTCCATGGCAATGCGGTCGCGGATGTCCAGATCGTGGTGCGTAAAGTTCCGGGTGATCCCGCGCAAACGGTTCAAATTCCAGGTCGTGTCGCCAGGATCACCGAAAAAGATGCGGCGCATGTTGTTGTCGACACCGTGGACTTCGCAACCCTGGCGGTCAAAATGTTCGACGGCTTCTGAGCCAATCAACCCGCTGGAACCGGTAACCAGAATTTTCTTCACGGCCATGATCGTAACTCTATCTTCCTGATGGAAGTACGGAACGCATGAGCGTCACTGTATTTTCCCTCAATCTGACCGCAGATTGCCATGAGAATTGAAGATGCTATCGCCCGACTTTAATTCGGTGAAACATAGCGGAAACGCAGCTCGGCCTCGTTTTCGCGAATCCAGTCGAAGATGCGGACGAAGCCGGTGCGCAAGTCCGTTTTCGGTCTCCAACCTAACTGCTGCGCGGCCTTGCGATTGTCGGTCCAATAGAGCACGATGTCGCCCTGGCGCGCCGTATCCATTTGGGTGAATGGCGTCGTGCGTGAGGAAATCTCCTGCATGGTGGAGGTGGCCTCGCGGAGCGAAACCGAGTTTGCAGCACCACCACCAAGGTTGAACACCTCGCCGCGAAACCGGGCGATCTGCTTGATTTGAAGTTCCAGCAATTCCAGCATGTCTTCTACGAACAAGATGTCGCGTACTTGCTTTCCCTGCCAGCCAAGGTAGGTTAACGGCAGCTGAAACCAATGCGCGATGGCCCACCAGACGACCCAGCCCTGATCCGTGTGTCCGAACTGACCGGCACCGGAAATCACGCCGAAACGATTGACTGCAATGGGCAGATCATAAGCCTGGGCATACTCCTGACATGCGGCGTCGGCAATGAGTTTGCTGAGGCCGTAAATGCTCCGCTGGCCGCCATCGATCGAAAACTCTTCCGAAATTCCATGGACGGGATGAAATCCGGTGGGGCGCTGCTCGATGGGGACGCGATTCCAGGTGTCGGGATCGTACTCGAAGCGCGTGGGAGTTTCGCGCCGCGGGAGAGCGTTCAGGCGGTCCGCACCGTACACCCGGTTCGAACTCCAGAAGATCAGGGGAATACGGCGAGGGCGCGCGTACTCGAGGATGTGGATGGCGCCAAGCCCGTTGTTGGTGATGTCGAATAGAGGGTTTGCATAACCTGTGACAACAGACGGCTGGGCGCTAGTATCGCAAATCAGCTCAATGCTGGTGGGAAGATTTCCGAGGTCTTCGGGATTGCGTACATCACCATGGAAGAAGGCGACTCCGTGGCGGGAGAGAATGGCGATATTTCGTTCGCTACCGCGGCGAACGAGATTGTCCATGACAGAAACCTTATGTCCCGCGTCGCGAAGGTGTAGAGCGACATGAGAACCGATAAAACCGCAACCACCGGTCACAAGTACATGCAAGAAGTGGTTCTCCTCTCAGGTCACCGCTTCGCCGAGCCCTTTATTGCGTTCAGCCACAGACGGAAGTCCCGGTAGGGGAAATAGGCCAGTATGAGAAAATCAAGTGGCACGAGTTCCCAGCGGCGGGCTTCGATATCCTCACGCAGAGGGTCCAGGAAATTGTAGCGGAAGTGAACAAAGATTGCGTGACCCAGGACGGAACGGAGGTGCGGTCCATCGGCGTAGGCATTGACCCCGAATCGCCACCAGCGCCAGTAGGTGTCGAGGATGGAGGCGGTCGAATCGTGTCGAAGATGGGTAGCGCGCGCAACTGGGGTGTAGAGAAGATCCCAGCCACGGGCACGTAGGCGTGCGGAAAGGTCGGTGTCTTCTCCGTTGGTGCGCATCCGTTCGTCGTAGCCGCCGGCTTCGAGCACGAGGGATTTCCGGAGAAGGCTGTTGCAGCCGAATAGAAATTTCGGATTGCGAACGAGCGAATCTCCCCACTCCTGGGGCATATGTGCGCGCCGCCACCTGTCGGCAACATTCACTTGCACGCCCTCGGTGAGTTTACCTCCGACGCCAGCCACCTTCGGATCGGCCATGGCGACGACAAGAGCCGCAAGCCATTCTGGTTCCGCAACGCAATCGGCATCGAGCGAGGCAACAAATTCATTCTGTGCGGTCCGCACGGCGGTGTTCCGAGTGGCACCTAAACCACGATTAGCATCGTGACGAACTACTTTTACCTGGGAATAACGATGCGCAATTTCACCTGTTTCATCCCGGGATCCGTCGTCAATGACTATTATTTCGTCCGCAGTATAGGTCTGGACGAGGAGACTCTCAATCGCTCGTGCCAGGAATTTAGAGGCGTTATACGCAGGAATGTAAACGGTGACTCTAGTCACTCCGATTTAACCAATCTCTTTGACCTTATAAGGTATCAAGGCTATCTACGGGACGAGTGGGAAATCAGGCGCATCAGGAACCGAGAATCAAAGGATTGTGTCTGATGGCCTCGTACGTAACCAGTGTCTCAGGAATCCCGACGAAAATTCAATGATCACGAAACATCGGATTCCCCTCTGCCCACGCTGGTTCACGCGTTTCCATGAGACGCTCCCTTGTAAGATACCACCGCGGGCCTCAACTGGTGCCGACCATGTGGCGCAGGCTGGCTGCCACCCCCATCCTGGCCGACTTGCGCATGGCTCTAGTTCTTCAGAACCTGATCACTGCGGGATAAGCGTGGCAGCTTCGCGCAAAGACGGTGCAGCTCCTGATTCAAGGTAGTGAACAGAGCTGCGCGGGGTGGTAGGATCAACAGAATCTCGCATGGGACTTCCGCCAAGTTGTGCTTTCCGATTTGCCCCAATAGTCACCGTCTTCACCAGCTCGTAGAAGCATCCAAAAGATGACTCTCGTTCAGGAGAAATGCAAACTCACAAAGCCAAAGTACGTCCGTAGGAATGTGGGAGCGGATCTTATGCACGTTCCCAGTTTCCGAGGCTGCTAATCCAGTTTCTAGCAATTCTGTTAAAACAGGATTCACGAAGCCTCACTTCGTATTTCATCTTCACCGACGAAAACATCGGTTGATATTCCTTGGCGATACATGTAAACAATCCCTTCCCGATGAGTTCCCATTTTATCTCGCCCGGTACGATGTCTACGTCAATCCCGTCTTGCGAGCAAAAGATGCAGAGCGGAACGCTCCCACATGTCGGGGATGCAGGACAGTTTGTACCCGAGACTCGAGAGCTTGGCCGAAATCGTCCGCAGATTGCGCGACGAATCGAGATCGTGCACTTCAACGGAAAGGTTGCGAATGCGCGAAGCGACAGGCGGCGTCAGCTGCTCAATGATGGC
>Ga0187803_10000500_pt1 | contig 15627 bp, 34 predicted proteins | sample NC_wetland_sal_i_2_FD_132425 | JGI IMG/M metagenome (GOLD analysis project Ga0187803, IMG submission 132425) | Wetland sediment microbial communities from Neuse River Estuary, North Carolina, USA - Control_3 | ecosystem: Environmental > Aquatic > Freshwater > Wetlands > Sediment | place: USA...
CAGCAGGCGATGTGATCGTCCTAACAAGGCTTCCGGGCCAGGCCAAAGGCGCTGGCCCGAATTAGAAGGAGGAAAAAATGAATCGGATTTGGAAAGCTCTCGGAGTTTTTGCAACCGCTCTCGTGCTGGCGTTTGCTCTCACCTGGCCGGCCGTCGCAGAGATCAACGCTGCCGCGGGTTCGCTGCCAGGGACGAACTTCGGCACGGCAATTGCTCTGACCACACTGATTCCATCTGTCCAGGGCGGTGCAGGCTCCGGTAATATCGTCATCGTTGAACTCGCCCTCGTGCAGACCACGCTGGGCACAACCTGTGGCGCGGGCTCCAATACAGCGACGCCAACAGTTGCCTGGACGGGACCGGGCGGAACTGCGGAGACGCTAGCGGGCACTGCGCTCAGCGAATCGGCCAACGGCACGCTCGACACCAACCAAAGCGATGAATTTACTATGGCGGTCCAGATGGGCAGCGCGGTCAAGGTGAGCGTAGCATCGTCGCTGGCTTCTTCCGGCTGCACCATCGTCCCGCAGTACACGGTTTTTTGGCGCACGTATTAAGCCGTCGCTCGGGGATCCCGCTGGAGGACGTGCGATGAAAAAACTTCTCGGCGTTGGTCTGCTGGCAATCGTTGCCGGCCTTGGCGCGCCGGCTGGGCTCGCGCAGGGGCCGGTAACGACCCAGCAGGTGACCGTCACTCCCTCGCCCTCAGTTCCGCTGGTCACGCAATTCACCGCCACGCCGGTTGTGCCGGGCAGCAGCACTGCCTATTACTGGGTGGTCAGCTACAACGGCACGCAGCCATCCGCGCCCGTGCTGTTCACGTTTCAATTCATGCCCGCAACGATCTCCGCAACCCAAACCGTCGCGCTTTCCTGGGTGACGCCTTCGGGAGTGACCGCGGTGGACGTGCTTCGCACACCGACGGCCGCGCCACCCTCCGGCGCCTGCAACTGCGCGGTCGTGTCCAGTTCGACGGCCGGCCGCGCAACCGATAACGGCACGCTCGGCGCCTACACCGTCTCGACCAACGGCCTGCCCTTCGTGCTGCAAAACACCGTGGTGGGCGGCGCGCAAGAATTTCAGATCATCTACAACGGCAACGTCCTTTTTCCGTGCACAGTGAGCGCGTGCGGCGGAGCATTCGTCGCTCTCGTTCCCACCTTTTCACAAGCCATAGCGCCAACCTCAACTTCTGTCATCCCTTTGACCATCATATCTCCGTCGGGGACGACTGTGCCATCTCTCCTGGTTCAGCAAGTCGGAGGGATGTACGGAACAAATGTTTTCGAGGTAAGTCAGATTACAGGCTATCCGAACTTGGAAGTGCCGAGCAGCATCTACGAAATCACCGGGCTGCATAAGCTCTATTTCGAGGCCGGCGACGTGAACGGCAGCACAGCAGTCGGCTTCCAGTACGTTGCCGTGAACCAACTTTCGACGGCAGGCGCCGAGCTAGTCCAGTGGATCAACAACGCCACTTTGGAATCCTCGATTGATTTCAACGGGGCGTTCACTAGTCATTATGGTGGCGCTGCCACAGCCGCGGGCGGCTCGTTCGGCGGGCTTCGGCTCACGAACACGGACAAAGTGTGTTGGAGGAACGCGGGCAATACCGCCGACATCTGCCAGGTTGCCGCGAGCACTGCTCAAGTTGGAGGAGCGGTGGACCTGACGGCGCAGGGTGCGAACATCGGTTCAACAGCAGTTCCGGGGCTCTCATCCGCAACGGCTGGAAAATATCTGGTGTCTTGCTACACCGTGGTCACGCGCGCGGCCACAACCTCTTCGACTCTGCCGTTCTGCGAAGTCACCTGGACCGACCAGGATACGTCTACAGCCGGTGAAGCATCCGTGCAGGGTTGCACCAACACAGCTAACCTCGTGGGCTCGCTGAACTTCACTTCATGCACAAACGTAAATCCCTCTCTGATTGGCGTAGCAAACGCAACCAGTATCAACTATCTCACTTCCGGCTACGTGAGCTCTGGGGCCACCAGCATGCAGTATGCCGTCCATGTCCGCATCGTTTACCTCGGGCCGTAAATGACCAAGAACCAAATCGATGACTTGAAGCGGCGCGAGACGTGGCCTCCTCGCCGGCTGTTTCTGCGCCGGCTGCGCCGCGCGCGCGACCAACGCGCCTACTATCGCCGGCATCCGGAGCAGGTAAAGGCTCTCGTGAAACGCTGGCGGCACCGGCATCCACACGAGTACCGCGAGCTGAGCTGCGCCGCCAATTGGCGCCGCCGCGGAATTCCTAGGAGGCTACGTGCGTGAGCATTGTCGTGCAGGATGCGGGCGCGACGCCCGAAGGGCCGGACACGTACTATGCAACCGGCGCTGGCGGGACATTCTCGCCCGTGCCTCCCACCTTCAGCCGCAACGAGCTTTTTATCGACGGCACGGACGGCTCGCAGTGGGAGTATAATCCTGACCCAGCGGTTCAAGGCTGGGTGCGCGTCGGACATCCCTTCACCGCGCGCTGAGGAGTTTTGCTGATGGGCTCGCGTGACTTCAAAATTCGGATGCCGGTCAAATTGGAGGAAGCCAGCTCCGCGAATGTCGCGGCCTGGCTGGAAGAGGCGCTGGCGGATAACTCGAAGCGCCTGGCGCCTGACCCTGGCTCCGGCGACGAGTTGCTCTCGCTCCACCTGGATCGCGAAAAAGTAGTCGAGCTGGCCAACCGCAAACGCGAGCGTGTTCCCGTGCTGCTGCGCCGGCTGATTGCCTCCCACACCACCATCCCCGAAAGGCCGGAAAAAGAAAAGAGTGCAGGTGCCGTCGCCGCGGAACTGCTCCCGGAAAAAGTTTTACCAGCCAAGCTGCGCTACGATGAAACCGATTTCGTTGACCTGGTGAAGGGCATGGACTCCGGGCTGGCGATGATCTATCGCCGCATTTACGGTGTGAAGGATATCGAGGCGGCAAAAACCCCGGAGGAAGATCGTAAGCTCGCTGCGGCGATGGCCGAATGCGCGAATCGCCGGGCACCGGCCTGGCTGATTTCGAATGCCGACCTGTTTAAGCTGCTCACCAGTTCCGTGCGCTGGAGCATCGCGCAGACAGAAGCTCTGGAGCTCGCCGCGGACGCCGCGAAGAAGCGCCGGCAATCCGCGACCGTTGAAATCCAGCAACCCGTCGCCGGTCCACCAGCGACAGCAGCTCCACCCGCAATAGCGCCAGCTCGCCGCGCCAACGGGCCGGAAGCGCGCTCGCCCATTTCGGCGGAAGAAATGGACGCGCTGCGCGAGCCGGTCCAAAAAGAGGGTGAGTTTTAAGGCCGGCTAGGCCCCGGTAAGGGGCCAACACAAATGTTTCGCGCCATGCTCATCGGTGGAGTGATTCTCCTGGTGGCTGTGTTCGGCTACGTGTCGCAGCGGACCGCACGGACGGAAAAGTCAGAGGGCCGCTTCAAACCCTGGCGGCCGGCGTCGTGACCGCCGCGCGTATCAGCTTCAAGCAGCGGTTCGCCGCTTTCCTGTACAACCTCGACCGTGCGATTGCTTCTCTGGTCTGGGGCACGGACCAAAACACAATCAGCGACGAAGTGGGCCGGATCGAACGCGGCGAGCCCCAGGTAGGCGTAGCTCTCCACAAACCCTGGCAGTTACGGCTCGCCCGGCGCATCGCTCGCTGGCTCGACACTGATCCTAAAATCTGGGGCGCGGACCACACCGCCCGCGCGATAGCGCACTCGGACAGGCTCGACGGCGTGGACGACGGGAAAGAACAGTGAGGCACCGATCGGGCGCAAATACGATCGTATTTGCGCCGAAAGTATGGTAGCCTCTCCTCATGGGGCGTGAACGCCAGCAAAGCTGTAGCGAGTGCGGCGGGACGATTCGACGGTATGGATCGAACTGGAAGGCTCCACTGACCTGTGGTCCAATGTGCGCTAAGAAACGGAAGGCTCGACGTCAGGCAGAACTTCGCGGGGTGGTCCACTATTTTCCAGCGCAGCAACGTCCACGGAAAACCGAGCTGCAACGGCAGCGTCGGGCTGCAAAACGTGCAGCGGCAGTCTCCTCTATTTGCACCGGATCGCTACCTCAGGTGCAGGGATGAGCGGAATCCAGAATCGCATCGTGGGGGTGATTGGCCGGAAGGGCTCCGGGAAATCAACGCGCTTCGAAGAGCTGCTGGAAACGCGCGACCGCATCATCATCTTCGACCCGATGGCGGAGCACGACTGGACTCCCAACGAGCTCGCCGGGCTAAAGCCCGTGGAAATCGCGCGAGAGTTTTTCGCCTGGGCAAAACGTAAACCTCAGTGGGCCGCGAACTTCGTTCCTGGCGACGACCTGGAGGCGGACCTGGAGGAGTTGAGCCGCATGGTGTACGACCGCGGAGAGTGCGCCTTTGGGGTCGAGGAGATCCCGCTGGTCTGCTCGGCCAACCACATGCCGGACAATTTCGGGAAGCTGGTTCGCACCGGCCGGCACCGTGGCGTAGACGTTTTCTGGACCGCGCAGCGTGCGGCGGAAGTCCCTCGCACTCTGACCAGCCTGACCGATGAATTCGTGTTCTTCTCTCAGACCGAGCCGCGCGATTTGGACGCCATTGCCGCGCGTTGCGGTTCCGACGTGGCCGACCAGGTGGGCGGCCTGGGGATGCACGATAGCCTCCACTGGGACGTAATCAATCGGCAGGTTTCTCCGCGAGGGGTCGTCCCTCGAGGGACGACGCGTCCGCCCGGGCAGGACGGGACGGGCCGCGCGGATCCGCAAGAGGCGCCTTCCCACTTCTGGCTTCACTAGCCGTCCAGCGGGCCCACGCGACTCCTATCGCGCCCGAGCCGGGGAAGAGATCGTCCAAACGGTCGCCCGGCGCCGCGCCGAGCTGGCGGAACATCCATTCAGCAAAGGCTGGCGGCTTCATTCCAATCATCGCGCCAGGAAAGGCTCTGAATCGCCCGCGAGCAATCAACCCGTCGCTGAGGTCCTGCGTGACGCTTACAGGTAACGGACGGCCACCAAAGACGATTAGCGGCTCCCAGGACGTCAGCGCGCGACGGCTTTTCGTGGGCCGCGGGCCTTTGAACCAAGCGCACACGCGCACGCCGGCCGGGCAGAGGAGCAACACGTCGCGGAGGGCCTCTGACGACGTGGAGAGCGGCCAGCCATCAGGATACTCGAGCACCAGGCGACGGATGAGCGCCGCGTGGTCCACTTCTTTTCTTTCGGGGTAGTAGCGCGACTTGCCGGGATAGGGCGGATCGACATAGGCGAAAACCATCGGCCGGCCCGTCGGTGCGAGCTCGCAGCGACGCACCCCGAACCTCCAGCTCGCCTGGCGGCACGCCTTCCCACAGAATTTGGAATCCCGTCGCGCCCCTGCAGGGATGACGCCTCGACACCAGAAACACGGCTCGCGAGATCCCGACGCGACGGTTGCCGCGGCTGGCGACACGTCAGCCCTCCCAGGTCCTTACAGGTCGCCCGGTACCGGCGCCGCACGACCCGTCGTCCCTGCCGGCGGCAGCGACGCCTGCCAAAAACCTAATAGGAAGCCCCAGGCGAGGCGATCTGCCGGCGGCCAGCCATCCGTGCCTATATATGTACGGCGGCGCGATGGCGCCCGCTTCCTGCCCTAAGTTGCGGTATCCTGGGAACGTGCAGGGAACAAAAATCACCTGAGGGGAGCGGTAAGAGAATGGCCAGAAGGACATGGGCGGAGTACAACGAACGGAAGTTGCAGATTCTGCGCCTGTTTGCATCGCGCGGGCCTATGGGGCCACAGGAGGTGGCGGTCCAGGTCGGGCTCTATCCCACTCGGGCCATGTACACTCGCCTAATCCGCCTCGCGCGCTGGGGCCTGCTGCACCGTTCCTGGCGCTCGGGGAGGCTGGTCTACTCGTTGAGCCCCAAAGGTCAGGCCCGAATCGCCTGGCTAGAAGCACACATGCCGCAAACGGCACGGCGCAGCCAAGAGCCACAAGAACTTCCCACAGGATGAGGTCGGCTGGGGAGACCAGCGCGCGCCACACGCCCAGGTTGTCCCACACATTATACGCGGCGCTGGCCGCGCCGAACACCACGCCGCTCAAGAACAGAAACACGTTTTTCCAGTTCATCGATTCTCCTCCCTAGTTCCGAGCCGATCTGACCGCCCGTGAAGAACGATGGCACGAGCTCCAGGTTCAGCGCCTGGCAGCAACGCGCGCAGAGATCCCCAGGAAGCAACGCCTTCGGCCGCGATTTACAGATTCGGCAAGGTTCGCGCTTTTTCTTTCGCACGCCTGGCCTCTCGTTTGTCGCCCGTCCAACGGTATTCCCAGGTTCCCATCATCGGCGCGACGCGCCGCTTTTCAATCACATAGCCCGCGACGCGCGCGTTGCGGATTTGGGAGCCCACGCTCCCTTCCGGCGCGTCGCACTTTTTCGCGATATCGTGGAGCGTATGCCATTGGCGATCGTAAAGCAGCCCAAGTACGCGGTCGAACTGACGAGTTAGCCGCGGAAGATCGATCTTCGGATCGACCGCTTCATGGTGCTGGCCACCGAGAGTCCTTTCTCCCATCTCTCATCCTAGGTCGGAAAGAGTTTTGGATTCTGCCGTTCGCGCGCGCGACGTTCGAGTGCCGCGCGCTGCTTCACAGTGAGCGGCTCGGACCGTTCGTGCTCCAGGCATTCCGCCAGCCGGCCGGCCGAGACGCGATGCCGCGTGTGTCGCCAGCACTTGTTACACCAGTGGACGACCTCCTCCGTGTTCCGCGTATAGTGCTCAGCCATCGCTTCCCCCTGGCGCGGGAATGAGCCGCGCCTCGAAGCCGCGCTCTTGGTACCAGCGAACATAATCGGCAGCACGGGCGGCGGTCAGTTCGCCATTCGGCCGCGGAAGCCGTCTGTGCCGGCCAAGCCACACCCCGACCCATTCCCCGTAAATTTTAAAGACGATTGATTGCCGCCCCCCCGAAGGGGGGGAAGGGGGGGGTGCCCCGCTACCATGACTACTAACTACTATCCGTCCCTCTGATACAGTGGGACGGGAATTGAGCGGAGCGGGACGGTCTGACCGTCCCATTGAGGCATTTTCGGGCGTGTAATCCCGTCCGGCTGGTACAGTGGGACGGTCTAAGGCGTCCCGCGAATTAGCGGGACGGTCTACTCCGTCCCGCTGATACAGTGGGACGGGAATAGAGGCTCTTTTTGGCTCGGGACGGGAAGGTTCTCGGGAAAATTCCTCGCTTTTTGACCGGGGGGTTTCGGCACCGTACCCCGGCTCCTGGGGCATTGTCGGCGCGCCGACATTCGCAACCTGGGCGAACCGGGCCAGCCGGTAGCGGGCGGAATGCCTGGCTGTGGAAGGAGATAGCAGCTCAATCTCTCCCACCTGGCGAAGCACGGCCAGGGCGCGCGCTGCGGCCTGCCGGCGGATGCCGCACTCACGTGCGATCATTTCCGTGCTCGGCCAGGTTTCGCCCGTCGCTCCAGCGTGGAAGGCCAGACACATCAGCACCGCGCGCGCCGGGCCGTATACCGTCGAATCTTCCAGCGCGTACCTCACCGCCTGGATGCTCATGGGTGCAACCTCGCTGAAAACTGGCGCGCGATGTACTCGGAATAAGCTGGGGGAACTGCCTGAGTCATCTCCAACCGCGTCATCCAATCGATTCCCAGCGCGGCTTGGCCTTCAACCTTCCGCCACTGCATTTTCTTGTTGGTTGTGCTCCTCCCGCCACCGTGGCCGACGACGGTCACGACTTTTTGCGGGATCACGCGGCGCAGGCACGGGGTAGGATGCTTCGGGGCGAGGCAGAGGAAGTTTGTTTCAAAGAGCCGATGACGGATGAGAGGCAGGCCAAACATCTGCCCGCAGAGCATGATCGGATTCTGGAGTGGGGCGCGGACCACATTTTCGATGCACCAAGGCCGGTAACTTGCCTCCAACAGTTCGCGCGTCTCGTGGATTTGGTTGGCCCACTTCGCTTTTTCGTTGCGCCGCTTGTTCCCTGCGTAAGAGATCAGAGACGTGTGAGCCTTGCAAAGGGGAGACGCCCAGATAAAGTCAAAGGTCTTCACAAATTCGAGAGACAGGCGCAGCGCGTCCTCTTGCCGGAACGTGAACGGGTAGTGCCGTTGAGGCGCGATGTCCACGCCCACGATTTCGGCCTGCGGCCAGGCTCGATGTAGGCCCATCGCGGCCCCGCCGGCGCCACAAAATAAATCGAGCACTCGCTCAGGGACGTTCACCGCGCGTCTCCGTTCTGTTTGCCGGCAGTCGCCTCGAATGCGAAGTGCTCCGAGAGCGTGAGGAAAAGTTCCGCAGCCTCCGCGGGTGAAAGGCGGACCTCGCGGCCCTTTGAGTCCAACACCGAAATGAGCCGCGGCGCGAACAGCACGCGCAGCTTAAACTGCCCAGGAATCGTCAGGTTTTGCATCAGCCTCTTTCTCCTCCTCGCACTCTTCCGGGTAAAGGACAGCGTTTCCGTCTGGCGGATCGAACAGCACGAACGCTGCGCCATTCGCGAGCGGGTGACTGGCGACCCGGCCCGTCAGTCCAATCAACTCGGGCCTCAAGGGATGGTCGCGAACTATGACGCGCTGGCCGAAGTGGAATTTTTCCATTCCTTCTCCTTTCGCGGACGCGGGCACACTGGTACGCCGAGCGGGCCAGGGCGCCAGTGTTGCTCCAATTCCTCAGCCGTCGCGAAGAGCTCACCGCAGCGCGCGCACTGCCAGGGCAAGAGAAAATTCAATAGGCTTCCGAGCATCACGCCTCCAATCGACCGGCGCGGACGTGCGCGAGAGCCGCCGCACGACAGGGATCGCAGTAGCCGTGCGTGTCGCCTCCGGCGCGCGGGCTGTAGAATTTCCGGCAGCAGGAGCACCACGCCACGCCGAATGGGCGCGGCCAGATCCGTCCCCATCCCGGCGTGCCGCAGTCCGGGCACTTCACGCCCAGCAGCTTTTTACAAACGCAGCAGAAAATTCTCACAACCACTACCCTCCCCGAACTGCGGCGGATTCTACAGCCGAAAAAAAACGCTGCGCGGAGGACGCCAGGTGCGGCCACAAGGAATGGCCTGTGCGGGACTCGGGGATACCACCTATGGTGTTGACCCGGTAAAAAAATATTTGACTTTTCCTCTTGACAGGGGGCAGACTCTGCCCATGACGAACCGCCGAACCTCCCCGCAGGTGCTCCCATGAAAAAGATTTTGGTTTTGCTGGCGCTGCTACTCGCCGCGCCATGCTTCGCGCAGACTCCGGTCTCGACAAGCGGAATGCCGATTCCTGCGGCTACTGCGCCTCCGGTTTCAACACCCGTCGTTGCGAGCTGCGCCCAGGCCAATGTTGGCGTCGAGTACGTCCATTTCTCGAACGGCATGTCGGGCACGATGGAAGAGGCGGCGCACCCAATCACGAGCTGCGCGCGAAAGTATATCGTCTCCATCGGCTTCGCCGGCATTCAGGTTCCGGCCGCGAGCACAAGCTTCTACCTCATCGGGCCGCGCGTGGACGTTCCGCTTTCCTCGTTCACGAAAACCAGCGACGCCTTTTTGCAGAGCCTCGTCTTTTTCGGCGGCGCTGGATTCGGTACCGCGCAGGTCTCGCCTCCCAACATCGCGCAGACAAATCACTTTGCCTACGGCTTTCACGGCGGAGTCGCCGTCAGCCCCGGCAGTCTCTTCGGGGTGAGCACGCAGTTCCAAATCGAAGGCGGAATCGTCGGCTATGGCGGCCACACCTTCCGGGCGAGCACATTGCCCGATGCTTCCGGCCAGATCGCTGCGGCGGTGGTATTCAATCTCGGAAGTAAGGCTCCGCCTGCTCCAGCTCCGGCGGCCAGTGCAGCGAAAGCTAAAACGCCGTGAAAAAAGTCACGCACATTCTCGCGGGCGCCGGCGCAGCAGCCGCAACCGTCTACAGCTTTCCGGGCGTGCACGAAGCCTGCTCCGCGTTTCTGGCCGCGCACTCGAAGTCCGCGGCCTGGGTTGCCTTCGCCGCGCTCGCCGCGGCTCTGTACCACGACCCGAAGCAGCCGAGAGACTGATGGATGGACTGGGGACACGCAGCGGAAGTCGCGGTAGGTTCGGCGCCGGGAATCATTCTGGTACTGAGTTATTTTTTCCGGCTCGACCGGCGGCTGCAGCGATGGATGGTGGAACACGAAGTTCTGATGGACTGGTTCTGCAAAGAGCACGGAGTTGAAAAGCGGAACCTGCCGACGCGGAGTAAAGGGATCGCCTGATGGCGAAAACGAAAACGCGGCACTTCAAGTCGCCGAGCGCGTATCACCGCTGGATCGCGTTCAAATCGATTCACCTACCCACCAGCCACGGGCGGGAAAAGATCGTGGTTGCGGGCAAGCTGTACAAAGTGAAACATGCGAAATGAAAGCACCTAACAGAGCCGAGCCAGCAGCAGCCGCACCACCGTGGGTCGGCAAAGCCACACCCAGCACGGTCATGCCGGATACGCGGAGACTCAGCGTACTCGGCTGGGCGATGGTTGCCTTTTACGTGATCTTGGCGTTTTGTATGCTTTGTGACGCGGCGCGTATCGTCGCCGGCCACAAGGCCACGGAGGAGTAATGGCACAAGGCGAAACCATAATCACCTGGAGCTTCGCGAACTGGATCACCGTGGTGCTGATGGCCGCGGTGTTCTTCGCCGCGCTGGGACTGGCCATGAAGCTCTACCAAAAGAGCAAGCAGGGAGCAGCCGCAGCGGCCTGAAAAATGTTCAACTACGATCTATTGCGGCATCCGCTCAACTGGCTGATCGTCGGCTTCATGCTCCTGATCGCCGGCGCCGCGGGACACCTACTGCTCGCGAAGTTCGAGGCGCAGCCGGCCGGCCCGATGCCGGGCACCGACGCGACGGGCTACGTAGTGAAGGCCGGGCCGACGCGAAAACAGCTTGCGGACCTGATTTTGCAAGGGTAGTTAGAACGGCGCAGACGCGCACAAGGAGACTCGCACATGGCGGCAGGAGCATCGGCAACAGCAGCGGCACAGCAACAGAATATCAGCGCAGTCAACCGGCAAGTCCGGCAGATGCTCTTGAAGTCCGCGCTGGAAAGGAAGATTCAGCTTCCTTCGCCGCAGATTTCGGCGCTTCAGCTTGCCGGCGGCGCGCCTATCGCCATTCAGCCGCAGCCTATCGGCCTGGTGAAAAAGTTCGTCATCGAAATCACCGGGCAGGCGAATAACACAGATGGCGCGAACGCCGCGAACCTGTCCGATCTGGGCCTGGCCAACCTACTCTCCCAGGTGCTCTTCGAGGACACCCAGGGCTACACGCGCATTCAGACCACCGGCTGGCACCTCGATTTTCTCTTCCGCGCCAAGCATCGCACCGGCGCCTCGCGCACGCTGCTCGCCACCGCGCTGGCCGATACCGGCAACTTCGGAAACATTTTCGCTATCATCACCGCGCCCACGGGAATCGCTCACGGCGGCAACGCGCAGTTTCGCATGGTGTACGAGATCCCGATCTGCTACTCGGACGAGGATCTCCGCGGCGCGGTTTATCTTGGGCTGGTCAACGCCGTGTCGAAGCTCCAGCTCACGCTCAATCCCGCGCCGTTCGCCGCGGCCGGCGTGGACTCCACGCTGGCGTGCTGGAAGGGCGCTGCGGGCAATATCTCGAACGTCGCCATCAACGTCTACCAGGTTTTCCTCGACCAGCTCCCGCGCGACAAGGCAGGCAACCCGATTCTGCCGCCGCTCGATAAGTCCACCGCATACGAGCTGAAAAACACGGCGAACTCCCAGGCATACCAGGTGGGGATTGATAACCCCACCAGCTATTCCAACTTCCGGCGCTTCATGTCCACCTTCTTGATTTACAACTCGAACCCGGCCGCGGATGCGGGGCGCACCGGAGGGACGGACACGAATTACCTGGCGCTTCAATCGGCGAACGTGACCAACATCAAAAAGGTTGATCCGCTTGAACTCGCTCGCGAGTCGCGCATTCTGACCATGACCGACTTCCCGCCGGGCTGCTACTACTGGAGCCACCGGAAGGCCCCCATCGACACGTTGAACTACGGCAACATGCAACTCATCTTGAATCCCAGCGCCGCGGCCGCGGGAGCTTACGGCTACGTGGGCTGGGAGGACTTCGGCGCGCTGAGCGTGCTGCAACAGGCAGGCTCGCTCGCCGGCTAGGGCTTCAGGTAGTCCCTGAAGGCCACCACACCCTGGAGCGGGAGCGGCAACCGAGGAAGGCTGCTGCTCCCGCTAGGTTAGGGAGAAGAGAATGAAGGGACTCATCAGCGGAATTTTTCAGTGGGGCCAGCATCCGCTTTACTCCAGCGGGACGGTGATGGACTGGGGCGCGGCGCTGGTGCTCCTGCTGATTCTTTCGTTTCTCTGGAAAACGGTCATTGACCGCATCGAATAGAGAGCGAACATGGACAACGTACATCCTGACATTCGCGCTCTCTTCGCGGAGGGCCACGCGCGGATCGATGCGCTGACCGAACGTGTCGCGCAGCTGGAAGCGACGAAAGCGCCGCCCGCAGTTCCGAGCGCGGCGGACCTGGACGCAGCGGCCACCGAGCAGCAGGCCGCGGCGGCAACGGAGGGGGAAACATGAAGTGGACCGGTTATCATTGGTTCGGCACGGTCGTACTGCTGCTCATCGGCTTCACGGTCGGCGTCAAATGGCCGGGCGCGCTGGGCATGACAGTGCAATCCAAACTCGCGCCTGGAGCGTAACGTGTCCCAGGGCGCCTGGATCGCCGCGGCCATCCTCGTCGGCATCGTGGTTTACATCACCACGTTTGGCGAGTGGCAGTATTATCAGCGGATTATTTTCAACACCGGACCATTCAATCCCGCGAGCGTGAAACCGGCATCGGCTCCGGGAATTGGAGGAGCCGCGGGAGCAGCGAACGCGCTTCTTCCCCTGGCGAGCTCGCTGGCATGAAAGTCATCGCCATCATTCTCGGAGGCATTTTGCTCATCGTAGCCGCGCGCGGCACGGAGCTGGATTCGAAGGACGGCAACGGCGACGGCCTGGGCTTCTGGCCGGTGACTCGCGCTGTATTCGAGCAGAAGGAAGTGTGGGCATGGACCGCGGCGGTTGTGCTCATCGGCCTGTTTGGTTTTATCCGGCCGATTCAAGGGCTGGTGGACGGCATCCTGGCGCTGATGATTATCGCGCTGCTTATCGGCAAGAAAAGCTTTTTTGACGAACTCCAGCGCATCGTGGGCGCTCCGGGAGTCTGAGGCGGACATGGGCAAAGACGTAATCGAAGGACTCATCGCGGTTCTGACCGCAGTCGTCGGCCTGGCGATCATCGCCGTGCTGGTGGGCAAGGCTTCGAGCACGGCCAGCGTACTTCAGAGCGGCGGCTCCGCGTTTTCCAGCATCCTGCGCGCGGCAGAGGGAGGCGGACACTGATGGGCGACCGCATAGTTGAGGGAGTTGTAACCGTCGCGCTGGCGATTGTTTCGCTCGCGATTCTCGCCACGCTCGTTTCGCGCCAGGCGCAGACGCCGCAAGTGCTCCAGGCGGGCGGCCAGGCGTTCCAGATGTCGTTGCTCGCTGCGGAAGCTCCGGTGACCGGCGGGGCAGGCTTCGGCGGCTTCGCCGGCTTCACGGAAGCGCCCGGCGTGTACAACTACTACTGAGGCACGGATCGGGCGCACATAGAGGCGCGATGGGACTTCTCGATGGATTGTTCGGCGCAGGCGGCGCGGGCTTCCGTTACCGGAAGGCCACCTACGCTGGCGCGGACCGGCTCGACAACGCAGCGGAATGCGCTTTCGCCGGCCAGGGGCTTTCGCTCACTCCTCTTTTCGAGCCTGAAGACGGCCAGGGGCGTACCTGGGGCGGGCGACACGTTCGCGGCGATCTCTATCTGACCTCTCCAGGCCTGCTCTCGCTGGCGAAGGCCACTCCACTTTTCGACTTCGACCAGATCGCTGTGCCCAACCTGGAGGAGACTCAGGTGCCGCTCACCCAGGCCGATTTCGAGGCTGCGGGGATTCAACTGTGAACAAGGCGCTCGAATTCGTGAAAAAGCATCCCTACGGCGTCGCCGGCGGCGTAATCGCCGTGCTGGTGGTGTTCTACCTCATCTCGCGGCAGTCCAGCTCACAGCAGAGCGGCTTCGCCTCCGCCATCGCCGCACAGCAGGCTGGGCAGCAACAAACCGCGCAGCTCAACGCGCAGCTTTCCGCCCAGGCCCAACAGACGCAATCGCAGCTCTCGCTCGCGGAATATCAGACCGCAGCGCAGCAGCAGATGTCGCAAGACCAGCTCGCTGCGGGCCTGGCCGGCACGATCATTCCCACGGCTTATCAGGCGCAGTACGCGCAGGAGCAACTCGCGCAGCAGAGCAACTACCAATCGAGCCTGCTCCCACTGGAGCAGCAAGCCCTCGCGCTTTCCAGCAGCGCCGGGCATCCGCGCGAAATTCAAATCGGCGGGGAGGAGCTCGCACTGCTTCTCGGCGCGGGCCAGTACAGCCCCAGTTATGTTTCTTCCGCTGCAGGGCTTTCGCCTGTCTACATGCCACACGGCTCGACTCCAACAGGCGGAACGCTGAGCGTGCCTGGAGTTTTCAGCGCGGGGTTCTTCGGATGACCGAATCGACAAAGAACACGCTCATCATGGGCGGCTTCATCGTCGCCGCGGTCGCTATCGGTATCGTGCTCTGGCGGCGGTACCAGGCCAACGCTTCCGTGGCAGGCCAGGCCGCAGCGCAGCAATCAGCGGACGAACTCCAGTACCTCGAAGCTTCCGCGCTCGCGAATGCCTATTCGACGGGCGGCTATGCCGGACCAACTGTTGCCTCGCCATCGGCTCCGCCGAGTACAACATCGCTCGCCCAGGAGCTTGCCGGAATCGAAGCAGCCTTCGGAATCACGCCGCCCACAACGACTGCAACGCCGGCAACGACGACGGCCACGCCGACTACAACGACCACGACTCCAACTTCGCCCACAACTCCGGCAGCGAGCATAACTCCGGCGCCCGCGGTCCAGGCTGCTCTGGCGGAAAGCGCAGCAATCAGCGCGAACGACAATATGCATAGCGCGGAGGCGTCAATCCTGTGATCTTGACACGAGAACAAATCGCCGAGCACGCCGCCAACGCGGGCTTCCGCAATCCCGATCTTTCCATCGCCGTCGCTATCGCCCTGGCAGAATCTGGCGGCGACCCCGCTGCTTACGACCCCGAGGGTGCGTTTTTCCAGGAGCACGCGACAGACCCGGCGCTGAGTAAGGATCGCGGCTCAGTAGGGCTCTGGCAGATTTTCCGCTGGGAGCATCCCGAATTCCAGCTGTGGAACTTGAACGATCCCGCGGTTAACGCCGTCGCGGCATGGTTCGTCTACTGCCGCGCGCACAAACAGTTCACGCCCTGGTCCACCTGGCACAGCGAAGCGTACAAGAAATTTCTCGAGCCGGTGAGTGACGAGACGGCCTGATGGCCACACTGCCCATCCCCGGAATGCTGCTCTCGAGCACGCTGCCCGCGAGCTCGCTGGGCGCGCCGCTCTCCGCGACTCCGTCCACGTCGCCAGGGACCGGAGCGACGCCTGCTGCGGCGCTCCTGCCGGCGAGCATTCCGAATCCCTTCACAGCAGTCAGCACCTTCGCGCAATACTTCCGGCCGTCGCGTGTGGCCACCTTCATCGTTGGTGCGCTGCTCATCGCCGG
>Ga0187803_10000501_pt1 | contig 15623 bp, 15 predicted proteins | sample NC_wetland_sal_i_2_FD_132425 | JGI IMG/M metagenome (GOLD analysis project Ga0187803, IMG submission 132425) | Wetland sediment microbial communities from Neuse River Estuary, North Carolina, USA - Control_3 | ecosystem: Environmental > Aquatic > Freshwater > Wetlands > Sediment | place: USA...
CTTCAACACCCCGACGATCTGCTCTTCACTAAAGCGGCTCCTTTTCATGGCGCTTCTCCTTTCGTGGTCTTATACCCGGAGAAGCTAAGTTTTGGCTGGACTAAATTTCGGGGAGCAGGTCACAATGCGTATGTTTGCGAGCCGCATAGGAGCTCTGACGGCAGCTTATCATGTCAGAGTGGCTGGAAGCACACCGCGGCCGAGGGTGGTACTGTCCTGATTTGCGTGAACGGCTCACGTATTAAGCCCATGTTTGGCCGCTTACTTGCTCTGAACGCTCGCAACGTAGCAATCAATTCGTTCCTCTACCTGTGCGCATGAGAATCCCACTACCTGAGAGCCGTCTACCAAAATGTGGGTGTTCGCCTGCGGCGAAAGAACCTGCTGGATGGATACGGCGGTTCCACGGTATTGGGCCTGCACGGACGATGTACCACGAAACACGATTGCCCCAATAATGAAACCCACCAGCAGGGCTACCAAGGTCGGCCACGACGACTTTAGAATTTTCATCTTGATTTCTCCTTTTGTTGCGCGTATACGACGACGCCAAGAGGATCGCTATGAGGACAAAGTATTGCTCGCGTTCGTCTCGAAGAGTAGCAGGAAAGGCTGCGAAGCTGATGCATTCTCCTGACGGAACAATCAGAACCATATCGGCTTCTGTCGTTCGGCTGAGACAGAACCCGAAGCATCAACGGAAGCGTTCTAGACGCTAACATTATGCGGCTCGTCTTGGTAGATTGGATTGACTCTTACGGCCCGGCGGCTAACTGGCAAGGCATAGAGGACTACAAGCCCAGTCCGATGCATTGTCGCTCGGTGGGTTGGGTCGTCTGCAAGACGCGAGAGTGCCTCGCTATCGTGCCGCACGTTTCCGAGGAAGGGCACGACGACGTTCCACAGGAAGGATGCGGCGACATGACCATCCCCCTTCGTTCGATTGTTCGCATTCAAGGCTTGCATTTAAGCCGTCCTGTAAGCCGCCGAAAGTAGTCCCTCAACGCAAGATAGTCTCCTAGGTATTCTTGGGCTTGTTATACTCTCCAATGAAGTGGTCTAATTCCTCCTGTTCCTTTCTCTCGCGGCGAACTATCTTACCGAACGATTTGCTCCAGTTTCTTTTGATAGCTCTAGCGGCGTCCTCAAGATGTTTCGCAAAACTAGCATCATAGGGACTGGTGTTATTGAAGCTCAGAAAGACGGGACGGAAAGCCTCGAATAGAGCAGTAAATCCGGCCTCTACTTCAAGAATCTCATGCTGCTCCATATTCCAAGGAGCTGTTGGGCCAATTTCCACTTCGGTATCGTCCCAGAGCATCGTTATCTGCGAGGGGCCGCCGCAGGCGTCAAGGTGCTCCTTCGCCTGTTTTAGACAGTACACTCCAATTCGACTCGCTTCCTGAACCGAAAGTCTGTCTTTGAAGAAGAGACTGATTGCTTGGCGCGCTACTGTCCTACCGATTCCTATGCAGTCAAAAGTCTTGATTGGCAAGGATACTGCCGGGCCTTCAATGCGATACAGAGCTAACTGATCTCGGTCACTGAGACTGAATTTAGTCGCAACCAGAATGTCCAAATCATATTCCGTGGTGCTTGCTGTTGCCTGGGGCGCGTAGGTCTGGTGAATGCTGAGTGCTTCATCTCTCAAGGCTTCCGCAACTTCGGATGCCGTCGAAGCCAGAACCCGCTTGGAGAGCCGTTCGATGCACATTTTGGAAAACACTTCTACGCCCGCGAAAGCAAAAACCACATCCACATCGCTCGAAGAATATGAGAACACTTTCTGCGCGTTGTACTTCGTGCCGTCTGGCGCGGTTATCTGGGAGTCTGCACACAACACGATTCCATCGGAGCACCTGAATCCAGCAGCGATAGTCATGGTACGACTCCCCTCTGACTGGGAGCGAATATATGGCCTAGGCCGCTCAAAGGGAAGCCTTTGATAGCGCCGTACAGGCAACGTACTCATGCCTCACCGCCGTACCGGGCGTAGAATCTGGCCGGGCCGGGTTGCCTACTTGCGACCTCCCACCCATTCCCGTGACAGGGGCCACTGTCCGCGTTAGGCCCAATCGGAGGGGCAGACAGCAGCTGCAAATCGGAGGGGGAGGATGGGGGCCTATGGGCCAAACCGACGAGCAAGCACCGGGCCCGATTGTGGAAATTGAAATTAGGACAGCGCCCGAAGGGTTGATGGACTACATGTTGGTCAGGGCTTCGACGCCGGGAAGTTTCTGGCCAGCCAGAAATTCGAGGGAAGCACCGCCGCCGGTGGAGATGTGGGAGATCTTGTCAGCGACGCCGGCTTGATGGACGGCGGCGACGGAATCACCGCCGCCGATAATCGAAGTGGCGCCCGCGGCGGTGGCGGCGGCGACCGCTTGAGCGATTTCGAGAGTGCCTTTGGCAAACGCGGGGATCTCGAAGACGCCCATGGGGCCATTCCAGACGATGGTCTTGGCCTTGGCGATTTCATCGCAAAAAGCGGCGATGGTTTGAGGGCCGATGTCGAGGCCCATCCAATCGCCGGGCGTATTGCCGACGGCGGCGATTTGCGTGGGGGAATCGGGTTTCAACTCCGCGGCGAGCACATGATCGCTGGGCAAGAGCAAACGGAAATTGCGCGCCTTGGCGTCGGCCAGGATTTGCCGCGCGAGGTCGAGCTTATCGTCTTCGACGAGCGACTTGCCGACCGACAAGCCCTGAGCCTTCAAAAACGTGTAGGCCATGCCACCGCCGATGAGCATGGCGTCGGCTACGCGCATCAGATTTTCGACCACTTCGATTTTGTCGGAAACCTTCGCGCCGCCGAGGATGGCAACGAACGGGCGCTCGGGATCGGCCAGGGCTTTGCCGAGATAGGTGAGCTCCTTTTCCATGAGCAGGCCCGCGGCGGCCTGCTTCACAAAACGAGTGATGCCGACCACGGAGGCGTGGGCGCGGTGCGCCGAACCGAAGGCGTCGCAGACAAACAATCCATCGCACAAGGCAGCAAGCTGTTGAGAGAAATTCGGGTCATTGGCCTCCTCTTCTTTGTGGAAGCGCACATTTTCAAGGAGCAACACGCCGCCGTCGGTGAGGGCGCGGCTTTTCCACTCGGCTTCGACGCCCACGCAGTCGGCGGCGAAGTTCACAGGTGTCTCCCATAATTCACCGAGGCGCGCGGCCACAGGCCGGAGACTGTATTGGGGGTCGGCTTTGCCCTTGGGGCGGCCAAGATGCGAGGCGAGCACCAGGCGCGCGCCCTTTTCGCGTGCCAGGCGCAAAGTGGGTAGAGTTTCGCGGATGCGGGTGTCGTCGCTGACGGCGCCGTCTTTCAGGGGGACGTTGAAGTCCACGCGGATGAAGACGCGCTTGGCGGCGAGATCGAGGTCGCGGATGGAGAGTTTGTTCATGGGCAAGAGAAAGAATCAGAGGGATTCTTCGCTGCGCTCAGAATGACAACTTTGGAGACGGCAGCTACAATTTCGCGGCCATGAATTTGATGAGGTCGCGGCAACGGCAGGAATAACCCCACTCGTTGTCGTACCAGGCCACCACTTTTACACAGTTCGCGCCGACCACTTTGGTGCACCCGGCATCCACAATGGAAGAGTGAGGATTGCCCTTAAAATCGGCGGAAACCAGTTCTTCTTCCGTGTATTCGAGGATGCCGCGCATGGGGCCTTCAGCGGCGCGGCGCAGGGCGGCATTCACGGTTTCGACGGTGGCGGATTTTTCGGTGAAGACGGTCAAGTCCACCACGCTCACATTGGGGGTGGGGACGCGCATGGCGTAGCCGTCGAGTTTGCCCTTCAGCTCGGGAATGACCAGGTGGAGAGCCTTGGCCGCGCCGGTGGAGCTGGGAATCATGTTGATGGCCGCGGCGCGGGCCCGGCGCAAATCTTTGTGGGGCAGGTCGAGCAGGCGCTGGTCATTGGTGTAGGAATGGATGGTGGTCATGGTGCCAGCGGTGATGCCGAAATTTTCCAGGAGCACCTTGGCCACGGGCGCCAGGCAGTTGGTGGTGCACGAAGCGTTGGAGACAACGTGGTGCCTGGCGGAGTCGTAGCTTTTTTCGTTTACCCCGAGAACCAGGGTTTGATCCGGATCGGTGGCCGGGGCGGAAATAATCACTTTTTTCACCGGGCCGCGGATGTGCTTGCGAGCGTCGGCGCCTTTGGTGAACAGGCCGGTCGATTCGACGACGATTTCGGCGCCGACCGAGGCCCAATCGAGTTCTGCGGGGTCTTTGACCTTGAACACGCGGAAACCTTTGCCGTCCACGGCGATGGAATCATCGCTGTGGGTGACCTGGTTGGACAGATTGCCGAGAATGGAATCATATTTCAGCAGGTGCGCGAGGGTTTTGGCGTCGGTGATGTCGTTGACGCCCACAAATTGGATGGCTGGATCGCCCAGCGCCGCGCGCATGATGTTGCGCCCGATGCGGCCGAACCCGTTGATGCCCACTTTAATCGACATGAATCCTCCGGAAAATGAATCGCTCTGGTGGCGACGGGAAAGATCGAGAGCGGCGAAGGTACGATGCTAGGGTGAGGAAGGAAAAAAGTCAAACGGCGCGGAATGCTCAATTGAACTCGCGGATGCGCACGACTTTCTCGTCCAGGAAGGTGACGAAGGTCATCTTGTCGGGCGGCTGGCCATAAATCCAATCCTCGGTCTCCGCGCCGGTGGCGTCGCGCTCGCGTACTTTCTTCTCGGGCTTGCCAATGGCGGCCACAACCATGTCCTGGGTCATGCCCACCACCACGTGCTTATCCTTGATGGCTTGCTGCATTTCCGGGGGAAGGGTTTGCACCCATTGGACGGCCGCGGAGCGCTGCTTGGAAAAATCGAGCACCACACCGAGCCATTGCTTCAACTGGTCGGGAGTCATGTCCGGCAAGGGCTTGCCGAAGTCGAGGAAAATCGTGGCCCCAACGCCGTGGTAGCCGGGGGCAACTTCGCCGCCGTTGGTGGTGGTTGTAGAAGTTGCTTGGGGCATAGGCGCGCCCCCCATGTCGATCTGAATGTGATTCCGCCAACCGCCCCGGCCCCGGCCGCCGCCGTTCAGGTCGAAGACAATTTCTTTTTCGCGAAACTCGATGCGGGTGATTTGCACGTTGTCGCCGGTGTTTACGGCAGGGCCGCTATTGGCCACGGTCTGGCGCAGCACTTTCTCATCGAGCGGTTGACCGGCCAGGAAATGAAAGCCTTTTCTTCCTGCGGGAAGCGGCTTGATGGCGCGAGCAAATTCGCCGGAAACGTAGCGCACAATGGCCAAGCGCGATTCGGGTTGCAGAGGCTTGGACTTGGAGTCCGGCGGCTTGGGAGCAGGCTGGGGGCCGGCCTTTTTCGCGTCCGGGGGATTCTGACCTTGGCCGAGGTCGGGCAGGAGGGGGAGATTTTGCTCCGGCGGAAATTCCACCTGCTTCTGGACGGAAGGCTTCCAGTGCAGGACGACAGGCACGTCCGCGTCGCCCAAAAGAACCAGAGAGAGCACCGTGCAGGCCCAGACGTTCATGCGACACCTTGGGCTCTATTGTAAGACTTCTTGCATGGCCTGGGAAGGGCTGAGGCGCTTGGTGCGCGCCAGCCAAAGAATGCCGGCCAGACATACGCAAGTGAGAGCCAAGCCGCCCTCGGGCCCGTAGCTCCCTCCGGTAAACCATGTTGGGCCCGCGGCATTGGCGCGCAGCAGAGGGTTCCAAAACTGCAAGCCGCTCACGGGCAAAGAGAGGATTTGTCCTTGAACGAAATTCCAAGACCAGTGCAAGCCGATGGGCAGCCACAGCGCGCGGGTGCGCAGATAAGCCAAGCTGAGGAGGATGCCGGCGAGAATAGTGTTGGCCGTGGATAGAGCATTGGCCGCGGGATTCAAGATGTGCGAAGCGCCGAAGCACGCGGACATGAGGGCGACCGCGCCCCAGGGCCCGAGCGAATCGATGAGACGCTGGAAAAGGTAGCCGCGAAAAAGAACCTCCTCCATAGCCGCTGCGAACAAGAAAAGCAAAGCGGCGCGGAGGAAATTGATGGGGATGGCGGAGGCGCGCAGGTTAGCCCCCTGAACTTCGATTCCGCGCTGAGCAAACAGAACGGCTGCGGTCAAACCCATCAGGAGCGCGCCGAAGGCTGCTCCCCACAGGATTTCGCGAGGCCAACGCGGGTAAAACCAGATGCCGAGGGTGTGGAAGCGACGACGGTCGAACGCTTCCAAGAATATCCAACTCAAGGCCAACAGCACCACGGCGCTGGCGCCGCGCGCAATCGTGAAAATGATCAGCAGAGAGGCACGCGAAGCCAAGAATGAAAGCGTGGCGGAGTCAATCCATTGCGTCAACAAAAAGGCCGGCAGGAAAAACAAGGCCGCGCGCAGAATGGGCCGCAGGCGGCGGTCCGGCGCGTAAAGAATGCGGTCGAAGAAGTTGCGCGCGAGTGGAGACGGGGGGCTGCGCGGTGGTTCAGGAGACTGAGGTGTGCCGGGCGGCTCGTTCATTTGCGCACGCGCACGCGCACTCCGACTCGATCAATACGGATGGGGAGCAACTGACCGCCCGATTCCGCCACAGCCGTTTCCACGCGCTGGCGGGCTTCGGGTTCGGTCCACAAGGCCACGCACCCGCCGCCGCCCGCGCCGCAAACCTTGCCGCCCAGCGCTCCTTGCCTGCGCGCGGTGGCGATGATGCGATCAATGACCGGCGTGGAGATGGTAGGCAGGTTGCGCCGGCGGAATTCCCACTCTTCGCGCATCAGGCGCCCAACTTCTTCCCATTCGCCCTGCAGAAGAGCTTCGCGGACGCGGCGGGCGATGAGGGCGATCTGTTCGAGGTTGCTCCAAACTTTGCGGTCGCCGCTGATGTGGGCCTTGAAGACTTCCCAGTTGTTGATGCCCGACTGGCGCGGCTTGCCCGTGTAGCAAAGCACGAGACGCCGCTCGAGTTCATCAAGGTCCACCAGCAGCGGCTCGCGGCGTTCGCTGCCCGGCTCGAGATGGATAGCGTGGGCTCCGCCGAAAGCAGGCGGGTAGTGGTCCTGAGTGCCGGTGGGCACGCGAATGACGATTGCTTCGGCATCGCGGCTGAGGTGAATCCATTCCCCGGGGGTGTGGCTGGCGCCGGTCAGGCGATCCAGAGCCGCACAAATGGCCACGGCCATGGCGCTGGAGCCGCCGATTCCCGCGCCGGCGGGAGCTTCCGAATCGGTGATCAGCGAAAAACCGGTTGCGGGACGAAAAATGCGCACCAGATGGGCCAGCAGGGGCAGGCGGTAGCGCCCCGCTTGAGCCAGCCGATCAAAGGAAGCAAAGGACTCCTGCCGACCGGTGTCGCGCGAAACCAGAACGATGCGGCGGTCGCGCTTGCGGCCGGGCCGCGGCCAACCGTGCGTTTCAATGGCGCAAGAAGCGTAGCGGCTGATGGCCACGTTCACGGTCAGCGGGCTTTCGTGGAACAGATAGAGCGGCCAAATGTCCAGCGTGGCTCCGGCCAAGTCCACCCGCGTGGGCGCTCGCGCTTCGATTCTCAACTTTACGCTGCCTCCGAATATCAGTAGTCTGGGCGGGCGAATCATAGCAGATGGCTCGCTCCTCGCAACTCGAATCCAGCGTGCTTCGCCGTTTCCTGGTCGGTTTCCCGGGCACCGAACTGCCGTGGGAACTTCGAGGACTGCTCTCGCGCGGGCTAGGCGGCGTGGCCATTTTTCGCCGCAATTGGACGAGCCTGGAGTCTCTTGGCGCGCTCACCGCAGAAACCAGGCGGGCCGCACGCGGCTCCGTGCTGATCGGAACCGATCAGGAAGGCGGTACGCTCTTTTCTTTGCCCGAACCATTCACCCCATGGCCCGCGCCTGCGCTGTTGGGCAAACTCAACCGGCCGGAGCTTGTCGAGAAGATGGCGCGGGCCATGGCTACGGAATTGCGCGCCGCGGGCATCAATCTCAATTTCGCGCCGATGCTGGACCTCCACGTCAATCCAAAAAGCCCAGTGACCCGGGTGCGCAGCTATGGCGCCGATCCACGGCGCGTGGGCGCTTACGGCCGGGCGTTTATTCGCGGGATGGCTCGCCGAGGCATGCTCACTTGCGCAAAGCATTTCCCGGGCCACGGTGACGCCGCGGTCGATCCGCATCATGACTTGCCTGTTTTCACCGGCACCTTCGCGCGTTTGCGCGTGCGCGAGCTTGTGCCTTTCCGCTCGGTCATTCGCGCCGGCGTGCCTCTGGTTATGACTGCGCACATTCTCTTGCCCCACATCGATCCCCAATCGCCCGCGACCCTGTCTCACCGCGTCTTGCACGATATGCTGCGCACTGACTTGCGTTTCAAGGGCGTTATCCTGGCCGATGACCTCGGCATGGGGGCGATCGCCCGGCGGTTGTCAGCGGGCGAGGCGGCAATCCAGAGCCTTCAGGCGGGCAGCGATATGATTGCACTGTGTCACGACTGGTCCCTGGTTGGCCCGGCGATCGATGCTGTGCTGCAGGCGCATGGCCGTGGCCAGTTCGATCTGCGCGAGTGGCGCGCCAGCGAAGCACGCATTGCCCACCTCCTGCGGCGCGTTTCTGCAATCTCAAAAAGCAATTCGCTGGACGTGATCGGATGCGGTCCACACCGCGCGCTGGCTGAGAAATTGGCGGCTTCCAAATCGAAGAGTGTAAGGTGACCGGTCCCATCCAGGCCATTTCCCCCATTCAGGGATCTGGCGGCTCAGGATTCACTAGGGCGCGACTTGATTACGGAGTGTGACGCGTCACACTCCATCAGGAATCGACGCAAAATTTTCACACGTGGGGGAAGCCAAGGAACGCCCTGAAGGTGCGCAAATCGTCGCTACGCTCGAATTGCGTTCTGAGGGATGGAGAGAAATCTGGGCTAATGAGTCACTGCCCGGGCTTTCTCGGGCTCTTTCTTTTCCGCCTCGAACTTCTCGTGCGAAAGTTGGGGCTCGAAGCATCGGCGGCAGCGCGCTTCGTACATGCCTCCCGCGCCTACGACGATCAAGTCTTCCGAGGCAATTAGCCGCTGGGTATGCACGGCGGGATTCCCACAGCGCACGCAAATGGCCAGCAGTTTGGTGATCTCTTCGGCAATGGCTAAAAGGCGCGGCATGGGCTCAAAGGGCCGCCCCAGATAATCGGTGTCGAGGCCGGTGACGATCACGCGCTTGCCCGTGTCCGCGAGCTTGGTGCAGACATCAAGAAGGCCTTCGCCCAAAAACTGCGCTTCATCAATTCCCACAACCTCGGTGCGCGCCTCAACTTTTTCCAGCACTTCGGCTGCGGATTTCACCAGGTCCGAGCGGATTTCCAGGCCCGAATGGGAAACGATTTCGGTATTTGAGTAGCGCTGGTCGATGAGCGGCTTGAAAATCTGCACGCGCTGCCGCGCAATTTCCGCGCGGCGCAGCCGCCGGATCAGTTCCTCGCTTTTGCCGGAGAACATCGGTCCGACGATCACTTCGATCCAGCCCATGTTGCCCTTGACGATGTCCACGCCGCTTCGCCTCCTGGTCCTAACCTAGCACATCCCGCTGTGGAAATTCATCGCGCGCCTGCGGATACAAATCGGCGTTAAAGAACGGCGCGAAGGCGTTGATCACCGCCACGCGAAAGGCATCCTGCCGCGTAATCAGATTGCGCGACAGGATTCCCCAGGCCCCTTGCGCGTCGCGTATGCCGTGCCCTCCGGCGTAGGCGTCAATCGCCGCCGCTAGTTCCACGCCGCGGTCGAGCACTTCGCCGGCCAGCGGCTGGGGTATCAGGATCGCGCCCGATTGGCCGTAAGCGCCGCGGCCGGTGCCGTCTGTGACGTAAGCCCAATTTTCGAGAAAGGCCAGCCGCCGCCCATTCTCCTGAATGACGTCGAGCCCGCCTTCCAGCCCTACGAAGTAGCGCCACTTTTCCTTACGCTCTCGCCCGATCCGCTCCAGCGCTTCCGCCCGCCGGCGCGCTCCGGCCATCAGCTCGGCGCGGCTTGTGGGCGTGTGGCCCACGCCGCTCGGCACTTCCACGCCCACCACATCGAATTGCGCGTTAGGATCGAGCAAGAATCCGAGGACGCTGATCGCTTCCCAGACGCCGTTCAGTTTCGGCCGCCGCGTGCTGCCCACCGCGATCAGGATTTTCTCCATCACTCTTTCCACAACGGCGTCTGCCCTTCGCGGCCATAACGCGCCAGCAGGAATTTCTTCAGCTCATCAACGGAAGCAAAGAGTTGGTCTGCGCAAGCCAGCATCCATCCGCTAATCTCCTCCGCCGCAACATCGGTCACCAGGTAAACGGGAATCCCTTTGCGGTGCGCCGCAGTCAATTCTGCGGGCGTGCCCCCGCTCGTCAGGCCGGCCGCAGCGGCTGCGCCTTCCCAGTGGCAAATCAAATAGTCGGCCTTGTTTTCGATCAAGTCGAGATCGAACTGGATGATCTTGCGCACGGCGCGGCGAAACCGCTCCACGTCCGTCCGCTTCCATTCGCGGAAGTGGGCCACTTCTTCATCGGTAAGGTTCTTCTTCTCGTCTTCGGCGGGATCGTAAACGCGGTGGCCCAGCTCCTGGCGCAGGAACGGGGCGAGCTTGCGCCGCCACATCTTCCCGCCATCGGCCGCGAATTCGATTGGTCCGCACAGATAAGCCAGCATCAGAGTTTTTCTCAGGAGAGCGAAGGACGCGACTCTAGCACGGCAGCATCAAGCAAGCAAAGGGGCTTGCTTGCAGGCTTGCTTTGAGAAACGGATAGGACTTGCGCCACGGGGTAACATCTGGAGCGGCCGAGGGGACTCGAACCCCCGCCTACAGCTTGGCAAGCTGTCGTACTACCCCTATACTACGGCCGCTCGAAGCAATCTTCTTATAGCACGGCGGCCAAAGCGCAGCAAGACCCGCGCCTCGATGGAAACGCGCCGGTGCGGGCCCTCCCTCAGCAAGAAAAAACAATCATTTCCTTGGCGTTAGGGCCTAACTGATCTGGACGACGCGAACCAGTTTCACGACCGGCGATTTTCTTTGCCGGTCGGCGAACTTGGCTGCCTTCTCGCGGTCGGTGTAAACGCGGGCGAACTTCTCGCCGTCAGAATAAAAAACGGTGACCTGCCAGTGGCGATGCTTCCGCCGTTTGTCTTTGCCGAACTGCGTCCTTTTTCTCTTCTTCACGAGTCCCCGCCGAGGTGAATTTGCCAACCCGAGCAATATGGCAATTAAAAGCGCGGCGCGCAAGCCCCAAGTTTTGTGAATCGATCCGCCGAGCCTGTTGCGCTCGGCAGGATGAACTTGACGCCGAAGTTGCCTATTGTTTGGTTAGCCGCAAAGTGGTATGTATCGCGGGCCGCCGCGAGGTTTTCTTTCGATGCGCAACATCGTCAATTGGGTTCTCATCGTGGGTGGTGGAATCTTCATCGTGGCCGAGGTTCTGCTCGGTGCGGCCACAGGATTTGATTTTGCGTTGATGGGCACGGCGCTCGCCATCGGTGGTGTGCTCGGCTTGATCTTCACTTCCACTAAGGTGGGACTGTTTTCTTCCGGCGCGCTGGCGTTTCTTTATCTGGCCGTGCTCCGGCGCTGGATCCGCTCGCGCCTGATCGGGCGCGATCGTCCCAGCAATGTGGACGCGCTGATCGGACGCCGAGGCGTGGTGACCACGCGGATCGCTTCGCACGCGCCCGGCGCGGTGAAACTCGGTGACGAACTCTGGCGCGCGGCCCTGCCCGACGGGGCGGCGCCGGGGGCGCGCGAGGCCGGCGAAGAGGTGACCGTAGAATCGGTAGAAGGCGTGACCCTGATTGTGAGGTGAAGCATGGAGCCCGGCCAAGCATTTCTCTACATATTTCTGGTGGTGCTGGTGCTGCTCGGCCTGATCACCCTGGCGAAGACGGCGCGCATCGTCGCACAATACGAAAAGGGCCTGATCATGCGCCTGGGGAAATACCACGCCATGGTCAGCTCCGGCCTGCACATCCTGATGCCCTTCGTCGATCAACTCATCCGCGTGGACATGCGCGAGCGGGTGATCAACGTCGAGCCGCAGAAGCTCATCACCAAGGACAACGTCACCGTGGAAGTCGACGCCGTGGTCTATTACAAGGTCGTCGACCCGGTGAAGTCGCAATTCGAGATCCAGAACTTCGCCTACGCCTGCACGACGCTGGCGCAAACCAACCTGCGCAACCTCATCGGCGACCGCACGCTGGACGAAACTCTGGTGGCCCGCGACGTCATCAATACCAATCTGCGCGAGAAGCTGGACGAGGCCACCAACTCCTGGGGCGTCAAGGTGACCCGCGTGGAGGTGCAGAAAATCGATCCGCCGCGCGACATCACCGAAGCGATGTCACGCCAGATGAAAGCCGAGCGCGACAAGCGCGCCGCCATCCTCGAAGCCGAAGGCGTGAAACAGAGCCAGATCCTGCAGGCTGAAGGCATCAAGCAGTCGGAAATCTTGAGGGCCGAAGGTGACGCGCAGGCGCGTGTCACGCGCGCCAACGCGGAAGCGGAAGCCATTCGTCTGGTTTACACCGCCGCGGAAACTTACTTCAAAGACCGGGCCGAGATGATGCGCCGCCTGGAAGTCCTGAACAATACGTTGGGGCAGAACACGAAATACATTGTGCCCGCCAATTCTGACCTCGTAAACGTGCTCGGGCTGGATTCCCATGCGCCGGTGATTCCTCTCCGAACGGATAAGTCCGCGGCGGGAACGAGTCCAGCCATGCCGGGCATGCCGCCCAAACCCTAGCCGGCCCTATTTCATTCGTAGCGCAACGCGACGATGGGATCTACTTGCATCGCGCGACGCGCGGGAATGTAGCAGGCCAAGAGGGCCACGCTCACCAACAACAAGGCAACACCTGCAAAAGTGGCCGGATCGGTTGCGCTCACGCCGTAAAGCATCTTGGTCATCAAGCGCGTGAGTCCCACCGCGGCGGCTAACCCGATCCCCACGCCAACCAGGGCGATTCTTGCACCCTGCCCCAGGATCAATCGCAACACGTCCTTCCTTTGCGCGCCCAAGGCCATGCGCAGGCCAATCTCATGCGTGCGCTGGCCGACCAGATAGGCAATCACGCCGTAAATCCCTATAGCCGATAGCAGCAGGGCCAGCGCGGCAAAAACGTCCAGCACGACCGTCGAAAACCGCCGCGCCGCGAGCGAACGCGAAATGATTTCGTCCATGGTCCGCACGCCGAACATGGCATGCTCGCTGTCCACTTGACCGATGGCGCGGTGGATCTCATCGCCCAAGGCGCCGGACTCTTTAGTCGAGCGCAACACGAAGTCGGCGCCCTTGACCACCAGGGGCATGAATTTGTCGGGAAGCTGAAGGAAGGGGAGGTAGAACTGCGCCTGGATGGGCGCCCGCGCGTCAGAATCCAGGCCCCAGTGTTTGACGTGCCCCACCACTCCCACGATTTCCGCTTGGCCAATCAACTCGATGTTCACTCGCTTGCCGATGGGATCCTCATGAGGGAAGAACTTGCGCGCAAATGTTTCGTCAATGGCCATCACCATGGGGGCATGCTCGTCATCATGTTCGTTAAGAAATCGCCCGCGCCGAAGTGGAATTCCCATCGCTTTCAAATAGGGAGGATCAACCAAGTAAAATAGAGCCATACTCATGTCGTTATCCGAAGCGGGCTTGGGCTGGCCTTCCAACCAGAAGGGCAATTCCGAATCGCCCTCCATGGGCAGAGAACCGTCGTTTATGGAAACCGCTTCGACCCCGGGGATGGAAGCGAGTTGCTGGTGAAGTCCGCGAAATTCGCCACGCACCGCGGCGGGAGATTTCGTGGCCATAGACGGCGCGAAGGCTATGCTGAAGACATACACGTGATGGGAGTCGAATCCAGGGTCCACGCTCCATAGCGAAGCGAGACTGCGGATCATGAGTCCCGCGCCGACCAGCAAAACCAGCGCCAGGGCCATCTCTGTGGCCACGAAAACATTTTGCGCGCGATGCTTCGCCCCGCTCGATCCGCGCCCGCCTTCTTTGAGAGTTTCCTGCAAGTCCGGCCGCATCGTTTTTAGTGCGGGCGCGAGTCCGAAGAAAATCCCCGCCAGCACGGACACCGTGAGGGTGAAGAACAGCACGCGCGCATCCAGCCCGATTTCCTGGGAGCGCGGCAGCGCCGCGGGCAAGGTGGCCAGAACGGCTCGGGTTCCGCGGGCCGCCAGGAGCAATCCGAGTCCTCCGCCGGCCAGCGAGAGCAAAACGCTTTCGGTCAACAATTGACGAATCACCCGCGCGCGGCTGGCCCCCAGCGCAGCGCGAATGGCAAACTCGCGGGTCCGCGCCGTCGAACGCGCCAGCAGCAGATTGGTCACGTTGGCGCAGGCGATCAGCAGGACAAAACCTACGGCGCCGAACAGGACATACAAGTACGGCTCAATGTCGCCGACCATGTCTTTCTTGAGTGGCACAAGGGTAATGCCCGTCTTGGCGTCCGCTTCGGGATACATCTGCGCCAGACTTGCGGCAATCGAGTCCATGTCCCCGCGCGCCTGTTCAATCTTCACGCCGGGTTTCAGCCGCCCCAGCACTTGCATCCCCATGCTCACGCGGCGGTCCAGAAAAGTCTGGTCCGTCCATTGGCCAATGGGCACGTACACTTCAATATTGCGGTCCAGATGAAAGCTTGCCGGAACAATGCCAATGATTGTGTAGTCGACGCCATTCAGCGCCATGGTTCTTCCAATGACGTCAGCGGCTCCGAACTTCCGTTTCCAGAGCCCTTCGCCGATCAGGGCCACCGGCGCGACTCCCGCCCGGTCATCGTCTCTGCCGAAGGTTCGCCCGGCCAGCGGGTTCACCCCCAGCAGCTCGAAGAAGCCCGCGGAAATCATGTAACCGTGCAAGCGCTCTGCCGCGCCGTAGCCGGTCAGATTGAAATTTTCCTCGCGCCGCGCGGCCAGCGACGTAAACGTGCGATTGTTTTTCTGCCAATCGAGAAAATTCGGATAGGAAACCGAAGACTCGTTGAAATTGCTCGTTTTGGAGTACACCGCGATGATTTGTTCCGGCTTCGGATAGGGCAGCGGATTCAGCAACACCCCGTTGACCACCGAAAAAAGGGCCGTGTTGGCGCCGATGCCCAACGTCAGAGTGAGAATGGCGACGACCGTGAAACCGGGACTCTTCGCCAGCATTCGCGCCCCATACTTCACATCCGCCCAGAGCGTTTCCACAGCGTTTCCTCCACCCACGCGTCGTCTGCTACAGATGAGTACGCACTACGCCGCAAAATAGTTCACCGCCCACCTTCCCATTGACTTGCGCCGCCGGGATGCATAACGTTCCCACGTCCCGTGGCTTCTCATCGCCTCAAGATACTACAGCCGATCTCCCTGGCCGCTACGCTGATTGGCGTGACCGCCGCGGCGCTTTTCTGGGCCGCACGCCACTACGGCCACATGGAAACCTCGCCAACTCTGGAACTGGCCGCGCGATGGTTGGCCACCTTGGGCATTGCGCTCTTCGGCGTGACGCGCCGTTCGCTCACCCTGTGGATTCTGATCAGCATGCTGGCCGGCGCGGCCGTGGGCCATGACTTCCCTCATCTGGCCGCCGATTTGCGCGTGCTCGGCCTCATCTTTCTGCGTCTGATCCGCACGATTATTGCCCCGCTGCTGTTTGGCACGCTGGTCGTGGGCATCGCC
>Ga0187803_10000502_pt1 | contig 15603 bp, 11 predicted proteins | sample NC_wetland_sal_i_2_FD_132425 | JGI IMG/M metagenome (GOLD analysis project Ga0187803, IMG submission 132425) | Wetland sediment microbial communities from Neuse River Estuary, North Carolina, USA - Control_3 | ecosystem: Environmental > Aquatic > Freshwater > Wetlands > Sediment | place: USA...
AGCTGCGCGTCGGCCTGCCGGCGGGTGACGGTCGCCGCCTTGAGTGCGCCTTCGAAGCTGGTCGCCTTGGAGTTCGCAGCTTCGAGCTTGTTCAAGAGCGCTTGACAGACCGCGTCGGCTCGAGCGATGTACTGCGCCTTTGTCAGCGCGCCGACTGGCGTCCTTGTGCTCCCGCATCCCGCCACCACGACCAAGGCCGCGAGCGCGGCGACCAGGCCGGTTCCGAATCGCTTCATGCATGTCCCTCCGCACTGCTTGCTGGCTCGGCGATGAGCTTACCCAACGCAATGCGGGCGCGACGGCATCTCAGGGCCGTAACAACCACGGCCCGGCTGCGCCTGTAGCTTGCCCGCCGTCGCGGCTGGTGCCGATCCCCATCCGCTTCCGCCCGAGGGCAGGATGCCAAGGCCCAAGAACGCATAGGAGCCCGGCGAACGCCGGGCTTCGGGCGTTCTGCAGGGGCCCGCGCCCGCCGAAAAGCTCGCTGGCCCGGGCGTACCAGTCGCCGCAACAACCACGGCGCATGATGCCGCAGCCCGCATGGTCATGCGGGTTTGCAGTGGGACAGTTTTCAGTTACCGCCCAGCGCGGTGCGCCGCCCGAGCCATGCCGTGTCGCGTCTCAGGCGCGCGAAGGCCGACGAGCAGCGCGGATGCGCTCCTGCGCCAGGCGCCTGATGCGTTCGAAGCAGCCGTGCTGGGCCAGGGTGTCGGGGGCCGGCGCACTGTCTTGGCGCAGCGTCCAGTCCCAGTAGGGCGCCGCGTGGAGTGCGCGCTCGCCGGCAGCTCGTCGAGGTAGAAGCGGCGCATCCAGGTGATGCACTCCTCGATCTGGTGCCACTTGTGCTGGCTATCGGCTCGGAACGGGCTCTCGTCGCGTGCGAGCGCCAGGCTGTGCCCTCATGAGGTCGGTGACGGCCAGGTTAAGGCACTCGATGGCTCGCTCGGACTCGGCCTTGAGGCGAGCGCGCTCCGCATCGCCCTCGGCGTCCTGCGTGTGCGCCAAGACCTCGTCAATGAGGCGGTTGATCTCAGCGTGGGTCAGGCTGGCATCGTCCTTGCTCATGTCGTGATGATAGCTCAAGATCCGGTCCCCGAGGCCGTCTTGCGCTCGATCTCCACAGCCAGGCCGTTCAGAGCCCTCGCCAGCCTGGCGGTGTCCTCCTTCCGCTCCTTTGCATCCGCTTCGAGCTTGTCCACGCGCCTCTTGAGGGCCGTTGCCGCTGCCTCGGACGCGCTCGCTGCTGCCTTAACGCGATCCGAGTACGTGACCGCACCCGTGGCTGGCGAGAATCCGGTTGGCAGCTCTCGCTTGAGCGTGCGCCCTACGAGCCCTGTCGCGACGATCAACGCTGCGACCACGGCGCCGCCCCGCTCGACGAGAAAGAGGGGTGTGGAGTCGAGCGCTATCCCGGGCAGGTGGGCAGGGACGCCAGAAAGCGAGGTGATCAGTATCCCCGCAGCGGCGGCACCGCCTGCGACCCACGGCAGGCTGCCATCGACCACGCCTGCAAGGCGACTATAGTCGCCATTCTCGTTCTCGTCCCCGTTCCTTCTGCCGTTGTCGTTCGGCGCACCCGCCTCCATAGCCTGCACAACTTAACGAGCCTTCTGGATGGCTGCAGGTCGCGCGCTCTTCCCCTCCCAAGACCCCGTGCGCGTGCGCTCCTGCGCAAGAAGCGCCTGATGCGTTCGAAGCCGCCGTGCTGGGCGAGGGTGGTGGGGGCCGGCGCGCCGTCCTGGCGCAGCGTCCAGTCCCGGTAGGAGCGCCGCGTCGAGCGCGCGCCCGCGGACAGCCCTTCGAGGTAGCGGGCCATCCACGCGACGCACTCCTCGATGTCGTCCCACCTCCTCAGAGGGCGCTCGCCCTCTCGGGCGGCGCCCACGTCGCGCGAGCAGCGGGCTCGCGCCTTGCGCGGGGGCAGCCTCTCGGGGACCGGCGCGCCCGTGGCCTGCCGGTCCCCGAGAGTCGCCTTGCCGAAACGCTCGCGGCGTTCGCTCGGGTAGGGGATGCCGTTGCCGCACGCGAAGGACACGAGGTCCTTGCCGGAGGGCTGAGCCTCGTGGTGCTCGTAGAAGCGCTCCAGGAGTTCGCCGATGGTGGGGATGCGCTGGGATTTTAGAGTGCCCCCGGCAGGATTCGAACCTGCGACCCTCGGATTAGAAGTCCGATGCTCTATCCGGCTGAGCTACGGGGGCCTGGCCACGCCTGAAGAGCGTGGTTGCGACGAAGAGCCTTCGCTCGCCGCTTGCATCGTGGCAGGTACTTAGGCGAGCTTGAGCAGAAACCTGTAAAAGTTGCCCCATGAGCACCGTCGAGGACGACGAGCAGGATCTGACGCGCAAGCAGCGGCGCGAGCAGGCGCGGGCGCAGCGCAGGGCATTGGAGGAGGCCGAGGCCGCCAGCGCAGTGCGGCGTACGCGCTTGACGCAGCTGGGGATAGTGGTCGTGGTCGTGGTCGCGATCATCGTCGGCATTCTGGTCGCGACCGGCGGCAGCTCGAAAACGGGCATCGCGAAGCCGGGCAAGGAAGCCCAGAAGGTGGTCGCCGAAGTCACCGGCCTGGTCGGAGGCATCCCGCAGAACGGAAACACCATCGGCAACCCGAGTGCGCCGGTCACGCTGCAGTACTTCGGCGACCTGGAGTGCCCGATCTGCAAGCAGTTCACGCTCGGCGCGCTGCCGACGCTGATCGGCAGCTACGTGCGCAGCGGGAAGCTGAAGATCGAATATCGCTCGCTGCAGACGGCTACGAAAGAACCGGAAACCTTCAAGACGCAGCAGGTCGCGGCGCTGGCGGCGGGCAAGCAGCAGAAGATGTGGTACTTCATCGAGCTCTTCTACCACCAGCAGGGCGAAGAGAACACCGAATACGTGACCGAAAGCTATCTGCAGAAACTGGCCCAGCAGGTGCCGGGGCTGAACCTGACCGCCTGGACGGCCGCGCGCAACGACCCCGAACTCGCCAACTCGATCACCACCGACGGGCAGGCCGCCAACAGCGCCGGTTTCACCGGCACACCGTCCTTCCTGATCGGCAAGACCGGTGGCGCGATGCGGAAGTTCGAATACGCCTCGCTCACCGATCCCTCGTCGTTCGACTCGGCCATCGAAAAGCTGCTGAAGGCCTAGCCGGCGATGAGTGCCCGGACGCTGCGGATCACGATGCTCGTCCTCACGGCGATCGGCCTCGGCGTGGCCAGCTACCTGACCTACGTTCACTACTCCGGCATCAAGCCCCTCTGCGGACGCAACGGAGGTGGCTGTGAGATCGTGCAGACCTCGGAATACTCCAAACTCGCGGGCGTGCCGGTTGCGCTGATCGGCCTGATCGGCTACGTGACCATTCTGGCCTCGCTGCTCGCGCCGGAAAACGAGACGAGCCGCTTCGCGACGGCCGCCTTCACGGTCGTCGGCTTCGGCTTCAGCGCGTACCTCACCTATCGCGAGGTCTTCTCGATCCACCATATCTGCGAGTGGTGCGTGTCCAGCGCGGTGATCGTGACGGTCCTCATGTGCCTGGCGATCTGGCGATTCCTGCGCGGCGATGCCGCCTCCGGTCGGGCCTCCGCGCACGCGGAGATCGGTGGCCCAGAGCCGGCCGCCCCGCTTCGCGCCGCGCGTTCCTGAAGACGCCGAGAACACGGCCCTTCCCCCGCTTGCGATACGCGCAGGCACTCGTCAATACGTCCAGTGAGGTTGGACCCGCCCGGGCAACGGAGCGAAGGGGCCGACGTGGTGAGCAAGGCAATGCGTTTCCCCACAACGAGCACCAAGTCCGAGGCGGTCGCCGGCCTCGACGACCAGACGATCGTGCCCAAGCCAGGCGCGGATCCCCCCAAGCCAGGCGCGGATCCCCTACTCGGCGGCGCTGAGCGAGCCCCCGTCCCCGATCGCGACGAGCGGATCGCACGGCTGTTTGAGATGACCAGCGACCTGCTCGCGACCATTTCCATGGACGGCCGCTTCACGCTCTTGAACCCCGCCTGGGAGCAGGTGCTGGGCTGGACCCGCGAGGAGCTGCAGGTCAAGCCGATGCAGGAGTTCATGCACCCCGACGATGTCGAGCAGACGCTCGCGCTGATGCTCGCCGGCAGCCACCACCCGGCGCACCTGGAGAACTTCACCAACCGCTATCGCCACCGGGACGGCTCCTGGCGCTGGCTTCTGTGGAGCGCGCGCTGCGACGGCGACACATGGTATGCGGCTGCCAAGGACGTCACCGACCGGATGTGGCTGGAGCGCCAGGCGCTGCACGACCCGCTGACGCGCCTGCCCAATCGCCTGTTGTTGATGGACCGCACACGCCAGGCCATTGCGCGTCTGCATCGCAGCCGTGGCGTTGTCGCCCTGCTGTTCATCGACCTCGATCGGTTCAAGGCCGTCAACGACAACTTCGGCCACGACGTGGGCGATCGCCTGCTGATCTCCGTGTCCGAGCGGCTCGGGGAGATGATGCGTGACAGCGACACCGTCGCACGCCTGGGGGGCGACGAGTTCGTGATCTTGGCCGAGGACATCGAGAGCAACGCCGAAGCGCTGGCGCTCGCCGAGCGCGCGCTTCAAACCCTGAAGGAGCCGTTCCTGGTGGGCTCGGCCGAGGTGTCGATGCCGGCCAGCATCGGCGTGGCCGTCTCACACGACCCGGAGGCCGATCCCGAGAGCATGCTGCGCGAGGCAGACGTGGCGATGTACCGGGCGAAGGGCGCGGGTGGCCGCCGCCTGGAGCTGTTCGACGAAAGCCTCCGCCTCGAGGTCACCGCACACCTGGAAATCGAAGAACGCCTCCTGCAGGCCCTGCCGCGGCGGGAGCTGCTGCTCGCCTACCAGCCGATCCTGCCGCTCGCCGGCGGGCGCGCGGTCGGATGCGAGGCGCTCGTTCGCTGGCATCCCGGCGGCGAGGAGGAATCCCGGATCGACGGGCTGCTCCCCTCGACGTTCCTCCCGCGGGCCGAGGAAAGCGAGCTGATCGTGCAGATCGGCGACTGGGTGCTCCACACCGCCTGCGCGCAGGCGGCCGCTTGGCGACGCGAAGGGATTACGATTCCGATCTCGGTCAACGTCTCGGCCCGCGAGTTGACAGAGCTCGATCTCGCCGAGCGGGTGCACAAGGAGCTCTCCAGCTTCCAGCTGCCGGGACGCGCATTGTGCCTGGAGGTCAGCGAGGAGGCCGTCCTACGCGATCCTGAGCGAGCTCGCGCTGCGCTGACCGCCGTCAAGCGCCTTGATGTGGCGATCGCACTGGACAACTTCGGTGCCGGCGAGTCCTCGCTCAGCCTGCCGAGGAACCTCCCGCTGGACATGCTCAAGCTCGATCGCGGGCTGATCCGTAGCTTTGATGGCGATCGGGAGACGCGCGCGATGGTCGCGGCGATGATCGCCCTCGCCCACGAAGCCGGCCTGACGGCGGTCGCCGTCGGGATCGAGACCAATCGTCAGCTGGCGCTGGCCCGGGAACTGGATTGCGTGGTCGGACAAGGCTTCCTGTTGCACCGGCCCGACGCGCCCGAGCGCCTGCGTCTCACCGGCGCGCCTGGGGCTGTAACGTCCGCGCCATGGCGTCCCCGCGTGCGACTGGGCGACGGCAGCCGTCGCCGCTGAGCGGCGCCGGCGCCGTCGCCTGCCACAAGCGCGCCGCAGCGAGGGCGGCGGCGGAGATGGTGAGCGACGGGATGCGCCTGGGATTGGGTTCAGGTTCCACGGTCGCCTACCTGCTGGAGGCGCTCGGCGAGCGGGGTCTGAGGGAGACCGTCTGTGTGGCGACATCGCCGGCGACCGAGCGGGCCGCCCGCGCGCTCGGCTTGACGGTGAAGGGACTCGACGAGGTGGGCGAGCTGGATATGGCGATCGACGGCGCCGACCAGATCGACCCAACGGGCTGGCTCGTCAAGGGGGGAGGCGCGGCGCACACGCGCGAGAAGATCGTCGCCGCGGCCGCACGTCGCTTCGTCGTGATCGTCTCGGCGGAGAAGGCGGTGGCGCAGCTTGCCCCCCCGGTACCCCTGGAGCTGGTGCGCTTCGGCGTGCAGAGCACGTTGCGAGCGCTGGGCCAGGCCAGCCTGCGTGACGTGCCGCAGAGCCCGGATGGAGGTCTGATCGCCGACTACTTCGGCCCCGTGGAGAACCCCGCCGAGCTGGCGGCCCGCCTGAGCGCGACCCCGGGCGTGGTTGAGCATGGCCTGTTCGCCCCGGAACTGGTCAGCGTCATCCTGATCGCCGGAGAGGGCGGCGTTGAGAGCCGCGCCGGCGGCGCAGACTCACTCTGACCACATTGGGGTCGCTCTCACTCAGGTGCGCCAGGCAGGCGAGCTGTAACCGGTGCCGAAGTCACCCGGCCGCGGCCGTCGGGTCCCGTTGCCCGACCAAGCCGCTGCCGCCGTCGACCGGATGAGCAAGCGCCGTGTGGGATCTGAGCCGGACTCAGAGATCCTCCAAGACTGGGTGCAGTGAAGAAGGGTCGCATTCGAGCACTTTGACTCATGCTCGGGCTGGCGAGAGCCGATGCAGGTTCGGACATGTCATCTGCCATGCCCGTCTCGACGCCCTCGCGTTCCTCCACGCTCCCGCGTTCCGGCGGGCGCTGGATCGATCACTGGCTCGAAACCGTCCACGACCTCGAGGCCCTGCGTGCTGCGCACCCGATGATGGACGCGGTGATCGAGGAGATCGATGGGCGCATGATCCGCGTCGGCGAGCAGTGGCTTGCCGACTTCGCCTCATGCAACTACCTGGGCTTCGATCTTGACCCGGAGATCATCCAGGCGGTTCCCGCCTTCCTGGAGGACTGGGGCACGCATCCGAGCTGGTCCCGACTGCTCGGCAGTCCGGTCCTGTACGAGCAGATCGAGGCGCGACTCGCCGAGCTGCTTGGCAGCGAGGACTCGCTGGTGCTGCCGACGATCACGCACATCCACGCGTCCGTGATCCCGGTGCTCGCCGCCTCCGGGACGATCTTCCTCGACGCGCGCGCGCATAAGACCATGTACGACGGCTGCCAGGTGGCACGCGCGCGAGGTGCCGCGATCCGCCGGTTCCGCTTCGAGGACCCGGGCCATCTCGAGGAGCTCCTAGCGGCCGATCATGACCACGCCCGGCTCGTCTGCATGGACGGCGTCAACAGCATGACCGGCAATGCGCCCGACCTGCGGGCGTTCGCCGAGGTCGCACGCCGTCATGGCGCCCTGCTGTACATCGACGACGCCCACGGCTTTGGGGTCATCGGCGAGCGCTCTCCGGAGGAGCCATGTCCTTACGGAAGCCGGGGCAACAGCATCGTACGTTACTTCGGCGAGAGCTACGACGACGTGGTCCTGGTCGCCGGCTTCTCCAAGGCTTACTCGTCTCTGCTCGCCTTCATCGCCTGCCCGACCGAGGTCAAGAACCTGCTGAAGGTCGCGGCGCCGCCCTATCTCTACTCAGGGCCCTCGCCCGTCGCCTCGCTGGCGACGGTCCTCGCGGGCTTCGACGCGAACGAGCGGCGGGGCGACGAGCTGCGCCGTGTTCTGCACTGCCACAGCGCCCGCGTTCTGGGAGCGCTCCGGGAGCTCGACGTCTACACAACCAACCACTCGGAACTGCCCATCATCGAGGTTCCGCTGCGCGACCACGCCCGCATCGACGAGGTGGGGCGGCTGCTGTTCGCCCGTGGCGTCTACGTCACGCTCGCCGCCTACCCGCTCGTGCCCAAGGCCGAGGTCGGCTTTCGGGTGCAGCTCACCGCGGCCAACACCGACGCGGAGGTCGACGTTCTGATCAGCGCTGTAACGGAGCTCGCCGAGCGGGGTGAGCTCCAATCCAGATCAGCGCAAGAAACGCTGGAGGCGGTGTGATGGGCCGGCGCGCGCTCGGGCTGTCGAGCCTCGCTGGCGGGAAAGTTGGAGGCGGCGTGATGAGAGCCCGCCCGCTCCTGCGCTCGCGCGCGCAGGGATGGCAGGGCTTCCTGGCCTTCGGTGCGCTGGGCACGTTCCTGTACCTGTTGGTCCCCCCCCTCAAGGGCAACGCGCTGCTCATCAACACGCTCGGCCTGTCGAGCTGGATAGCGGTGATCGTGGGCATTCGCCGTAACAAGCCGAGCTATGCCCTGCCGTGGTGGCTGTTCGCGGTAGGGCTCTGCCTGTACTGGATGGGCGACGTCTACACCTACAGCTACCCCAAGTACATCCTGCACCATGAAGTCCCGTTCCCGTCGATCGGCGACGCGATCTATCTGACCGTCTATCCGGCGCTGATGCTGGGGCTGCTGCTGCTGGTGCGCCGGCGCAACCCGCAGAGCAATCGCAACACTCTCATCGACGCCGCGATCCTGACGCTCGGGCTGTCGCTGCTGTCGTGGGTCCTGCTGATCGCGCCCTACCTTCACGACCCCACGCTGGGCCTGCTACCCAAGCTCGTGTCGGTTGCCTATCCGCTCGGGGACATCATCCTGCTCGCTGCGGCCATTCGCCTCGTCCTCGACAGCGGTCCGCGTCGACCGGCCTTCTACCTGCTGAGCGCGAGCATCGTCTCGCTGCTGGTCACGGACTTCGTCTATGGGGTCATGACCCTCAACAACTCATTCCACCATCAGCTGCTGCTCGACCTCGGCTGGATCTCCTTCCTGCTGCTGTGGGGCGCTGCCGCGCTGCACCCCTCGATGGTCGAGCTGCAGGAGCCGATCAGCGACCGCGAGGCCAAGCTGACGCACCTGCGTCTGGGCCTGCTCACCGGTGCCTCCCTGATCGCGCCGGTGTGCGTCCTTCTGAAGGAGCTGCATCGCGGCGACCTCGACTTGATCGTGATCATCTGCGCCTCGATCGTGCTGTTCGGCTTGGTCGTGACGCGCATGGTCGACCTGGTGCGCCAGCAGGAGCGCTCTGTGGCCCGGGAGCGGCTGCTCAGCTCCTGCGGCACCGCGCTCGTGTCCTGCGCCACGCGGGAGGAGATGCAGCAGGCCGCGCTGGAGGTGGTCGCTCGGCTGCTCGATGGTCCCGGGGCGGCGGTGCTGTGCCTGACCCAAGACGGCGCTCTCGCGGCGGTCGCGCTCAACGACGACGCCGACTGGCCGGCGCGAACGCTCCCAGAGCAGGTGGGCGACAGACTACTCGAGCTCGCCGCCGACAACGCTTCCCAGGGGCTGATCCCTGAACCGGCGCTGCTCGCTGCGCTGGATCTGCCGAAGGAGTGGGTCTGCGGGCTCGTGCTGCCCCTGCCGGTTCGCGGTGGAGTCCTTGGCCTGCTGCTGCTCGCGCGCCCCAAGCCCGCCTCGCGCCAGGTGCGTGCGGCTCTGGAGGCATTGGCTACTCAACTCGCGCTCGCGCTGGAGAGCGCGCGCCTCGCCGAGGAGATCCACCTGCAGCGCAGCGAGGCCCGCTTCGCCTCCCTGGTGCAGCACTCCAGCGACCTGATCACCGTTGTGGGACCGGATGCGACGATCGCCTACCAGAGCCCCTCCTCGGAGCGTGTCCTCGGCTATCCACCGCACGAGCTCCTTGGCACGCGCTTCGACCGCCTCGTAGTCCGGGAGGACGCCGGCCGTCTCCTGCGGGTGCTCGCGGACGGATCGGCCTACGCGCGCCAAGACACCGAGGTCATCGAGTGCACGCTGCGTCACCGCGACGGCGGCCTGCGACAGTTCGAGATCCTGCACACCAACCTGCTCGACGACGAGCACGTGCGTGGCATCGTCCTGAATGCGCGCGACATCAGCGAGCGCAAGGCCTTCGAGGACCAGCTGGCCCACCAGGCGTTCCACGATCCCGTCACCAACCTGCCCAACCGTGCCCTGTTCGTAGAGCGGGTGCGGCACGCGATCGGGCGCGCAAGACGGGAGGAGGCAAAACTCGGGGTCCTGTTCCTCGACATCGACGACTTCAAGACCATCAACGACAGCCTCGGCCACGGTGCGGGCGACGTGGCGCTGATCGACGTGGCCAAGCGCCTGTCGAACAGCATCCGCTTCAGCGACACCGCGGCGCGCTTCGGCGGCGATGAGTTCGTCGTGCTGCTGGAGGACCTCGACAGCACGCAGACCGCGGTCGAGGTAGCCGATCGGATCCTCGAGGATCTGCGCCAGCCGCTGATGGTGGCGGGCAAGGAGGTGGCGGTGCGCGGAAGCATCGGAATCTCGATCCTGGAGGGGTCCTCGACCGCCGGCGCGGACGAGTTGATCCGGGACGCCGACGCCGCGATGTACATCGCCAAGCGCGATGGCAAGGGCGGCTACCGGCTGTTCGAGCCGGAGATGCACGCCGGCGTGCTTGCCCGGCTGGAGTTGCGGGCCGACCTCCTGCGGGCGCTGGAGAGCGGCCAGTTCGAGTTGCACTACCAGCCGATAGTGCGGCTGGCCGACGGCCGCGTCGCCGGGATAGAGGCGCTGCTGCGCTGGCAGCACCCCGAGCGCGGGCTCGTGGTCCCCGGGGACTTCATTCCGTTCACCGAGGAGACCGGGCTGATCGTCCCGATCGGTCGCTGGGTCCTGCGCGAGGCGTGTCGCCAGGCGGCGGCGGTGCAGCAACTGTTGTCCGACGATCCTCCGCTCTACATGTGCGTGAACCTGTCCGTGAAGCAACTTCAGCACAGCGATGTCATCTCCGACGTCCAGGACGCGCTCGCCGAGTCGGGGCTCCAGCCGCAGCTGCTCACGTTGGAGATCACCGAGTCGATGCTGATCGACGATCCCGATATCGCCGTGGTCAAGCTCACGCAGCTGCGCTCGCTCGGCGTTCGCATCGCGATGGACGACTTCGGAACGGGCTACTCATCGCTCAGCTACCTCAGTCGCTTTCCGGTCGATGTCATCAAGATGGACCGCTCCTTCCTGCGACCGGAGGCTTCGCCGGAGGCGGTCGACCTCTCCAGCGCCGTCGTGGCGCTCGGCAGTTCGCTCGCCCTGGAGGTTGTCGCAGAGGGCATCGAGCTCGACGAGCAACTGCGGCGGCTGCGCGATCTCGGCTGCGAGCTCGGTCAGGGCTTCCATTTCGCGCATCCCATGGAGTCGGCGCACCTGGTCGACTACCTGGCGGCCAGGTCGCAGGACGCCAGTGAGCAGTCCGGCAAGCCGGTGCCGGCCCCCCACGATGCCGCATAGCAGCGACGAGGGCTCCGAATTGCCTGGGAGCTCGACCGCCCACCCACCCCTTCGCCGGCCCGCCAGTCCACGGCCGAACCCCCCCCTGGCAAACCGCGACTTCCGGCTGCTCTTCACCGGACGCTGCGTGTCGCTGCTCGGCGACGGAGCGTTCCTGGTCGCGCTGGCCTGGCAGGCCTACACGCTCTCGAACGCGCCGACCGCGCTGTCGCTGCTCGGAATCGCGATGACCGTGCCGCTGATCGTGCTGCTGCTGTTCGGAGGGGTGGTGAGCGACCGGCACGACCGCCGAAGGGTGATGCTGCTCGCCGACGTCGCGCGTGCGGCGCTGCTCGCGCTGCTCGGGGTGCTGGCGGCGAGCGGAGCGCTGCGCTTGTGGCACATGATGGTGATCGTCGCCGTCTACGGCGGCGCCCAGGCCTTCTTCGACCCGGCCAGCGACGCGATCTTGCCCGAGATCTTGCCGGCGTCGCAGCTGGGTGAGGCCAACGCGCTGGAGCAGGTCGCCCGCCCGCTCGCCCTGCGTCTCGCCGGGCCCGCCGTGGGGGGAGTGCTGGTCGGCGTGCTCGGCTCGGGCGCGGCCTTTCTGGCCGATGGGGCGACCTTCATGGTTTCCGCTGCGACCTTGTGGTCGATGTCGTCGCGTGCCTCCGTGTCACTCCGCCCCACGGACGCCCCGTTCGACACCTCCACGGGCCGCCAGCTGCGCGAGGGATGGTCCTACGTGCGCCGTCATGTCTGGCTGTGGGGGACCTTCGCGAGCGCGGGCGTCGCCTACCTGCTGTTCATGGGCCCCGCCGAGGTGCTGTTGCCATTCATGGTCAAGCACGAACTGAGGGGCAGCGGCGTTCAGCTCGGTCTCGTGCTCGGGGCGGGCGGCCTCGGCTCGGTCGCGTGTGCCCTGGCGATGGTTCGCAGCGGGCTCCCCTCGCGGAGCATCACCTTCATCTACGTCGTCTGGACGCTCGCCACGGTGGCGGTGGCGGGATACGGGCTGGCCACGGCAATGTGGCAGTTGATGCTGGCCAGCCTCGCCTTCAACCTGCTGGAGACGGCGGGCACGATCGTGTGGGCGACGATGAAGCAGCGGCGCGTGCCGGGAGAGCTGCTCGGACGCGTCTCCAGCCTCGACTGGCTGATCTCGATCGGGCTGCTGCCGGTGTCGTTCGCGCTGACCGCTCCCCTCAGCGCGGCGCTCGGCGTGCGCACGACCCTGATCGGCGCGGGCCTGGCCGGTGCGGCGGCGACGCTCGGTGGTCTATTGCTCCCGGGCATGCTGGCGGTCGACCGCTCGACGGCTCTGCGAGGAGCGCACCCAGTCAGCCCATAGCGAGGACCTGGCAGCAGCAGCGTCCTGACGATCCGGGCGCACTGTCAGAGTGTTTCGTTCCGAGACGCGTGCCGCGCCGATCCCGGCGCCGTCGGATCGATCGATGACGCCCAGGCACGGCCATGGGGAACATGGTCCTGTCGAACCCTAGGCAGGAGCCGCGAGCGCCTCTGGCGCCGTTGCCAGCCAGCCGTGGAGGCGCTCGTAAACCTCGGGATGGTTGAGGAGCGCGAGGTGATGGGTGCCCCCCACGTGATGTCCGTGCTCGTCGCGGAAGGGGATCCGCCGAGTCCTGCCTCTGCCACTGGCGCTCGGCACCAGCACCAGGATGTCGCCGAGCAGCCGTCCGATAGGGTGGCGCGGATCGCGGGTGACGGTGGCCGAGACGAAGCAGTGTGTCGCCCACGGCAGCAGCGGCACCTCCTGGCAGGCGACCGCGCGCAGCGCCTCGGGATCACGGCCCCGCCAGTCCTCGTCGACCAGCGAGCCATGACGCAGATCACGAATGCCGGCGCTGCGACGGCGCAAGAAGTTGCTCAGTGGCCGCGTCTCGGGCAGCGCGTGGAGCGCCACCGCGGCCAGATGCGCCCCCCGCTCAAGCGGTGCGCCCAGGTGGGGTGTTCCCAGCGAGACGACGTGTCGGACGCGCCCGACCCACCTCTGGTCGCGCTCATCCGCCTGATGGGTGGCGCTGCGCGCCACCAGGCCGCCCATCGAGTGGCCGACCAGCGCGATCTGCTCCACATCTGCCGGCCACTCCTTCACGAGCTCCTCCAGAAGTGCCGCAACCGTGCGGCCGTTCTCGGAGATGTGCAAGCCGCTGTTGTAGCGCAGGTAGACCGGCGTGTAGCCGAGGTCTGTGACCAGCCGTGAGCCATACGCCTCATCTGCCCCCCAAGACCAGCAGAACTCGTCGCCGGTCAGCCCGTGTATGAAGACCACCAGGCGAGGTGTGGCCGTGGGGAACGCATCACGTAGCGAGGACTCATCCAGCCCGATCCGCTCCCCGTGCACCCGCGCTGACGTGGGCTGGTGAAGCGCGCTCCCATCGCGCTCCAGCTGGTCCCCGATGAGGCCGTTGAGCACAGCGAGTCCGAAGCTACCCACCTGAGTAGTGGAGAGGGAGAGATGCTCGCCGACACCACGTCGTGCCATCTCTGAGTCGGCGGCCTTTCCGAGCGCTGAAACGCCCGCCCCAATCGCGCTATAAGCGCCATTTGTCAGCACGTTGTAGATGATCTGCACCGGGCGACCCGCCGGGCCCACGCCGCGGAAGGCGCGCTCGGCGATGCCCATCTGGAAGTCGCGAATCCCACCAGGGAAACGCCGCAGCTCGTCAAAGGCAAGCGCGCCCAGCGCCCGAACCTCGTTCGGCGCAGACCTCCCTACGCCCCCGCCGGTGCTGGTCGAATCCGCGCTGACCATTGCTCTCTCCGTGCTGGCCATTGTCGTCTCCCATCCGTTCGTCGCTGCCGATCGCGCGAGGCTGAAGCTAGCCCTCGACCCAGACTACTCCTCGACTACCCCTTTTGTCACGTTCGTTACAAGAGCAGAAGCGTCCGGCGACACGACCTCCGCGGCGTTACCCAGGCCGAGCCGCACACGCTGGCCGATCTCAGCGCCCGCTATGAGCTCGAGAGGCGAGCGCACCCAGCACCACGGTGTCACCCATCCGTGAATCCCTGGACCCGGAGTGCGGGATACCCCGGATGAGGCAGGCGGTGTGCGCCTGTAAGGTTTCTGCGGAACAGGTACACGCATCCATCGACGGCGACTCGGATAGCCGCCTGACTTGAACCTTCTCTTCGCCATGGGCGAGCACCTCACACCCCTGGACGCGACCTTCCTCGAGCTCGAGCAGGCCGACGAGAGCGCGCACATGCACATCGGCGCGATCATGGTCTTCGATCCTCAGCCGCACGGTGGCTCGCCCTCGCGCGAGGAGGTGTGCCGGCACCTCACCAGCCGGCTCGGGCAGCTGCCGCGCTACAGCCAGCGCCTGTCGGAGCCGCACACCGGCGGGCTGTCGTGGCCCGAATGGGAGGAAGATCCCGCGTTCGATCCAGGCAGACACGTCGCGCGCGCCGCCCTACCCTCCCCCGGAGGTCATGAGGAGCTGCAGGAGTGGGCATCGGGCTTCTTCTCGCAGCGCCTGGATCGCCATCGGCCGCTGTGGGAGATGGCGCTCGTCGAGGGGCTCGCCGACGGTCGTTGGGCACTCGCGACCAAGACGCACCACTGCATGGTCGACGGCGTCGGCTCGGTCGACCTCGGCCACCTGCTGCTCGACACTACGCCGGACGCGGCGCCGTCCGCTCCGTCCTCGCCGTCCTCCGCAGGCGGCGAGAGCAATGACTACGCGCCTGCCTCTCTCGATGTCGACCGCCCGACGTCCACCGCCCACCCGACCGCTCCCGGCTCGCTGGCTCGCCTGGCGCACGTGTGGGCGGGGCTGCTGCCGGTCGACACGATCCTCCACGCGGCCCAGATGGGAGCCCATGGCGTGCTTCACCCGCGCGACGCGCTGCGCAGCGCGCGATCGGCGCTCGACCTGATCGTGCACGAGGAGCTGCGCGCGGCGCCCCACACGAGTCTCAACGGGCCGATCGGCACGCGGCGCCGCTTCGATGTCGTGCGCGTCCCGCTGGCGGACATAAAGGAGATCAAGAACTCTCTCGGCGGCACGGTCAACGACGTCGTGCTCACGGTCACCGCAAGCGGGCTGAGGGCGCTGCTCGAATCCCGCGGCGAGCCACTGCCCGCAGGGGGGCTGCGCGCGATGGTCCCGATGAACGTGCGCGTCGCGAGCGAGCACCTCGCGCTGGGGAATCGGTTCTCGTCGCTGTTCGTGGAATTGCCTGTAGCGGAGGCCGATCCGGTGCAGCGCTATCGCGAAACCGTGATCCGCTCCAAATCGCTTAAGTCCGATGGAGAACAAGCGGCGGGGACCACTGCCGCGCTCGAGCTGGCGGGACTGGCACCACCGGTGTTCCATGCCACCATTGCGCAGGCCCTCTACGCCAAGCGGCTGTTCAACGTGACCATCACCAACGTGCCCGGTCCGCAGCAGACGCTATACGCCTTCGGGGCGCCGCTGCGCGAGATTCACCCGCTTGTGCCGCTCGCTGCCGAGCACGCCGTGGGCGTTGCCGTTCTCAGCTACGACGGTGAGGTGTTCTTCGGCGTGGTCGCCGACCGCGACACCGTG
>Ga0187803_10000503_pt1 | contig 15593 bp, 12 predicted proteins | sample NC_wetland_sal_i_2_FD_132425 | JGI IMG/M metagenome (GOLD analysis project Ga0187803, IMG submission 132425) | Wetland sediment microbial communities from Neuse River Estuary, North Carolina, USA - Control_3 | ecosystem: Environmental > Aquatic > Freshwater > Wetlands > Sediment | place: USA...
CACGAATGCGGCAGCAACACCCGACAGCCCCACCGTCATGGCAAGCTGCCTGTCGACCTGGCCCTTCCGCCAGAAGGAGATTGCACCCACTAGGACTATCACTGTTGAGGCGGCCAGTACCGTCCCGGTGGATTCCTGGATGACCAGCCCCAGGTACTGGGTGAGGAAGAATATCGTAAAGACGCCTGCGCCTCCGCTCGTAACATTCGACAGCCCGCCCGTTATGATTCCCAGCAGAAAGAGGACGGCGAGGTCGAGGCCGGCCGGCATCAGAACCTCTTGGGCCCGATGGGAAGGAATGACCTCATATGCTATTACCCGCGAGTCCCGACGACCCGATATAAGCGTCGTCTGCGGTCACGCTAGTCAGCGGGCGCTAGCCGGAGTGCCTTCGCCTCCGGGAGCCAACACCCTGGTACCAAAGGCATCTCAGCGTCGCAAACCTATATCTGCCCTTCAGGGCCGAGTCCATTCATGGCCTCTGCGGGTGCCAAGCCTGACAGCAAAAAGAGAGACGAGCCTGCTCAAGATTCCGTTAGTGTTCGCATCCCCAAGAGAACGGCAGAGAGGGTTGTCAAGAGGCTCCCCGATTCCGGGTTCGTCACCATTGACGATTACATCAGCTACGTCCTTGGCGAAGTGCTCAACGATCTCGAGGGGGGCACTCCATCAGCACCCGCCTCTGGCGCGACATCATTCACTAGGGAGGAACAGGAAGCCGTCGAGCAGAAGCTTCGGGAACTGGGCTACCTTTAACGGCGCGGACTGGAGAGACAATCGAGCTAGGGAGTTGATCGGGCGCGGGGGTCGCAGTAGTTGGTTTTGACGGGGCAACGTTCGACATCATAAGGCCGATGATCGAACGGGGCAAGCTCCAGAACTTCAAGGAGTTGGTCGGCACAGGGACAAGCTCCGTCCTGACATCTACGATCCTCCCCCTTTCCGCGACTGCCTGGACGACGTTCATGACCGGGGTGAACCCGGGCAAGCATGGGATCTACGACTTCGCCCGGCGGGTCGAAGGGACCTACAAGCACATTCCAGTGGGTGCGTCAGACAGGGGGGTGCAGACATTCTGGTCCCTGGCCTCCGAAGCGGGGAAGCGTTGCTGCATAGTGAATGTGCCGCTGACCTACCCCCCCGAGCCAGTCAACGGAGCAATGGTGTCCGGCTTCCCGTACCCCGAAGAGAAGCGTGACTATTGCTATCCGGAAGGCCTCCTTCAGGAACTCCAGTCGGCGCTCCCCAGCGTCCATTTCCATAAGCCAAGCCCTCACTTTCTTAGGCAGGGAGAAGAGGAGAAGCTCGTCACCGAACTCCTCGCAGTAACGCGGAACCAGGTGGCAGCCCTGAGGTATCTCCTGAAGAAGGAGCGCTGGGACCTGGTGGTCACCGTCTTCGACGCCACCGACGTCGCCAGCCACTTCCTGTGGCGGCACATCGACCCGAAGAACCCGCGGTACAAGGAGAAGACGGCCAAAGTCCTGGGCCCCCTACTCTACGAAGTCTACGAGGAGATGGACAGGGCCCTCGGGGAGGTGAGGCGTTCAATCGCCCCCCAGGACGACCTGATTGTGCTGTCGGACCACGGCTTCGGCCCCGTCTATCATGCAGTGTACATGAACAACTGGCTGCTCGAGAGGAAGTACCTGAGCCTGAAGAAGACCTGGGGGACGAGGTTCAGGAGGCAGCTCTTCAGGGTCGGGGTGACAACCGGGACCCTTTTCGGCGCAGCCAAGGCGCTCCGGCTCGTGGGCTCCAGGACATACGCCTACTCGCGGAAGTCGCTCGCCCTCTCGCTTGCCTCGAAGTTCTCGCTTTCGCTCGACGACATCGACTGGGAGGGGACGAAGGTCTACGCCTTCGGGAACTACGGTCAGTTTTTCGTGAACACCAGGGGAAGGGAGCCATCCGGCAAGGTGAAACCTGGGGAGGAGGTCAATTCCGTCGTGTCGGAGCTCGAGGCCGGGCTGGCGGCCCTGAAGGATTCGGGAACGGGAAGGACGATCTTCGATCAGACCTACCGGAGGCAGGACATCTACTCAGGGAGGTTTGTTGAGGAGGCGCCCGACCTGGTCTTCCTGGACAGCAGCATGACCTACAGGGCGCACAGGATGTTCGAGTTCGGGAGCAGGAAGCTCATCGCTCCCGACCCCATCTACTCGGGGAGCCACAGGATGGAGGGGATATTCATCGCCAAGGGCCCAAGCTTCACAGGGGGAAAAGAGCGGGATGGCTTCCACATTCTGGACCTGGCTCCTACGATACTCCACATGATGGGGCTGCCCGTCCCCCGGACCATGGACGGGAAGGTGCTGCAGGAGGCTTTCGCGGCTGACAGCGCAGCGTACTCAAGAGATGTGGCGTACTCCAGCAGGCCTTCCAGCGGGGAGATTCGCTCGTCCGTGGGAAGAATATCGTCGAAGCGCAGAATCTGATCGGCCGGAGGCGGCCTGGCTCCCCGCTCCGCGTCGGACCAGGACTACGTATGTGTAGGCCAGTAAGGCAGCGCCTGCGACAAACAGTGCGATTCCATAGTCTCTGTAGGGATAGGATGGCACGAGGACCTGAACTTCGGTTTCAATCTGGCTGACTACGAGTACGGACCCTGTTGCCTTCGCCACTGTCTGCTGAAGGTTTCTCAGCTGGACCGAGTAGGTTCCATTGAGTGCGGACGGGAAGTTGGCCCGAATGGAACTGACGCTGCTATTGTATAGGACGCTGCTCAAGTTCCCGGAGCTGACGAAGGATACCTCGACCTGCAGGGGCTGGTTCGCCTTCATCGTCATCTCGAGGGTGGAGTTGCCGCTGGCCGAGCACATGTACGAGATGGAACGGAGGGTGTTGAGGGCGGTCGCATCCACTGGGTCGCTGCACTGGGTGACCTGGACGGATGCATCAGCCTCTACCAGGCTTGTTCCCTTGTAGAAAGCGGTCCCCGCCCCAGCTAGCAGGATTATCAGGGCCAGGAACACCAATGCCAAGTGCTTCCTCTTCATGTCTCGAGATTTGCCTTTCCCGCAGACCGAGGGCGCGCCGTTTTAACGGTTCTCGCCAGAACGAGAGGAAGTGGGCCCGGTCACGAGGTGGGGTTCGACCAAATGCCTCAACGGTTTATAATCTGTCGGCGGGAACACGGCACGAATGCAGGGAAGCACCCAACCGGGCGCTGCTAGGCGTCTGCCGCGCTCCATTTTGAACTGGTTCGTCACGCGGGGGGACTACGTCGCTGTACTGATGGTGTATGTCCTCATCACCATCGCGTTCACCTGGCCGCTGGCTGCGAACTTCGCGACATTCGTGAACGGGAACGTGTGGGACGTGTTCCATGAGCTCTGGTACCTGAACTACGATTTCCACGCTCCTTTGGGTCCGTTCTTCAACATGTACACGTCGAGCATCCTGTATCCGATCGGAGTTCCCCTCTACTACCAGGTGTTCTCGCCCCTTCACGCGATTATCGGCGCGCCCCTCTACCGGGCCTTCGGGCTCATCCCCGCCTACAACTTCCTGTACATGTTCACATTCTTCGTCTCAGCGTTCACAATGTACATACTGGTCAAGTACCTCACGGGGAACAGGTACGCTGCGTTCTTCGCAGGGATGGCATTCGCCTTCGCACCCGTTCACGCGGGCCAGGGGACCGCCCATCTGAACATAATGGCGTCGGAGCTCCTTCCTCTATTCACCTACTTCTTCATCCGCATGCAGCGCGAGGCGAGAGAGAGGGAGGCCATCTACGCGGGGGTGGTCCTCGCCCTGAACGCCATGCTCGACCTGCACTTCCTCATGCTGTCGGGATTCATAATCGTAGCGTACCTGGTCTACTCCGTCCTGTTCCAGAGGGGCGTGTTCTCCCGGCGATACCTGCTCAGGCTTGTAATCATGGCGGCCGTCGCAGCCTTCATCGGGGCGGCGGCGTACTACCAGACGCTCTACGGCCTCGTCTTCGCACCGCAGCAGTACGGACTGGCCACCGCGTCCAATATTCCGGTGAACCTGATAAAGGCAACCGACCTCTACCAGTTCTTCCTCCCCGCCCCGGAAAATCCAATCCTCGGCAGGCTGGCCGCTCCGCTCTACGCGAACGTGGTCACGCTTCCCCAGATTCGCACCTACATCGGGTTCACCGCCCTTTCAGTGGCGCTCTTCGGTCTTGCGATAAACAGGAAGAAGAGGGAAATTCTGTTCTGGGGCTTCCTGGCCCTGGTAGGCTTCGCCTTCGCGCTCGGGCCCGTCATCGAGGTGGCTGGGAAGTCTACGGGCCTGCAGGGCATATGGTCCTATGCCTATGATCTAATCCCCATATTCAGGGTCTTCAGGACGCCCTACCGCCTCGACTACCTAGTCGCTCTCGGGGTCGCAGTCCTCGGTGGGTACGGCATCGCTGGGCTCCTCCCACGCCTCGAGAAGAGGGTGAAGGGGGTCCAAGGCGCCCGGCTGGTCAAGGTCGGGACCGTGATTGTCCTGTCGTCGCTGCTGTTCGTGGAGTTCGTTCCCGCTCCCTACCAGGAGCTCAACGTGAGCATCCCGTCCTTCTACACCCAGGTTCTGGCCAACGACCACACGAACTTCGCTGTCCTTGAGGTCCCGGCGTACGTGACCGACAAGGTGTACATGTACTACCAGATGGCCTACAACAAACCCCTTGTCAACGGGTACGTCAGCAGGACCCCCACATCATCCCTGCTCTTCCTGCAGGGGTATCCGTTCATACAACAGCTCGGATTCTTCCTCGGGACGAAGCACCCCCCAACCGAGGTTCTTAACCAGACCATCGTGCCTGCTGTGATAGGGCCCTACATACTCGCCCAGTACCACATCAAGTACATCATCCTCCACAGGGATCTGATGACGCCGGCCCTGTACAACGAATCATACAACTTGGTCGCCAGCGTGGCAGGCCTGCCCTACTACCAGGACAGCCTCCTGACTGTGTTCAAGTTCACCCCTCCCACGCCCAACTTCGGGCTGCAGGACTACCCGGCCACCCAGAACTCGTCCACGCTCTCGCTTTTGTTCGGTGGGTGGAACCCATACGGACTCATAATCAAAGGAGGCAGGACCATGGACGTTTCCGCAGGAGTGCAAGTCTTCTCTGCGAGCACGCAGTACGTCCAGTTCAGGTTCAGGGCGGAGGGGGTGAATCAGGCGTACCTCTTCAGGGTGAGCGTCGACAACCAGACGGTGGGGACGTTCCTGGCGCAGGGCAATTCATACAACGTCTACAATACGCCACTTGTCCAGCTGCACCCCGGCCTGAATACCGTTGTATTCACGTCGGGATCGGGGTGCCAGCAAGTCTCCGCTCAGAAGAAGGGTGTGTCGGCGGTCATCCCTAGGTCTGCGTGCGCGTCCTTGCAGTTCTCCTGGATAGCCACAGTGCAGCCGACTACGACTGGATGAGGCGAATCGGCCTGCTGAGAAGATCTAGCCGGCCTGCTTCTTCATGGCGTCGGCCCTGTCCCTTGACCTGGTGTACAGGACTAGGGCGGCTATCCCGACTATGGCTATGGCGACGATCGCCAGGATGGTGAACGGGCCAGGAAGGATCTTGGGGTACTGGATGGGGTTGTAGCTCACGGACTCGGGGACGTAGCCCAGTGAAATCTTGTGGCTCCCCGAGGGGACGTTGAAGAACGTGAAGTAATAGGTCGCGTTGCCCTGTACCTGGACTGGCGTGGACACGCCGTCCACCAGCACGCCCAACGCCTGGAGCGTGAAGTTCCTCGGGTAGACCACGGCAAAGTAGAAAGTGGCGCCTGCCTGCCCAAGGGTCGAGAATGTCAGGGCGCGACCGCTGGCGTTGTTGGCGAACGCCAGGGTGGCCGCGTTGGAGACTATTGTGACGTACGGGGTGTACGAGGACGTCAGGAAAGTCCCAATCTTGTAAAGAGTCTGCGGGTTCACGGGATAGGACGTGCTCCGCATGTTTGTGTCTGATGCGAGCTGCGAGGCGGATAGGGTGCTCGCCTTCAGGGTGGAGGGGTCGACTGCGGGAGAAACGGTCAGGGTGAACGGTGCGACCCCGGCGGACGCCACCAGGACCTGGTAGGAGCTGGCGCCGGACGTCTGAGCCGAGACCAGATATGACGGATAGGTGCTGGCCGCCGAGCGGATGTTCTGGGCCGCAAGCACTTCCACTGTCGCCCAGCCCGTGGAGTTGGTGTTCGCAGAGTAGCTCTTGGTTCCGCTGGCGGAGTCGATAGCCGTCACCGTGGCGCCTGAGACCGGCTGCGTGCTGGACTTCGTGACAACTCTCACGAAGAGCGGCTCGAAGATGTAGTACAATCCGGAGTGGACCGACGTGAGGCATGGGGTGGCATAGCACTGGGAGAGCTGAGTGTTGTAGAAGTCCGCAGCGCCGACTGTGTTGCCCAGAATGAGGCCCCCCGTGATGTTCTGCACGCGGATGGCCGAGTTTGAAGCGTTGATCAGGTAGGCGAAGGGGTTGAAGGCGGATGCAGCTGCGTCGATGACGCTCTTCCGCATATTCACCAGGTAGGTTGACGTGAGGGTGACAGACCCGGAGTTGTTGAACGTCTCGAGGCGAGAGCCCTGCAGCGTGAGGAAGTTCAACGTCCCTGGGGAGCCGGCAGATAGTTGGACCTGCGACCTCGTAGAGCCGATATTGAGGGCCGACCCCACTATGGTGGTGTTTGCCTTGGCCGAGACGGTCAGCAGAGCCTGCTTGAAGGTCCCAACCTGGTTCGTCTGGCCCGAAAGAAGGACCGAATTCAGGATTGAGATGTTCCCCGTCGAGTTGACGTTGATTATTGATTTCGAGTTCGGAGGGTAGCCGTAGAATTCTCTGCTCGACGAGGTCAGGCGCGTCTGCGCCAGGGTGACCTGCCCACCCGAGATGGAGATGGTCGAGTTGGGGGCGGCGTTGTTGGAGGGCACTTCGCAGTCGACGGAGCTGTTGGCTATGATGGTCGAAATGAAACCAAGGAAGATGGTGGACGCGAAGGAGGGAGAACTCACAGCTATGTTGGCCGACTGGATCAAAGTTGTCTGGTTGCCAAGCGTCACGGTCCTCGCGTTAGAGGCGGTCAGGGACGAGTCAACGAAGTAGGTGGAGTTGGCCGAGAGAGTGATCGTTCCCGCGTTGGTCATCGAAACGATCGAATGGTAGATGACCAGCCGGCTCCCGTCGACGACGAACCTTCCGCCAGTCTCGCTGAGGCTGGATGAGTTCAGGACGAGGGCGGACACGCCGGTTGCCTTTCCCCCGGTGATCTGAAGCGAAGACGAGCCGTTCGCGTCAAGCTCAGACAGTGCAGAGAGCCTGACCCCCGCGTTGACAAGCTTGGACCCACCTGTGAACGCAACCCGAGAGCTCCCTATGGCCACAAGCGTTCCCGAGGGGTTGGTGAAGGCCAAAGTCGAGTTCACGAACTGCAGGCGAGAACTCCCCGCCGCCTCCACCAGGCCCGTCGTGCCGTTGCCGTTCTCGGTGAAGAGCGTGTTCCGAAGGATCAGAGACGCATTCCCCTGGACGACCACGCTCCCGACGTGGCTGCAAGTGAGCCCCTCCAACGTCATGCTTGAGTTGATCACGAAGTTCCCCGCCGCAGGGCATGTCCCCAAGATGAAATCAGCAGCCGAGGCGGTGGCCGGAGCCAGGGGGGCCTGCGCCAGGAGCAGGGCGGCCGCCAAGACTAGGGGTGCTACATGCTTCAGCAACATTTCTGCTCCTCCGTCTGTGAACCGAATATAAGTCTAAGATTGGAATGAAAGGCTGCATTCAGGACTAATCTTCATTCTCTGCGTCTCCGTAGCCCGTGCTGTTATCCGGCCCAGAGAGGCCCCACGGAAGCCCTGATTCAAAAACGCCAAGGTTGGGCTTCGTAGGCGAAGCGGTCCCAAGGTTGCACAGTCCAGCGCGGTAGCAGCTGCTGAGGGGGTAGACGGCGAGCTGGGTTGTGGGCAGGATAAGAGGGGGGCGCGGGCTCTGGGTGAAGTTGAACATGTACCAGAGCGGCCTGACAGTGGCGTCCCTCGAGGTGAGAGGCGCTAGGTGCCAGTTGCTCTCTATGGTCGCAAGGAGGGCCGTCAGGTCCTGCTGGACGCCTGGGGTCGGGCCGTAGAATACCCCCTGGAGGGAGTAGGGAGAGATGGCGATGAGGGGGAGCCTGAAACCGTAGCCGTAGCCGTCGAGCTGCGTCGGGGCCACGCCGTCGTAGTACCCTCCGAACTCGTCATATGTGAGGAAGATCGCAGTCGTGCTCCAGAGCGATGGGTTGCTCTCAATCGCGTCGATTATCGAGGTCGTGAACTCCTGGCCGTAGGCGATTGTGTTGGGGCCATACTTCGTCGTCGGCCCTGGGTGCTCGCCGTCGTACTCAGGAGGAATCACCCACGAGACCTGTGGGAGTGTTCCCTCCGATATGTCCCGAAGGATGGCCTGGGAGTTCACAAGGTTCTTACAGGTCGCCGCGCTCTGCTGCACCGCCGGGAAATCTGGGAGGACGCTCCAGAAGAAGCGCCACTGCCTCGGCTCGACGGTCTTGGCGACGTTCATGTTGAAGACGTGGCACCTCGTGCTCATGTCCCAGCCCCCCATGTAGTACTTCCAGGTGACGTGGGCAGCAGTCAGCTCGTTGACTATGGTCGGAAAGTTGAGCGTGAATATCGGTGGGGCGCCGATTATTCCTCCGGCCTGGGCCGCGACCGTGTAGAGCCTGTTTGGATAGGTCATCGCAAGCTCGCTGCTGAAGAAGTTGGCGTCCAAGGAATAGTACGAGGCTAGGTCCCAGTAGTTGGGGATGGTCGCGCCCGTGTAGTATGCCATGGAAGAAGCGTAGTTCGTGTGCTCGGCGGCAATCTGGGCGCTGACGAATCCGTCCATCTGGCAGCCGGAGCCACCGCTGGAGTCGCAGGCGAGGTGCGAGATAGTCCAGTTGTGGTTAAGGTCGAACAGCCCTATCTGTGTGTTGTCGGCGTTGAAGGGACGCACGCACCCGGCCAAAGGATTGCCAATCTGCTTCGGTTCGCAGGTGCTCAGGCTCAGGTTGTAGCCAGGCGCCAAGCCGGGAAAGGCGCCGAAGTAGTTGTCGAACGAGTGGTTCTCCTGCTGGAGTATCACAATGTGCTGGATCGAAGTAGCCGGGGGAGGGGAGGAGTGGAGCAGGCTGTCAATCGCGGGCGAGGCCGCAGGGGTCATGACAAGCGAAAGTAAGAGGAAAGCGCCCACCCTACCTCCCCCATGCAACGGCTTCGCCGGGATAAGGCGCACATCAGTTCGGGGGACTGCGCTGATAATATGCGTTGTTGCGCCATGCTGGCAGAGGTCGCCCTAGGGATCAGCCGTTGTATGTCGACATCAGGCTCGTTAGCGTCGAGAACATGGACCCATCCGTAAGAGAGTCGTAGGCTACCCCGGCAGGGCACTCGGGGAAGAACACATTGTACATGTATCTATACCCGCCGCTGCCCTGACCCTGGGCCAGGCTCGTGACGTAGGAGGCGCGCTGACTCTCGCTCCAGTCGTTCATGAAGACGCATGACTCGGTGGAAGGGCCGTTCTGGGGGTTGTTGTTCAGGTGGACGAGGACAGGGATGCCGTAGTCAGTGGTCAGGGTCGCGACCCTTTCTAGGTCGAGCGAGAACTGAGAGGGGACGCCGTCGTCGGTGGCCACGAAGTCGCTCCCCGGCGGAATGTTCTTCCCCCAGACGTTTCCGCCGACGTACTGGCCCTGGGAGTGCGCGTAGCCGATCGCCGCCTCGATGGTCTGTGGGCTGAAGGAGTACCCCTCATAGTAGAAGTCGAAGAACCAGAGGTCCACGTGTATCTTCGAGTTTATGTCGCGCATCTGAGAAAGCATCTGATCAGGAGTAGAGTACTGCTGGGCGTTGAGGACCACGTCGAACTTTGCCGTAGGGGAGGTCTGGAGGACGATGCTTCTGATGGTCTTGTAGTCGTTTGATTGCTGCTGGCTGAGCGTGTCTGTGGAAGCGAGCCTGATCAGGCCGGACACGTAGGTGGGGTCGAGCTTCGCGATGGCCGAGCCTACGCTCTGCGGGGTCTCTCCCGATAGGGTCCATGTCGCGCCCTGGTAGATACGGGCGAGGACAACCCGTTGAAGAATCTGGGAGGGGATGACCAGGGAGGTCTGGGTCGATCCCCCGTTCCCGACGTGATGGGGCATCGGCCTGAGATAGAGTATGGCGAACGCGCCAGCGGCGATGAGGACCACTGCCAGAACGATGGCTAGGGTCAAGGTTGACGATCTGCCGGCCCGGACCTTCATGATTGACCCGCCTGAAATGGATGAAATAAGCTCATTCGCTCAGCCGTAGGTGTTCAGAAGGTTCTCTACTATCTGGAGCATGCTGCCGTCCGTGAGCGAATTGTACGAGGTCCCGACGGGGCAGAGCGGGAAGAAGACGTTGTACATGTAGAAGTACCCGAAGCGCGTCTGGTTCTGGGCCATCTGAGTCTCGTACGCCACCCTCTGTTGCTCGGAGAATCCATTAATGTAGACGCACGATTCCGACGTGGGCCCGTTCTGGGGGTTGTTGTTCGTATGGACGAGGATGGGAACAGTAGGGGCTTCGGACCTTACCTGCTGCAGCCTCTGGGGAGAGACTACGAAGTTGCTGTCCGGAACAGAAACGAAGTCTGACCCTGAGGGGAACTCCGGGCTTGTTGTCGACAGATCCAAGCCGCTGTCCAGGTTTCCGCCGACGAGCTGGCCCTGGGAATGGGCGTAGCCGACGGCCGCTTCCATCACAGTCGGGTGGGCAACGTAGCCCTCCTCATAGTAGTCGAAGAACCAGATGTCGACGTGGATCTGGCTGTTGATCGTCTGCATCTTCGATTGTATCTGGCTCGCAGAGGTGTAGTCCTGGGCGTTGAGGACGAAGTCGAACTTCGCCATCGGGCTCCGGCCAAGGACGGAGCTTCTGATTGTGTTGAAGTCGCTTATCATATTCTGGGTCAAGCTCGTATTCGAGGAGACGCGCAGCACGCCGGAGACGTAGGTGGGTCGGAGCGAAGCCACGGCGTCTGCCACCTGGGACGAAGACTCCCCGGGAACGGTCCAGTCCTGCTGCTGGTAAAAGCGGGCGAGGACTACCCTGCTGAACATGGTCTGTGGGCCGGTCGACGATGTCTCAATCGAGGTCTGAGTTGTCCTGCCGATGGCGCCTGTCAGGAACAGGAATGCGAATGAGCCCCCCAACAGCAAAGCGAGGGCAAATCCGGTGATGATGAGTTTGGACGACCTCGGCTTCGGCCTGATCAATGGCTGGCCACCATTACTGATGTTTAGTTAAGGATGGCTTTCCAGGACTTCACCACAGCTGGACGCAGTTGTCTGCTCGGGTGGATGCCGCTGTCCCAGTCCGTTCAGGTCAGCGCCCTGGCCGTGGCCAGTCAATCATTCCTAGATGTAGCCGAGGTCCCTTAGCCTGCTTGTGATCTCCGCGTTCTCTTTCTCGGTGAAGGCGTGGGTCGAATCGCCGACCGGTTCGCGTTCGCCGTCCCCGACCTGAATCTTGGGCTTCGAGACGGGCATCAGCAGCTCGAGGAGGGCCCTCCCGTCTGCCTTGTAGCGAGACCCGACACCCTGGAGCGCGAGAAGTGTGGGGGTTATGTCGTTGATCGAGTAGCTTTCGGTGGAGGCGACTCTGCCGATTAGAGGTCCGTCGGCGACGAGTATCCCATCCACCTTGTGGTTCCCCGAGTACAGCGGGTGCTTTGAAACAAGGGAGCTTGTCCCCAGTTCGAAAAGCCGATGGGCAGCGTAAAGCATGTCCGAGTCGAAGAAGAGGATGTCCGGACCGTCGGTCTCCCAGTGTCCCGAATACACATCGCTCCCACGGACGACCCTGTCGAAAATCGCCTCGCCAGTACGCTCGTCTCTGATCTCCTTGATCCCGTTCATCAGCTCGGTCACCAGGGCGTCATACTCCTGCCCTGGCTCCACGGTCCCATTGGGCTCCCTCCCCTTCAGATTGATGTACAGTTGTCCGTAGTTGCCGAAGGAGTACGCCCTGGCCCGATTCCAGTCTATGTCGTCGAAGGACAATGCAAGTCGCTTCACCAGGCCCAGCGCGAAGGAGCGGCTTGCGTACGCCTCCTCGAAGCTCGGCAGGATCCGCAGGGCTTTGGCAAGCCTGAAGATGTTGTAGACGTTGAACCCCCGCCTGAAGGACCAGTGCTTCACGCTGGTAACGACGCTCTTTCGAAAGCGCAGGTAGCCCCTATCGACGAGCCAGTTGTTGATGTAGACGCCATAGTGCACCGGCCCGCTCCCGTGGTCCGAAAGGACAACGAAGTTAGTCTCGCCGGGGAAGAATGCCCTCATCTTCCCAATGGCCGAATCTGAAATCTCATAGACGCGGTAGAAGAGTTCACTCGCATCTTTCGACCTCGCCGAGTCGTGCTTCGGATTCGTGGGGTCGATGAACTTCCAAAGGGAGTGGCTTGCCACGTCGACGCCGTCGAAGACGGTCATGACGAAATCGTACCTGCCACGCTTCAGCAGGTACTCCATCACCTTCAGTTGGGTTTCGGTCTTCCTCTCGATCTCGTCGACGAGGTCCGCCTCCTTCCCGTCCCGGATGAGCCCCGCAGGCTTCGCGAAGTCTGTGTCCCCGATGGCCTCCTCGACTTCCTTCAACAGCGAAACAGGGTACGCCCTGTCTGGAGCACCGGACGGAAAAGGGAAACCTGAAAGCATTACTCCGTGAATCGGCTCTGCGGGGTAAGTCAGAGGGACGTTCACCACGCAGCTTGTCTTCCCCGCCTCCGAGAGCATTCTCCAGACGCTCGGCGTCTTCTTGTCAGATGAAGTGTAGGGGACGAAGTCGTAGCTCCCCTTCCTTCTGAATGCGAAATCATAGATGTCGTGTCTCCCGGGGTTCACTCCGGTCGTTATTGTCGTCCATGCGATGGCTGAAAGCGGAGGGGTGGACGAGAGGAGTGTCGCCCTGGAACCCTGGGCCATCATCTTCTGGAGGTTTGGGAGGCGTCCCTGACGAACCAGAGGATCGATGACATCGAAAGTTGCCCCGTCTAGCCCTACAACCACCGTTGGAAGGGCGTCAACCAAGGTCCATTACTCGCTTCAAGGAGAAGTTAGTCTGCAATTTCCACTGAAAAGCGTTATGGAATGCGCGCACACTCGGCGAAGCGTCCTCTCATGGGCATCCCGCAGTGGGCTCCTTGCTAGTCCGGCACTTCCGGCCCATTGTAACTGAGAACTGGCCTGGGGGTTACAGGCGGCTTGGTCCCCGACGCCAGCGGGAGCTGCCTCCCCGTGAAGAACATGTAGAGAAGCCAGGCGTCAATTCCGACGGCAGTCGCCAACAGGCCGAACCCAAGTTGAATCAACCCGAACAGTGTCCCGATTACTACGGACAGCCCGTAGCCCACAATCCAGGCGTCGAAGCTCATGCAGACGCGCCTGAACGTCTCGACCCTGATGTGCTTGATTAGGAAGAACCCCAGGGGTATCCCGACAAGAACGGGCGGGGCCACCCAGGTGAAGAGCTGGAAGCTGGTTACGGTGAAGAGGCCAAGGAAGTAGTAGGCTCCCAGCGTTAGGTAGGATTCGGCGATCCTGACCTGGGCGATGGCGGCCTTAAACTCGTTTTTGGCGAGTCCTTGGTTGTTCCAGAACAGGGCGATGGGAGGACCGGAAATCGTGGTCGTAGAGTAGAGGAGGCCTATCCCCAGCCCCAGCGGAGCTCCGGCTTTCGCCTCTGATCGGATGGGACGCCTCAGACCGGCAGCCTGGAAGAGGATGAAGGGCAAGATGACGGCGTAGACTGCTAGCTTCATCCAGGTCGCGCTGACTGCAGACAAGATGAGGCTCCCAATGACGACCCCCGGCACGAGGGTGACGAGGATTGGGAGCACACGTCTGAAGGTTGAGTGGATGTTGGCTTTGCCAGTGAGTGCGAGCATGACTGTGTTCATGCACGCCTCCACCGCCACGTACACAGGGTTGATGACCCTGTTTACCAAGACGAGGAGGGCCAGTGGCGTTGAAAGCGAGGAGTAGCCGTAGCCAAGGCCGCCATTCACCGTAGAGGCGGCAAGGGAGATCAGGGTGAGAAGGATCAGCACGTCCAGCCCGAAGACCAAACAGGTTAGGGACTAATTACGGGTAATTAAGCATTAGAAACGCCCAATTCATCTCAGGGTTCCCTAAAGTGAACGTGGGTCGCCTTTTGTTGGCGGACAGCCTCGTGAAAGGGTTCCGCCCCCGACAATCATATATGATTATCTCGCATAGGCCTACCGATGCCATCGAAGTATACCACGGTTTCCATTCCGCAGCCTCTTCAGGCGAGGATCGAGAGGCTCATAGCGAAGAAACCCGGCTTCAAGTCGGTTTCAGACTACGTGACCTATGTCCTGAGGGAGGTGGTGGCGATGCACGAGACCAAGGATGTCCCCGGACCGTTTAGCAGCAGCGACCTAAAAGAAATCAAGGAACGTCTGAAGGCACTGGGATATCTGTAGAGGACTTGGGCGTGAGAGTCGCAGTCATCGGACTCGATTCCGTGCCACCGGAGATACTCTTTGACAAGCTGATGGACAGGCTCCCGAACATGCGGAAGATGTACCAGGAGGGAGTCCACGGCAAGCTCAGGACGTGCGACCCGCCCATCACTGTCCCTGCGTGGATGGTTATGATGACCGGGAAGAATCCGGGGCAGCTTGGTATCTACGGGTTCAGGCATCGGAAGGAGTTTTCGTACACCGACGGGTACATCGTGAACTCGGCCCACGTCAAGGAGAGGACCGTGTGGGACGTCCTGGCAGAGCACGGGAGACACTCCGTGGTGCTGGGCGTTCCACCTGGATACCCTCCCAAGCGAGTGGAAGGGGTGAACGCTGTGTCCTGTTTTATCACCCCGTCGCAGGACAAGGACTTCACGAACCCGCGCCCACTGAAGGAGGAGGTGCTGAGAGCCGCCGGGGGGAACTACATCTTCGATGTGACCTTCAGGACAGAGGACAGGGAGGCACTGAAGAAGCAGCTCTTCGAGATGACAGAGAAGAGGTTCGACGTGGCAGAGTACCTGGCAAGAACGAAGCCGTGGGAGTTCTTCATCATGCACGAGATAGGCTTCGACAGGCTGCACCACGCCTTCTGGAAGTTCTTCGACCCAAAGCACCCGAAGTTCAAGGCCGGGAACCCCTACCAGGAGATCGACCTGGAGTACTATGGGATGGTTGACCGGAGGATCGGCCGGCTCCTCGGATTATTCGGCAATGACTGCGCGACCATGGTGATGTCCGACCACGGCTCAAAGGCGATGAAGGGCGCCTTCTGCGTCAACCAGTGGCTCCAGCAGCAGGGGTACCTCGTCCTGAAGACCCAGCCGAAGAGGCAGACAGACTTCGACGATGTCGAAGTCGACTGGTCCAAGACGAGGGCTTGGGGGTGGGGAGGGTACTACGCGCGGATATTCTTCAACGTGAAGGGAAGAGAGCCGGAGGGGATAATAGATCTGTCCTAGCTCGAGATTGAGAAGCGGAAGCTGGTCGAGAAGATAATGTCGATTCGAGACGACAAGGGGAACAGGATGCGCAACCAGGTACTCGAACCAGACCGGGTCTACGGGGTGGC
>Ga0187803_10000504_pt1 | contig 15586 bp, 20 predicted proteins | sample NC_wetland_sal_i_2_FD_132425 | JGI IMG/M metagenome (GOLD analysis project Ga0187803, IMG submission 132425) | Wetland sediment microbial communities from Neuse River Estuary, North Carolina, USA - Control_3 | ecosystem: Environmental > Aquatic > Freshwater > Wetlands > Sediment | place: USA...
TCGGAAGGGGTTAGACGTGGCCGATGATTGCGACGGTAATTGACTTAAGCCCCGACGGACTTATCGACCTATACCAAGCGAGCAGGGACGGAAAGAGAGGCGAGCCTTTCACTCCGTCGAAATGTAACCGTCCTCGGATGAATTCGAGTGCGACGACGTTTGGTGCGAGGTCGTCTTGATACCAAGCGGTATCGGGGCGGTTCGGGAGTAGGGCGACACCTTCGCCTGCGTTTGCCATGTGTCGCACCCAAGGCACGATCTCGCGGCCGTAGGGTGGGTTACAATACCAAGGCGTCGGCCAAGGGTCGCGGAGTGCGTCGAACGTTCCACCGTGCGTATCGCTCACGTCGTATCGGCCTTGCTCGACGACGAATCGATGATAGAGCGGAGCGGGAGTCCGCCAAGTGGGGCGACCCGTCGTCCGTTCGGCGCGGGGAAGTTTGCTCGGGCTCATAGCTCGACCCTCGCTCCGCCCCGCGCGCTCCATTGGCGGGTAAGCTCCGCCTCCTCCTCGTCCTCATCGCGAATGCGGCAGAGTATCGTCGCGTTCTTCGAATCCACGATCGCTCGGACGACGGCGTGATAGAGCGGGTGTCGAGGTTTGCGGACGAGGCGGCCCCGATCGTCAAAGACGAGGACGACGGGGCTCATAGGGCCACCTCGCCCTTGCGGGTTCCTTGCGTCGCCACAAAGTGGGGGTGTCGGCGGTAGAACCGTCGCACCTTGGAGGGCGACGGCCCCGCGATCGGTGCGAGCCATACGGTCCCAAGGCCGAGGGCTCCGTCCGCGGCGCGACCCCCTGCTCGGGCGTGGGGGAGCGCTCCGATTCCGTCAGGTTGTCCCCAATAGTCGAGGTCGTCAGTCATAGCCCGACCTCGCGCAGGGCGTCGTCGCGTCCGCGCGCGCCGACCTTGGGCAGGACGATCGGGGGTCCGCGCACATCCTCGGCCACGCGGTTTTCCGCATGGCGGCGGACGCAGGTCGCGGGGTCGTGAGGGACGACGAAGCCTTCGGTCCGCCGCCCGCAGGCGGGGCAGGGGTCGCTCATGCTCGCACCTCGCGCTTGCCCGAAGGGTGGCTGTAACCCAAATGCGGGCAGGCAAAAGTTCCGTCGGCAAGGGCTTGCGCGTGGGGGCGCACCCAAGTATCCCACCACAAGAGAAGGCTTCGTCGAAGGTCGGGGTCCATTCGGTCAAATCCGGGTTCGAATTGTCCTTCGACGGGGCGCATATCGAGGATAGCCTGTCCTTCGCCCTGCGCCCACTTAGGGATTGTCGATTTCGGCGGTGTCTCGCTCTTTGGCGTCTTTGGGTCCGACATGAGGTTGCCCTCGACAGGGACAGGCTCCGACGGTATATAGCCTCTCCGTCGGTCAGGCATGGAGCGCATACCGCGCGTCGCAAGCCTTACAGCCAAAGCAACAATCGCCGACGTGAGAGACGGGCTCGCGCAGGGTGGTCCCGTCAAGCTCCCATCGGACGGGATGGACGGGGTCGCCGCAGATGGGGCAGGGGTCCGACATGGTGAACGTCAGGTCGGCCCCGCTACTTGAACGTTCGGTCGGAGCCCATGGTCGAGGGAGGCCTCGAACGCCGCGAGCCAATCGGCGAAGCCCGCGCTCCAACCGCACTCACACCATGCGGTCCACGGTGGTCCGACGGCGCGGACCCCAGTATGGTCGTGGCCGTTCAAGGCGCCTCCACGATCGGGAGGAGCGAGGGAGGAGATAGCTCTTCGGTTGGCGATCGGTGGTCGAGATACCAAGAGTCGACGAAGAAGGACCGTAGCGGCGCCGATCGGAGGTCGGTCGGGACGCGGAGGCCCGAGTCTTCGAGCATGCGCCAAGGGACGAGGTCCTTTTCCTCCGTCGTCCAAACTCCGATAAGCTCGGGCGTCCCTCGGATGATAGCCTGCTTGAGGCCGAGCGGTCCCGACCGTTCGACGTGGACCCACGGCCGCCGACACTTGCGGAGGAGCGGGAGCGTCAGGTCGGGCGCGCCGCGCCGCTTGAGCTTTCCCGATACGACGTAAATCCCGTTTGCGAAGAGCGTCGCGCTCCCTACGTCCTTGACCTCCCAAGCGCCAAGCTCGCGCGACGACGGAGGCAGGTCCGTCAGGCCCGAGACGAGCATCCCGTCGGTCATGAACGAGAGCATGGTCCCGCCTTTGGCTTCGACTTCGCGGGCCTTGCGCCAAATCTCCCGACGGGTCCAAGCGGTGATATAGGCTCCATAGATGAAGTTGGTATAGCGACCTTCGCGCGGCTTCGACTGAGTCAGTATTCCGTAGGTCCCGTTCAGCATGATTTTCACGTTTTGGTATTCGACGGATTCTTCGCCGTAGCGCGGGTCGAGCTTGATTCGGTCTTTGGCCGCGTAGACCTCGCGCATGTAGGCGAGCGGCCGTTCGCCCGACGGCGTGACGACGCCGACGGCCTCGACGATCGTATAGCGGTCGCCCCACTCGTCGAAGGCGTCGAGGTCGAGCCCCGTCACGCACACCCGCCGCGGCTCTCCGCCGACGTGATAGAGCAAGTGGTCCGAGGCGCGGTCCTTCGAGCGGAGCGCCCGCCGCGGCGTCGGGACGAGGTCGATTTCGTAGAATTTGAAGTAGCAACCGTCGAATTTGGGCGACTCGGGCCCGACGAGGTAGGCCCCTTCGAGCGAGGGGAAGCTTGGCATGGGGGCGGGATACGCCGAGTTGAGGTCGAGCTTGGTAACGTCGTCCCACGTCCCCACGCCGCGCGTCAGGATACAGGCCCCCGCGTAGGCTCCCCGCCAGAATCGCGCATGGCCCGTCTTGTCAAGCTCAAGATAGGCCTCGCGCGTCGCCTCCAAGACGCCGAGCCGTTTCAAGACCTCCCGCCCGACGGAAGCCCGCGACCAAGGCTGGCGCGGAAAGGGAATCCCGATCTCCTCGAAGCCCGCGATCGTCTTCTCGAACAGGCGCGCCGTGAGCGCGCAATCGCGCAGGCAATACCGGATGACCGCCTCGCGGTGCGCCGCATAGTAGGCGGGGTCGCGGCCGAGCGTGGGAAGGTCGAGCCCTTCCTCCGCGGCGCTCTTGCCCTCGCCGAGGTAGCGGCGCGCGGCAAAATCGAGCGCGACCGCCTCCGAGATTCCCGTCGAATAGAAGGGCATGGCGTCGAAGAACGTTACGGAGTTTTGCCCCCGCTGGCGGTGCGCCCGCGTCAGGCGGAACCCCTTCTTCGGGATATACAGGACCCGATACTTGCCGAGGTCGAAATGCTCGACGGATTCGAGCCCCTCCAACTCCTCGTCGATAGCCGTCCGCCGCATGCGCTCCTCGGGCGTGGGCTTCGCGCCATCGAGGGTCGCGGCGGCGTCGTAAAGCGCCGCCTCCTTGCGAAGCCGCATAGCTTGAAGGTGATTCGCCTTGAGGCGCGGCGCCTCGCGGACGACCCACTCCTTGACGATCGCGCCGAAATCGAACCGCACGTTCCAGAATACGTTATAGTCGGCGCCGAGGCCTTCGTCGAAAAGAAAGTCGAGGAGCGCGATCGTATCGCGGGTTTCGACGTAATGACCCGCCGAGTTGGCGAGGAGCGCGACGTAACCTTCGGGGGTTTCAGAATCCCATCCGAGGACGGTCGCCGTTCAAGGCCATCCCCCCCGACGCGGACGCGATTGCGTTATCGGATTTCGCTATCAAGAGCCGTGCCCGTCGTATATGGATTCGAGCGACTCGGCCATGGCGCGATCTTCGAGCGAGTCGGGGTCCACGCCCGCCCGCGCCATGTAACCGAGGGTATAGTTGCGGTCGAGCGCGTCCTTCGCCGTCGCGGTCTTGTCGCGCCGCCGCGTGATTTCTAAGCGCTCCTCATAGAACGATCGGTTGATGGGCCTTTGGTCGGGATACGGGTTTTCATACAGGCCGAGCCGCCGCGCCTCGGCGGCGTCCGATCGGTAGCGCACGTTCCGCTCCGCATAGAGGGCGCGCAGGTCGCGATACGAAGGGACGTTTTCCTTCAATTCGTCGCGGAGGTTTTCGTAGACGGCCCGTTCGCTCATGCCCGCGACGCGGAGATTATACGCCGCCGTCGCGACCTTCGGTTCGAGCGTTCGGTCCTTCTTAGGCACGGTCGAACCCCCGCCATTGAGGCCCGTCGAGTTTGTGGTGGTGCGATCGGCAGACCACCGCGAACGCGAACGGGTTCCGCCGTATCTCCCTGAAGAGCGCGTCGAGGGAATTCGGCCCCGCGCCGCGCCGCCGCGTCTCTCGGCGGACGGGGAATCGGTGCGCGAATTCCAAGCGGCCGCGGCAGGCGCGATCGCGCAAGGCGCAGACTTGAAGGCCGATCTCGCGAAGGAGCTTGAGGCGGGTCTGATTCCGCCAAGTTCTCTGGGCGACGGTGTGCGGGTGGTGCGACGAAGGAGGCGTCAAAAGACGTGCCTCCCGTCCGAACAATAGGTCCGCCCTCCGCGCCCCCGCGGCGCTCCGACCCACGCGATCGCGCAGGCCGCGCCGCACGACGGGCAAAGCGCGGAGCAGACATGGGGAAGAAGAAATATCCGTCGGGTCCGTCCGTGCGGCGGGCCGATCGGTGGGGGCATGAGCGCCGTCCCCATCGTCAGGTGGGGGCTTAAGGGAAACGGTGCCCGAAGCTTTATCGGCGGCCCCGCATTTGTCGGACGTATGTCGGACCCACTCGCGACGACCTCGCTACCCGTCCGCCCGAGCCGACCAAACAACCTTCGGCGCTCCCCGCCCCTTCGTCGCGACGCTGGCATGAGCTTGCGGCGGAATTCTGGGGAGCGTCGGGTGGGTCCGCGGCTCGGGCGGACTCTCCTCGTCGTAGCGGTCGTCGTATTCCTGAGCGTGGGGCTCTTCCCCGCGGGACCCGTCCGCGGGGTCCCCGCGGGCGCGCCGTCCCTGCTCCAATACTTCATCGTTGGTAACGGGGCGGCGCTCGTCGCCGTGGGGTATGTCGGCTGGCTCAATTCTTGGGTCGCGGCGCCGAACGGCTCGTCGGTCTTCGCGCCCGCCTTCTATATCGTCCTCTTCAACCTTCGCGCGACGAATAGCACGGTGACGATTCTCGCGACGCAGGGCTCTTCGCACGTCGCGAGCGATACGATCGTCGTCCCCGCCCTGTCGAGCGTCCCCGACACCGTATCCCTTCCCCAGAATACGGCGTGGACGGGCACGACGCTCTATTTCGACGGCGTTCCGTATTGGTCGGGGCAGACCGCGACGCCGATCTCGCTCCTCCCGAACTACATTCTCAACGTCGGCGGGCTCGACCTTTTCGCGCTCGTGATCGTCTACATGGGCATGCTCTATGCGGGCGCGGGGTGGTGGGCGGGCAAGCGGGCCATGAAACGCGCGGGATGGGCGCCGCACGTCTCCGTCCTCGCGTGGGGGCACGTCGCGATCGGCCTTATCGCGGGCGCGCTCGTCTTCGACTACCAGTTCGTCGACCAGACGTTCGCGGGATTCTCTCCCGTCGTCTACCCGCTCGTCGCCCTTCCGATCGCGTTTCTCACGAGCCTTTCCTACTTCAACCGCGCCGAATCGGTCGAGATACTCGCGGGGACGACCGTCGCATCGGGGGAAATGGGGTGGCACCGCACGTCCATCCGCATCGCGCGGATCGGCGGGCGGCTCGCCTTCATCCTCGGGTCGTGGGGCGCTTTCTGGGCTCGCTACTGGCGCCATCAGGCGTGGGCGGAGAGCGACGAGCCGAACCGCCCGAAGCCTTGGCTCGCGCCCGTCCTAAATCATCCGTCGCCGACGGACGCCGACGTTACGGACGTTCGGCGGAGGGCGAAGGCCAAGCGGGCCGCGGCCCGATCGCCGCTCTCCTCGGCGGACGCCCTGACCCGCTTCCCCGTGATAGACCCCGACGACCGAAACGAGGTCCACTATCTCGCCTTCGCAAAATCCGACGTGATTCCGAAGATTCGCGGGCCGCGGCTCTCGTTTACCAAGCTCGAACACCGCGACGCGGAATACCGAGCCGACCCGAGCGGAGGGCCTCCGATCGTCGTCAAGCGGGCTCGCGACAAGCGCAGGCTGACGTGGCCGCACTATATCGACCCGCCGCCGAACGAGGTCGTGGACTTGGAGGATATCCACTTCGCCCCCGCCGCGGCGGTCTGGGCGGGGTTCGCCTCGATTCGCGATCTCGGCCGAGTCAACTCGAAGAACGCCCACGTCGCGGAAATCCTATCGGCGTCGTTCGAGAATCGAATCCAAGACGAGGTCCACGCGAACCTCCGCGCCCGCTACGCCTTAATCCGTCGGGCGACCTCGGGAATCACCGAGTCCGAGGCGGCGGAGCAAGCAAAAGCTCTCCCTCGACTCGTCGCGGGCTATGAGGCGAAGGTATGAGCGGGCGGCCGACCTTTCTTCGGCGGCTCGCCTGCCTCCTCTTCGACCATGAGCCGAGGTTCGAGCGCGACGGCCCTGTATGGCTCGTCGCGCGGTGCGCACGGTGCGGCGACGAGGTCTTCCGAATCGTCCGCCTCGACCTCGGAGGCACGGGGGCGTCGTGACGATCTCCCTTCCGCTTTTCGTCGTCGCCTACCTTGCCCTGCTCGCGTTCGCCCTCGGGGCGGGATACCTCGCGGGCTTTATCGACGGTTGGACGAGCCGCAAGGTCGGGTCCTTCTTCGTCCGAATCTATCGGAGGGCGAGAGCATGGCGCGCGTCCCGTTAGGCGCGATCGGCCTCGCGGAGGCCGCCGAACCGATTCCTTGGCCGAAGCTCCTCCTCGTCCCCGCGGGCGCCTTCGGCGATCGGCAGGCCGAGCCGCCCGCCACCGAGGAAGAACACTCGCGCGCCTGCGGACCGCATACGATCGTCTGGGACTCGTGGGGACCGAGCGGCGGCGGGGGAAACGCGCGCTACAAGCACGTCCTCGGCGGTTGGCCCGCCGAAGCCGAGGTCCGTCGCGTCCTTCGAGGCGCGATCGCGCGGGGCAAGCTATGGGTCCATTATTTCGACGAGCGCGAACGGCGCGGCGCCTACTGGCGCCGAATCGAGGCGGAGACGGACGAGCGGTTCAAGAACGCGCTCTCGCTCTCGGTCATTCCGATGGCCGAGGAGGACGAGGACGCCTACGATCGGCGGCTCGAAGCCATCTTCGCGAACCTTCGGGGTCGGCTCGACGAAGGCGCCCGTAACCTACTACTCTCCCCGTCCGCGTCGTCACGCGCGCGTCCGACAATTGTCGGACAAACGGACCCCGCCCCCCGAGCGGCTCCAAGCCCTCCTCCGCCGCCCGATCTCAGGGACGTTTTCCCGACGAGGGAAGAGCGCCGCGCCGTGAATCCCGATCTGTATGCCCGCCTCGGGCGAAAGCCGAGCGCCGACGAGGTAGCGGAGGCCGTCCTGCGCCTGCGGAGGGTCCGTGGGTAGCGCTACGCTCCGCGGCTCGGGATGGCCGCTCCGCATGGTCGGCGACCCGCGGTGGTATGAATCCGTCGTAAGGGGATGGAATCATGCCTGCGTCAACTCGCCGCATGACGTTATCGGGACGTTCTACCGCGACCTCCGAATCTCGGCGTGGCTCTATCGGCTCGTGCGATCGGCGCGGCCGAGCCTCGTCGTCGAGACGGGCGTCCACCGTGGAAAGTCGAGCGTCGCCATTCTTGCGGCCCTCCGAGCGAACGGACGGGGACGGCTTGTCAGCATTGACCTCCCGCGCCGCGTCCCGTGGGTCAATGCGGACGGCAAGTGGGAAGGGACGACCGTCGCGGTCGGCGATACGGGGTGCCTCGTCCCGAGCGCTTGGCGCGATCGGTGGACGCTCCTCCTCGGCGACGCGCGGAGCCTGCTCCCCGAGGCCGTGCGCGGCGGCGTGGACCTGTTCTTTCACGACTCGGAGCATTCTTTCGACCAAATGACCTTCGAGTATTCGACGGCGTGGGCCGAGCTTTCCGTCGGTGGAATCCTCGCTACGGACGACGTGAATTGGTCGGAGGCGTGGCCGACGTTCCTATGGCGGACGGCGGGGTGGGAGCGCATGCCCGACGGCCCGTGCTATCACCGATCGGTTCGGAGGGTCGGGTAATGCCCCGCGGCAGGGACGATCTTACCTCGGGAGCGAGCGGACGCGAGGCGCTCGCGACCTACCGAGACGAGGATTTCGAGGACTTCATCGCGGCGGTCCGCTACCTTCCGACCCTCGCCGCACGTCGAGGGACGGAGTATGCGATCGCCTTCGTCCAAACCGAGTTGAGGTCCCTCGTCGACTTGATGGCGGTCGCCAAGCTGACGGACGACGACGCGCGGAAGGCCCGCGAAGGCCTCGCGCTCTTCTATCAGGACGGGAGCGCGCGGTTCCTTTGCGAAGGCGGGACCCCGTCGTTTCATTATGCGACCGACTTTATCGCCGTCGTCGAGCATGAGGTCTTCGCCCGAGGGGTCCCCGCGGTCTTCGAGCGATCGGCGCCATCGAAGGAGAGCGTCTACGTCGCTAACGTTCCGCCCCCCTGACGAGGCGCCCGCCTTCCGCCTCGCGGACATCGTGCGCGAGGCCCGCCGAGAGTCGTCGTGGGCCGAGGACGCCGAGATAGCGCGGGGACGGAAGGAGGGCCCCACCGTGCTTCCTGAGCGCGGCGTTCGGTGGCTCGCCGAAACGCTCGTCGAGCGGGTGCGGGACCGTTACGATGCGGTCGTCGCCATCACGGGGCCCGAGGGCTCCTCGAAATCGGTCCTCGCGGCGCATCTCGTCGAGGAGATACAGGACTACTCGGGGGTCGCGTGGGACTGGCGGAATTTCACCGATCGGACGCGGGCGATCGTCGCCGCCTATCGTCGAGCGCCGTATCCCGCCCTCGGCTCGCTCCCGAATCCGACGACGGTTTGGTTCGACGAATCGTCGCGGAATCTCCTCGGCGGGGACACCATGGACCCCGAACAGAAGGTCCTGATACAGGTGCTTTTTCAGGGCCGAATCAAGGGGGTAATTCTGCTCTTGCTCATTCCCGACATTCAGGCGCTCGCGAAGAAGGTCCGCGGCCGTCGCGCCGTCTTTTGGGTGGACGTGGACAAGCGCGGGACGGATCGGAAGCCCGCGCCGAGCCATGCGGCGGTCTTCGAGCGCGACACCCGTCGGCGTTTCAAGCCTACGACCGCGCTCGGACTCGCCGAATCGAAGCGGTGCCCCGAGTTGACCTTCGGCCCGTTCGCGCCGACCGACCCGTTCTGGGTCGCCTACGACTCTCGAAAGCACCGCGATTTCGACGTGACTCTCGACGAGTTGGACTTGGTCCTTGACCGTCACGAAACGAAGACGTTCGGAAAGCTCATCACCCGACCGAAGGCTTAAGGTGTCGGACGTTTGTCCGACAATCGTCCGACCGCGGAGTGTCGAACGCATGAGAGCGAAGATTTCGTCGAAGAGAGTAACGCTGGCCGTGGGCGTCGTCCTTTTGTTCGTCATTTCGGCCGTCCTGCCGTCCGCCGTTCAAGCCCTCGGTAGCGCGGGCTCCGCGCCGATCGCTCCGCCCTCGAAGCCCGTGCCCACCGTGGCTTCGTTCCTCGCCAACTACTCGGCGACGAAAAATGCGCTCGCGCATACCCTTTCCGCATACCCCGCCTTGACCGCCTCACCCCGATCGGCCGCCGAATTCGAGTCCGTCTTCAATGCCACCATGAGCGGGGCGACGGCCGTCGACCGATGGGTCAACTGGCAAGCCGCCTACGCCTATTACGACTCGATTCGGGGCGGCGTCTCGTCGAAGGCCGAGGCATGGGCGCTCTTGAACGCCTCGGGGCTCATGCCCGCGCAAGGTTCGGGGCTCCAAATCGTCGCGACGATCCTGCTCTTTGCGGCGATCGGTTGCGTAATCGGGTTCGCGGTGGGCGGTCCGATCGGTTGCCTCGTCGGCGCTTTGGTCGCGGCGTTCCTCGTCGGGATTGCGATTTTGCTCTCCTTCTTCAATCAGAACAACTTTCAACGGACTTCGGCGGCGCTCCAAGCGCGGACCATGCTCGGCGCCATGGCCGACGTGCTTGAACTGAACACCAACTCGACGCGAAACGAATTGAACGCGCTCAACTTGACCGCGATCGCGCTCTCCTATCAGACGGCGTCGCTCGCGCTCACCCAACTTCCAAACGCGACGTTCAATATCCCCCTCGACCTGCTCCAAAGCGGCCTGATTCCGCAACTCGTTACCGTCCTCAATGCGGACGCTATCGACATCGCGGGAATCATCGCGAACGGCGTCAATCAGTTTGGCGCCGTCTTCGGTGCGACGGGATATTACGGAGCGCAGGGTATCGTTTGCCAACTGCTCGTCGGAGGCGGCGGTAGCACCTATTACAGCTACTATCCGCTCGCCTCGCCCGATGCGCACGGCGGCTATTCGGCGACGAATGGTAACGACTGTCTTTCGGAGACGGGCACTCCGCAGATCGCGTCATGGGTCGGGAGCGCGGGCGGCGGCCTGCTCGTCCAACCTCCGACTACGACGGGGCAGGCGGCGGGCGAATACTATCTCACGGCCAATTCGCCGATCGAGGTCGCGACCATTACGGGCAACCCGCCCCAAAGCGTCGGTTATGGCTATCCCTACGTCCTGCTCCAGTTCCAACCGATCGCGGGCACGGGCGGGACGTGGCTCAACGAGAGCGTCCCCGTGGCCTCGAACGGCCAACCGACGTGGAATTTCACGGGGACGACGGGCGTCTACTTCTTGAGCGCGCTCGATTGCCAGACGGCGACGACGAATCCCGCATCCTGCTTCGCGCAATCGTTCACGACGACGGGTGTCGCGTTCCTCCAACTGAGCGGCGCCTTCCCCCTGAATTCCGCGACGCGATCGGTGTCTGAACTGAGCGGTTGGTATGTCGCCGACGACCAATACAATGCGAAGAACGACTACCTGCTCTTCGTTTGCGGGACGAACCTCTCGGGCGCAGAGGCCTACGATCTCGGAACGACCGTCCAATTCAACCTCGCGAATCAGGGTTGGCAGACGCCGCAGGTCGGGACGTGCGGTTCTTCCGACGGATACCTCTTGACGGAGCTTACCAATTTGGAGGTCGGCGCGGGTAACGTCGCCGACGCCTATTGGACGTTCCTCCGAGCGCAGGGGTATACGAACGTCAATCAGGTGCCCGCGAAATGCGTCGTGCCCGACATCACGAACGCGCTACCGCCGACCATGACCGCGCAACAGTTAGCCCAACTCGGTATCGTGAACCTGACGCGGCTCTATTACGCCTACCTGCTCCAACTCGGATTCACGTTCAATTCGTCGTATGCGCTCAACTCGGGGACGTTCTGCGGAAAGCACCTGAATACGAACGGCTTTGGCTCCATCTTCGGCGCGCCGCTCCCCGTGAACGCGACGGGCGATATCTTCGTTCCGAACGCGGGGGCATCGCTCGTCACGGCGGCGGCCATCACCGAGACGAATTCGAGCGGCCAGCAAACGTCGGGGACGACGATCTCGAAGACGATCTCCGTCACGAAATACCAAACCGTCGTCGTGGACGGAGTGACGAACGGCGCCTCGGGGACGGTGTCCCAGACGGGCACCTCCGAGGGAGCGTTTGGCCACGCCGCGCACGTCGAAATGGACGGTGCGGGCGCTTGGTCCGACGTTTGGGTCCAAAATATCACGGCGACGGGGAGCGAGACGGTGACGGTGAACGCGCCGTCGGCCGCCCTGATGATTGAGGTCTACGTCCTCACGGGGGCGAAGGGGACGTGGACGACGCTCGCTACGTCGAGTCTCGCGACCACCCCCACGACCGAGTCGTGGACGGCGAGCCCCTCGTCCTTCGCGCTCGTTTTCCTGACGCCCCAACTGAGCGCGGGCGGTATCGGCGTGACGTATCCCGCGGGATGGCACAATGCCTCTTATGTCGGGACGCAGGGCGAGACGGCGATCGCTACGGGAATCGATACGATGCTCGGGAGCGGCGCGGGCTCGGCGCTCCTATCGTGGACTCCGTCGAAGACGGCGAGTATCGCGGTCGTCGCCTTCCCGACGGGAGGACGCGCCCTCGTAACGCAGAATATCGCGACCCCTTCGACGTGGAATATCACGGGGGTTGAGTTCATGCTGATACCGAGCGCCGCGTCCATCGTCGTAGGCATGAACGCCGTCTGGGAGCTTCCCTTCGCCAACCCCTCGGAAATCCTCGTCGCGGGTAACGCCCAGAATCAAAGCATCGCGTTCTTCGGCGGCGCGCCGATCGGCTTCCTCTTCCGCCAGATAGGGAATTCGACGGTCCTCACGGGGTCGCCCTATCCCGTCCTGACGAATCACTCGCTCGACGCCGTCGGGACTGCGGTCTACGTCCAAACCTGCGCCGTCCAAAACCCGAACGGGAAGTATACCAACTATACGTCGGTCTGCCCGTTCAATAAGACGGTCATCAACTTTTGGTGGACGAACTTTACCTGTCTCATTCTCGGCCAATGCTCGGGGCCCGCGGCTCCGTCGCTCCTTTCGTCCGCCTGCGCGGGCACGGCGGGGCTCACCGCTTGGTATGACTCGTGGGTCGGCGGAATCGTGAACGCGATCGGCGGCGGCCTCGCGGGGGTGCCCGTCCTCGGCCTCGTCAGTTGCGGTATCGGTTGGCTCATCGCCTTGGTCGGCGTTATCGTCGTGATTCTGCTCGTCGCTTGGGGAATCGTAAGCGTCTACCGCATCGTCAGGGGACGCCCTCGCCCCATGGAGGAGGATTGAGCCGTGCCCGCGTCGCATACCGTCTCCGCGATCTTAGGCGTCGTGACGTTTCTCCTCGCCGCGGTCGCGGTCGCGGTCACGGAGGGATGGCTCGCCTCCGCTACGGTCGCGGGCTTGACTCCGACGGGCCTCGGGTTCCTCGCGGGGGTCGCCTTCATCGCCGCCGCGGGAGCCTATCTCGTCGAGGAATCGAATTGGTCGCACGGCTTTACAGGCCTCGAAGGCCGCCGACGGGGGAAGTGAGCCCTCATGGCGCGGCCGATCGTTCGCCAAGGCGGAGGGAAGCCTGCCCCTCGCCGCCTCGCCGAGCCCATCCCCGCGGAACCCACGCGGGACGGCTCTTCATGGGCAGGGGGTGATTGTATGGGTAACGAAATGGACAACTCCTCGCGAACGGAGAACATTCGGGGGGTCCGTCGCCTGTTCCGCGGGATTCGCTCTTCGACGCGCGCCGCGATGACCGCATGGAGCATCGGCGCGGTCTTCCTCGGCCTGCTCGCGGCGGCCCTCTTCATCCTCGGCGTCGGCGAATTCTACGGTTACATCACGGCGGCAACCGTCGGAAACGTCCCCGCGGGTGAATTTGGAGTCCTCGGCTTCTTGGCCGCGGGCTCCGCCGTCGCTTGCGAGGTGGTCGGTCGGCGCGCCCCTCGGGGGCATTGAGCGACGGCCGACGCCGAGGCTAACCCCTTCCCCGCCTGTTTTCTCGAAGCCTACCGCCGATGAAAGGACGTGGACGGAACGGAGCATGGGCCGCGATCGTAGCGGCGGCGATCGCCCTTGCGGCCGTCCTCTTGGCCGTCCCCCACGCCTCGGCGTCTTTGGCGATTCCACTGAAAAACGTCGGACCGTGGGCCGAATACTATTGGAATTCAACGAACAACTCCGCAACGATTATTCACCAAAAAATCCTGACGTATGTGGGGGCAACGTTCGTGCTTGTAACGACGTGGAATCATCTCGTTTTGACGGTAAGCGACGACCTCCAAGACTCGTTCAAAAACTTGAATCCCATAACGACGTGTTCGAATATCTGCCAAAGCGCTTTTCTCGTCAATTCGTCGGTAGGTGGCTTCGCGAACCTCACCATTAACGGAAATGGAGGTGACGCGCTCTCGTTGGTGGTGCTTGTGAGCAACTTACCCTTGGTCTTGCTTAACGCTACTCCGGTAATGCCTTCGGACCCTAACGTCAATACGAACGCTCCGAGCGTCACGTTTTCGTCGTTAGACGCCGCGGCTCCGTGGACGGTCGTATTCGGCCATAAGTATGGAGCTTCCGTACTTTGCTCGTCGGGCTTGAATATAGGCTATCATACTGGCACGCCGACGGCGTTCGGTTGCCTCTTGAACGCCACCGCATCGCTCACCACTACGACGGACGGTTCGCCTAATTCGGACCAATACGAAGTCCTCCAATTTGGCCCCGTCGTCTCGAACGGAGGTATTATTCTCACCAACGACCCGCCCGAAACCGCCTACGTCCTTATCGGAGTGGCCCTGCTCGTCGTAGCGGTCGCGGTCGTCTACCTCTTCGCCAAGCGGAGGCGCCGCGACGACGGGTGGTAAGATGTCGAGCGCTCGGGCAATCTGGGTCTTCGCCGCCGCGGAAATCGTCGCATGGGGAACCCTTGCGATCGTCGTTTTCGTTCGGTGAATGGCTCGACGGTAGGTTTATGCCCTCGCCCGCTCCTCCCTTGGGACGTATGTCGGACCCAACCGACGGCCGAAAGGCCGAAACGCCGAAGCCGACGCCGAACGAACCGACCGCGCCGCGGTCCTCCGCGGGGGCAGGAATCCCCGCGAAGGGAAAGGCGCTCGACCTCGACCGCTACCGAACGAAGGCGGCCGAAGCCGCACCTGCGCCGACGGAAAAGCAGGTCGAACGCGAACGGTATCCGCTCGTCCATTGGTCGGACCTCGCGGGGATACCAAACCTGCGCATCGTGGACCTTTGGCTCAATACGTCGAAGCCGAAGCCCGCGACGGCGACGACTCCCGCGAAGCCCGCCTACGATTACGTGGGCGCGAACGTGCGCCTCGCCGCGACCCTCGACCAACCCGCGGCGACCGTGACGGTCCTCACGGGCGAGGACACCTCGGCGGGCGCGCGGCTCAGGGCCGAGTATCTCGCGGGGCGGTTCGACGCGGCGATCTCGGGGCACGACCCCGACGGGGTCCTCGTCCACGTCTTGAACAAGGCGAGCCCCGACCCGTCGAAGGCCGCGAAGCCCTACTCCGTCCTGACCTTCGGGTGAGCCCGTGCGCGCGATCTGCCCCAAGTGTAAGAAGCCCGCGCACCGCCTCTTCGGTCAGGTGTCGAGCCCGAAGACCCACCGCTCGACGAACGTCAATGTGCCCGCGGTGTTTTGCGGGGAATTCGGGACGACGACCGTGGGCGGTCGGGTCGTGGGGGTCTTTAAGACCCCGAAGGGAACGCACGGCGTCGTCGCCTTGAACGCCGAGTCGTTCCTTCGGGCGCGGCTCTCGGACGCCCGCCTGACGACTCGGGCCCATCCCGAGTGGAAAGGCGCGGCGGCGAAACCCACTCCGAAGCCTGCCGCGAAACCCGCGCGCAAGGTCCCGCGCGCGGCCGCCAAGCCCTCGGTGGCTCCAAAACACCCCAAGGCTCGGCCGAAAGCGAAGAAGGCCCCCAAGGCCGCGACCGAGCCCTCCGCGCCGATCGCGGAGCCCGCCCCCGTGGCGCCGCTCGTCAAGGACGAGCTTTCCCCCGCGGGGAAGGCCCTGCTCGAACGATCGGCGGAGGCCCTCAAGTAGGGAGGCCCGCCCGATGAACCGAACCGTCACCGCCGATCTTCCGCGGACCCCACCCGTGCGCGGGAGCCATCGGGGTTCGTCAAGAGGAGACACCTCGCGGCGGGCGCAAGCGACGGAGGGGAGGGTAGGCAA
>Ga0187803_10000505_pt1 | contig 15583 bp, 19 predicted proteins | sample NC_wetland_sal_i_2_FD_132425 | JGI IMG/M metagenome (GOLD analysis project Ga0187803, IMG submission 132425) | Wetland sediment microbial communities from Neuse River Estuary, North Carolina, USA - Control_3 | ecosystem: Environmental > Aquatic > Freshwater > Wetlands > Sediment | place: USA...
GCTCACGCCGGTTCTCCCCTCCCATCGCGGGAAGGCCGGCGAAGAAGAGACGCTTCTGCGCAAGGGTCTCCGGAATGCCGCGGCCGCCATTCATCCGCGCGATTGCATGCAATACGCGCTGGCGCCGGTCGGCCAGGAGGCGTTCGGCTTCTTCCCGCTCCATGCGGTTCCGGCACGGCTTCGAAGTCCTCACGGTTACGATCAGGCTCATCTGGCAAGATTTCAAAGAACTCGAAATCAAGTCCTGTAGGACCTTGACGAGTTGATGCTCCGCCACCTGCGCGTCAACGTTGATGCGAAAACCCCCGTGAAAATCCTTCTGCGCGGCAAGCATCTTGCGCAAACGACTCTTGTACTGCTTGATCGATTTGCTCTGATCGGGGAGGGTGACTTCCGCATTGACCACGAGCGGAAAATCCATGACAACGAGTTCGCGCAGAATCCCGGGGAAAGTGGCATCCGGGAGGTCTTTCAAGCTGATCCACGAATAGAGTAGACCGCCGATCTTGAGGTAGTCATCTTGTTCATCTTCGATGTTCACATTCGACATCTGGCTTCGGGCGCTTTCGTACCAAAGTGACTGGTCTGGCGGGCGGTAAGGCAGAATGTCATTGCCAAGGGGAAGGAGTGCCCGTTTGATCTCGAGGAAGATGTTCTGCTGGGTCATCCGGCGAACCGACATACCCGTCGCCCCGAGCGTCGCCTCCACCCCAGCCAACAAGCTGTTAAATTCGGCGACAAGCTCCTCGTGTTCCTGCCGCGAGCGTTCGATGCATTTCGCAGCGGAGACACTCAAGCGTCCGCTCGATTTCATTGTTCGTTTCCACTCGAAGTCCGGTGACTCATGATGGATGCGGGGGTTCCAGATGAAATATAAATGGAGGAAGTGCTCCAGATAGAAGCCAACAGATTCCCGGCTCCGCCACAGCTCGATATGGAGACGATCGAGTTCACGGAGCACCTGGCTTTCGTTCCGGCGCTCCCGAACATAACGCGATACCAAATCGCCCGTGCCCTCCGAAATCTCAAACCGCACCTGCATCCGCATGGACCGTTCAGGCAGCGATCTCACCAGAGATTCGAGCAGGTCCTTGAGCCGGTTTCTTGCCTCATCGCTCGCGTAATATGATTGAATGCCGCCAACCTCGAACCCCGCCACCATGGAGCCGTCGACTTGCACCGCTACGTCGTCCAGCAGATCCCGGATACGGAGTTGCTCGCACAACGGGGGCGCGCTCATCGATTGTTCGTATCGTTCGACTGTCATTGGCATGCCTAATCTCCCAACCGCAAGTATTCCCGCGTGAGTTCCCGGTCCCGTTCCAAGGCAGAGTAGACGTGTGGCTTTGCATGAAACATCACCCAGTCCTGTAGGTAACCGCGCTGCTTGCCATACTTGAACAGCATGAGCGCGGGAATACTCAGCACGGGCACGACGTACTGCAGGACCATGTTCATCGGCAATCCAAACATCTCTCGATGAAGAAACCTTCCGAGAATGTTCGCGACGACCGCCAGGGCGAGGATCGCAAACAGGTCTTCGGCTTCGAGTCCGAGAAATGTGACTCGCGTCCGGAGATTGCGGTACGTAGGTGTCACCTCAAGCGCCATCTCTTCATCTCCTACGGGATTCCTCCCGTTCCACGCGCGACGAAAAATTCTGCAAGCCGCACCAGTCCCGAAAGAAGCAGACAGAGGCCGGCTGCCACGAAGTGCCTCATCCATCCTTCCGTGGGATGGATTCGCGTGACGATTCCCATGCGCAGGGCCCCTGCCGCCACCTGCAAACCCGCGTAGACCGGCATCAGCACGTTGCAAACCCAGTCAACCAGGCTCACCAAAGACATCCAATAAACGTCAGGATCATTCCAGGCCCTTTGTGAAGCGAACGTTTCCATCGCTCGCAACAATCCGGAAGCCATCAGGCAGAGAAATCCTCCATACATCGCAGTGGCATAGGGCTGCGAACGCGTAAATCGCAAAACAGCGATCGCAAAGAACAGCCCAGCCAGCGTGGGCAGAATCACATTTCCCGCCCAATTCGTCAGGTTCAGAATTCCATTGGTGAACGACATCGCCGTTCCTACGCCTCCATGGAAAGCACCAATTTCCAGATTCCAGAAACGCACAGCATGGCCAGGGCGACAGCAACTAAACGCATGGCCGGACGGCCCGTGGCAAAGTTGATGATGGCTCCGATGATCGCGAGGCCTGCCGCGATCGGCATGATGGTCCCGGCCAGGTAATTCCACAGGCTGTCCAAGACGTCCGCGGTGGCGAACTGCGTTCCCGTGTTGTAGCTCGCGATCAAGGAATACGTCGTCTGCGTACCGAGTAGAAACATCGCTGCAACGATGGACGGCAAAGGATGCCCGCCCGATGCGGAGTCAAGAATGGATCGCAGGACGAAATACGCCGCGAGGGTGGTGACCATCCGGCCAGCGACAAAAGTCGTGACGAAGTTGGACACGTCCGATTCGAAAGAGGCGAGCCATGAGGTCCCAATACCACCAGCCGGCAACGGCGTTGCGACGCCGAACGAAGTGAACCATCCCAGCAGAGGTCCGAGTGTTACGAACACGATCGCCCAAAACATCCACTTGGTGAAGCCGCCTCCGATGAGAAATGTCGTTCCGCCCTCTCCTCGCAAGCTGATTCCCGCAAGAACCATCGCGACCAAAGAGGCCGCGGGCGCGAGTTGCAGGAGAACTTGGATGATGTCGTTCAAGAGTTGTGGGACAGCCATTGCTCCGTTCTCCCTTTCTCTTTTACAAAGCGGTTCGAATTGACTCCTGAGCGGAGATTGGCAGGCAGCTTGAATTATTTCTCCCCCTTCCAACTGCCTGCCAAGTCCGTTAGTAAACGCGTGCTGCCTCGGATTACGGCACGCCCGCGGTTCCGTTGGTGATCCAGAATTCGATCAACCGGGTCACCCCAGAAACTGCCAGCAATCCCGCCGCTGCTGCGAGCCACCGGCCAACACCTCTCCCATTCAGCCAAGAAACAACTGCGCCGACTACAGCGCCTCCAGCTCCCACGGGGGCGATGACGTTGCCAATCCAGTTGATGAAGTTCAGGAAGGCGCCTTCCGGCTGAGCGGCGGTCTGCCCCTGGACGGCCACGTTTGTTTGCGGCGCAGTCCCCAGGTTTTGCGCCCAGAGATACTGGCCTGCAAGGATGAGGCAGATAGCGGACACGGCTAGTGCCCGCCGCAATGCGTCGTCCACCTTTACCTTCATAGAGTGCGGTCCCCTTTCTGCTTCGCCGCCTCTTTCCTTGTGAACGACCCGGCGGGAAAGCATCTCAAGCAGGGGGGAACCTACGACCAGTTCTCGCGTTTGTCAAAAAAGTGAGGGGTACTACAAGTGTGACCAAATGGCAGAAGTCAAAGGATCGAACCGAGGAATCCGGAAGTTTCAAGCGAACCCGCGAACGCGCTCGATTCCTCCTTCAAAGTCGGCCCGGCTTAGAGGAGGCGGAGGTTGGTCTTTCTGTGCTCTCATGAATGCCAGCCGCTTTGCGGCATCGCAGATCGCCTTAAGATCCGCTGGAGCAAAACCATCCATGAGACCCGAGATGAGCCCGAATTCCAGTCCGGCTTCCAGTCGGACCGGACCCAGGTACTTGATGAGTAGCTTTTCGCGTCCATTTCGCCCAGGAAGGCCAATTTTGATTTTCTCCGAGAACCGTCCGCCTCGCAGAACACGCGGATCAATACCTTCCGGGCGATTCGTGGCGCCTACAAGGAAGACACGGTTCTCGGCCTGCAAGCTGCTGATTTCTATTAAGAACTGATCCACTACTTGAACGTCGTGCTGAGCCAGGGAGGCGTTCGCCTGGGGCAAAAGGGCGTCAAGTTCGTCGATAAAGATCAGGGAAGGGCTGTGCCCCTTGGCTCGGGAAAACAATCCGGCGACCTGCTTCACGGAGTCCCCAGTGTACTTTCCCAGGATATCCGCAGGAGTGATTACGTAAAAACTACGATTCGTTTGAGTTGCAATAAGCCGGGCAATCGTCGTCTTGCCAGTTCCGGTCGGACCGACAAGGAGCACGCCGGTAGGAATCGGGACCTGCATCTTTTTTGCAAGTCCCGGCTCATTCAGAAGCCTGACCAGCATCCGCACATCGCGTTCGACATCCTCTTCGAGCACCAGGTCGGACCACTCAACCGGTTCAAACGGTTGCCGGTCCTTGCCGCCCGATTGCTCGAAGGCACGCCGCAGATCACTTTCCTCGATCCGGCGTCCTTCTGCAGCGGCAAACGTGGCTGCCTTGTCGACGAGCGCCCGTATCTTCGCAGGGCTTGTACCAGCCGTTTTCTGTGCAAACTCCTTCAAATCGAATCGCCGCCAGGGCCTGTTCTCCAATTGCTTCTCAAGAATTTTCAGCCGCATTGCCTCGTTCGGCAGGTCGACTCGGATTTCAAGGTCAATCCGTCCCTCCCGAACCACCGCTTCGTCCAGCCCCTCCATCTTGTTGGTGGCCAACATCAATACGAGGCCGGGCACGTCGCGGTACTTTGTCATCATTTCCATGAACGTTGTAGTCGCGCTATTGAATGACCGGCCGGACCCAGTTGGATCTCCGCCCGCCGCCAGAGACTGCCTGGACGTCACCAGGGAATCGACCTCATCGAAAAATAGCAGTACCGGTGCATGCGTCGCGGCATCTTCAAATTCCGCGTGAATTCTTTTTTCGGTATCACCCATCCACATGCTGATCAGGTCGCTAGCCAGAACACGCCGAAACGGCAGCCCAAATTCACCTGCTGTAGCCTCGGCCAGGAACGTCTTGCCGCTACCTGGCGGCCCGTAGAGGAGAATTCCATTTCTCACCACACCGTACTTGGCGTATTTGCCGGGTTGAATCCGACTTTCCACCAGGTCTCGAATTTGTTGTTTTTCATCTTCCAGCCCTCCTATGTCGGAGAAACGGAGTCCTGGCACTCTCGTCGACTTTTGCTGCTCTGGTGAGATGGAAACCCGATTCGCTGCGGAATATGGAGATTGAGACGAAAGCGTGGGGTTCGGCCCGCTTGCGACGGCTGCTTTTTGCGTCTTCCCTCGGGAGAAAATGATCCAAAAAACTGTCACCCACCACACGATAATCGCGACCAAGATAAAACGGAAACCTGCTCGATTTCGAGTCATCCCAAAGGGTTCAAGGAAACTCCATAGTGGCTTCCAATTCAGCAACAGCCAGAATCCGTAGAGCAAACAAATCGAGATCCCCAGTTTTACGATCTTTTTTCCGATCCTGTGAATGTCCGACAACGGCCCGCGCAACAAGATCACGAGCAAGAGAGCTGCCGCAAACATTGCCGGCCAATTCAAAAACCATTCTGACGGGCCAACTGCCGCTACCACAGCAAGCGGAACGACGACCAGCATCAGCGTAAGAAAAGGTCTTTGCTTGCTGCCTGTCGGACGGTTTGAAGCTCGGGGAGTTGCTGCGGAAGACCGATAGCCCCTATGGAAAGAATCGCGGACTTGGGAGACAAATCCCTTCACCCCGCGACCCAAATACCATCCCAGCCGGTGCGCGAGGGCGAAACCAGATCCGCTATAGCCCCTGGAAAACACGCGCCTTCGTCTCCTGGCCATACTCTAGCTTATGAGGGCGGTGAGACCAAGGATACCTGAGAAGGATTCTTGAAGGGCGAGAGATGTTCTAGTTTATGGACAGATCTTCTGGTTGAATCTCGATTCGTTCCAGGGGAATGCCCGCCTTTCGCAAAGCATCTCTCTTTTGCGCGATATAACATTCATCGTAAACACTTTCCAAGGTTTCCCCGAGTTCCGCAAGAGCCGCTTCGAGCTTTGTGAGTTCACTGGCAAATTCCGCCCTCTCGAATTTCCAATGCTCACGGGACACGTAGCACTGACCCGAATCATCCAGATTCAGGTACATCCGTGCAATGCCATGCTTGTAGAGGTTGATGCCGTTCACGCGGCCCATGAACATGAATCCGGCGCACCGTTTCGCTCCGAGCTTCTGTTCGAGAGGCTTCCAATTCGGTTCCATTCGTTCCCGATCTCCTTCATTGCTGGGGTACTTGTTGCGCCGTGCTTTGCACGCCCGACTGCTGATACATTTCACTCAGTTCGCGCCTCAGCTGCATTAGCTGTTGGAGCTCGTTTGCGGTCGGGAGTGGTGCATTGTTGGCCTGCTGTGTCCTGGCCGGCTGCGCTTCTTCCTCACGCACCGTCGTACCCTTTCCAATTACGATGTAGAATCTCGTGTTCCCTGGAAGACTGACAACAACGTTCTGGTTGAATGTCAGGTTGTTCAACTCCTGGTCACCGGCGATACCGACGTTTGTCGCAATCCGATCCCGCAAGAAAGCGCTTTCCGACAATGGTCCATTGAGCCCATTGGACCCCACCAGATAGGTCGCTGCCTGCCCGAGACCTGTAAAGGTTCGCACCAGGAAGTTCGTTCCAGACCGTCTCCCGCTCACAACACCTTTCAGAGGCCCGAAGGTCAGGCTCATGGCCGTGGCGTCGATCTTTTCGATAGATCCGTCCGGCATCTGCATTGTGTCGAACCGGATCGCCACGTACCCAGACCGGTCTGCCTGCTGGAGGCTGCCGAGTACCAGGGCCCCTGCGGGCACAACAATTTCCCCGGCCCTTTCGTAGTTGTACTCGATCGCCGCCACAACGGGCGTCTTGATTGCGCTGTTCACAACCGATTGGAGGCGAGCGACTAGCCGCGTCCCTGCCGGCAAGTTCAACGTGATCGGACTTTCTTCCACTGCAGCCGACGTTGGTCTCGTGGTAGAGCTTGCCCCATTGCTTTGGACACTTCGGACGAACACTAACGAAGGTTTCCGAAGATCATCCGCCGCTGAGTGCGCTGATGAGCCAGTAACGCCAGGAGCTTGCTCGTTCGGTGCGACATCTGCAAAGTCAATTTTCCCCAAGGCGTAGGGCCCCGCATTTCTCGGGACCGAGGGGGTGGTCGCGGGCTTTGGCTGTACTGCAACAAACGCCTGAGTCGGTCGCGCCGTTCTGCCGACTTCTTCAGCAGTGACGCCCTGGTTGCCCGGGGCCTGCGGTTGCTCGGCCTCTGCATTCAGTAAAGGCGTGACCGATCCCGTTTGCCCAGTCGCTTGCTGGCCCGGAGTCACCTTACGTCCCAAGTCCGGCGTTCCCGGCCGCCTCCCAACTATGGATTTCCTCGTGGTGTTGGAGGAGGAAAACACACCGAGAAACAACAGAAGTACGGCAATTGCTGCTCCCGCAAGAAGAAACAGAGAACGACTCCGGTCTCGCCCTAACTCGCGCCGGTTCGTAGGCTGCTGTTCTCGTCGCGCCTTGTCGAAAGCTTGACGAAAGATGTCACGCCATCCTGGACGAGAGGAAACGTCCGTTTCATCGGTCGCCGTCTCTTCTAGGGGGCCGGTTTCTGTTGCACTGGTTTTTCTCTCATTTTCCTCTGCCATTTTGGTCCTCCCGCGCAGTACTTATCCCGAACCCGATTGGGGCTAAAGCAGGACGGTCCACAGCCCCCGACTCCGCTACTTGCAACAGAAGCGTCTCAGTCGATTGCTTGTAAGGCGGACGGTCAAACAGCACGACACCGTCAGCGCGCTCGCCGGGACCAAGGCGGCGTTTGCTGAACCGAAAATCCGCCACTGGTAATTGCTCTGCCGTTGACCACTTTGCGTGTCGTATGAGTTTTCCTGAAGTGGTCTTTCCCCCAAGTTGTACCTGCGGTGGCATCAACAAGATCGCGTGCTTAGTGGGATTCACGACCGAGAACAGGACAACCACCTGCTGGCCTCCGTCGATCACACGGCTGACGCCTGCTCGCACTCTGTCTCCGCCGATGGATTCTTCACTGATGTGCTCCCCATAAAGCACCGGTAACGGAGCGTTTTCTTGCTGTTCGAGAAGCTTGTCCAGGCCAACACTCTGGACATCGCCGCGCGGAGCATCACCCTGGCTTGCCGGAGGATCTCCCGCGGTCCCCAGGTTCCCGCTTACAGCGACTCTTGAAGGCCTTCGCGTCGCGCCGGCTGAAACCTGCTCAGCTTGTATCAAGGGAACAGTTTCTCCAACCAGCGCGAAGGGAAAACCTGAGGGTGCAACGAAAAATCCGCCCGCCGGTTCATACTTCAACAGGAAGTCCACACGATCCCGGTTCGGCGAGGCGCTTTCTCCCCGGTTGACCAACAACAGACTGACTTGCCGCCCGCCCGTCGTCGAAATCAGCAGATTCGTCTCAGAGGGCTTCGTCGAGATTGCTTTGATAAAAACGAGCCTTGGCTCACGGTCCGAGTGCTCAATCTGGAACTCGGAGGGGTCCCCGACAACGACAGAGTTGACGGCCTCAGGCAAACGGACTGTTGTGACAAACCGCGGCGCCACCTCGACCACTGCCACTTTTCCCTCGATGTCTGTCTCGGTAAGGATCTGTGGCTCGACCTGAGCGACCTGTGCAGACGCCACAGCGGTCCCAAGAAAGAAGCACAAGAACCAAAGTCCACATCGTGTTTTCATCGTCCACCTCAGGGTCCCGTCATGGACCTACATGTGTTGGGAGCCTCCGCACAGTCCCACGCCGCATGGCGCGGTACACCTGCGCCACACGACTTACGTAATCAAAAACCTCTTGAGAAGAGTATGCTAGGCCCCGCGAAAGGATCTGAGACTCACCCACTTGATAGGCGGCAACGGCCAGCCGCAGGTCCCCATTGAACAATCGGATCAACCAAGCCAGGTAGGCAACACCACCCCGAATGTTCTCTTCGATGTCGAATCGGTCGTGTACTCCGAACCGGATTGCCGTTGCGGGCATCAGCTGCATGAGGCCCGCTGCCCCCTTCACCGAAACTGCATAAGGGTTCCAACCCGACTCCACCTGGATGACTGCATCGACGAGTTCGACGGGGACCTTGAATGCCGACGCATACAGCGCCGCACATTGCGCGGAAAATTCCTGTACACGTGCCGGCGCCGCAGCCCACGCCGCGGATGCATGGAGCGAAGCCAAGAGAACCAGTGCCTTTGCGAACTTCATGATCGATTCAGCCTTCAAGCCAACACGCCGGTAACCGTGTCGAGTCGATGGAGTTTGTCTCTGTACATCTTCGAATCCACGATGAGACCTTCGAAGCCCTCGCGAAGCAGTAGCCTTCCTCGATCTCCTTCCGTCTTCGCCAATAGTGGCAACAGAACGTCTCTCTGTTCCGGCATGATCTCTTTAACTCCGAGTATGTGTAGTGCTTGTGACAGGTCGAGCATTTCGGCGATGGAGGGCGGTTTTTCCATATTCCAGCCGCGTAGCGCGTGCGCCAAGCCCGCCATCTGACCGAGAAGCGCCGCTTCTTGGTTTCGACTGCGCACGGCAAGGATCTCGACTTCTCGCTCGACCGTGGGATACTCGAACCGCAAATAGAGGCATCTCCTACGCAACGGGTCACCCAGGCGCCGTTCTTCGTTCGAACTCAGTACGACAAAAGGAACCGTTTCTGCCTTGACCGTCCCCAGCTTCGGCACTGTGATCTGCCACGCACTCAAGATTTCAAGAAGCAGCGCCTCGAAGGCGTGGTCAACCTTGTCCAGTTCGTCGATTAACAACACGCATGGTTTGATCTTGTGTTGGAGCGCCCGCAAGAGAGGGCCCTCTGCGAACAAATCAATCGAATGCAGCCGCTTTCGGATGCCATCCCAGTCGTGTCCCAACAGTTCCTTTTGCGTCTCTAAGAAGAGCTTCTGTAAGGATTCATCGAACTTTCCGATGGCCTTCTCTTCGGTGATTCCTTCGTAGCATTGCAGGCGCTCTACCGTGGTATCTGCCGCAGCCGCGACCGCATAAGCCAGTTCTGTCTTTCCGCACCCAGGCGGACCCTCCACGAGCAGGGGCTTTTGCATCTTTGCCGCGAGATAAACGACCTCGAGGGTTACGGGATCGACTACGTACTGCGCATCGCGTAGTCCCTCCGCAAGTTTTCCGACCGATGCGAACACAGATTCCGTCTCCGTGAAGCGGGCGGAACATACCTCAGAACTTTCCGGCACGCACTCCGGCGACGCGACTCATCCGTGCAAGCGGTCACGAGAAAAAGAGTCTGTACAATGTGGAACCGAAGTTTATCTGGACAATTGATCAAGTCGTTCGGGTGCACAAAGATGTTGGAGCGAAAGGCGATAGACCGCGTTAAGACAAAACTCTGGAAGATTCTTCCGCCTGAAGACTCTCACTACTTACGACTTTTTCGACCAATCGCATCCTTCATGGCTAACTTTAGAGACCGCATAAATTGCTCTTGCGATACTGCCTCCCTGTCGGTCTGGCTCTTCGTTCGAAAGTCCGCGGGACTCAAGAAATTTCGCCAATCGAATCTTTCATGACTAAATCGGGCCAAGGTCTCCATCAATCGGCTTGGGAAGGTTTGGGAAGGGGGCGAAATTGGGTGTCTTACTACCCGAACCATCCGAGGTAGTTTTTTGCGAAAGGAGAAGAAATAATTTCAGCAATCGCCTATTTCATGGCTAACCTTGGCGTGGAGCTTCGGTTCATGGATCAACCAGCATGAGATCTGAAATGCCGGTTCGTGAAGCTCACCTCAGTTGGCATTGCATCGCACCACGAACAATTTTCTGCCAGTTGGATATTTCATGACTATTTCTCATCCTGAGTTGCTGCTTGAACCGTCCTTTGATTCTCGGTAGTCTTTGCTCATGCAGTCTTTTCATGCGTCGTTTTTCTGGAGCAGCAAGTACCCCTTGCGAAGCACGGAATGAAAGCGTCCCGATTTTCACCTGCCGAACTGAAAGTCCGAGCCATCGCCAGCCGCCGAGCAAAGCAGCAAGTGTCGCGTGTCCCGTGGAGGCGCTTTCGCAGTGCTTACGAGGAGTATCCCCGTTGGCAAGCCTTTGCGCTCTGGAGCCGAGCCGTCATTGCAACGGAGGGCCACGCTCCTTCAGGGCTTGTGAAGACTCTCCGAGATCGCTGTCCGGGCTTCATCGAGGATGAGGCATCATCGCGGGAACCAGGACTACTGGCCTTCCATCTTCTCGAATGGGTTCATAACCGAAAATTCGGATACGCAAAGCGGCAAGGCTGGCTCGATGCGCTGACCTTCTATGGAGTTAGGCATCCTCTCTCCCATGGAGCCTGGGCGTATTGGGAACATTGCGAAAACGAATGGAACACAAAGCGGCCGACCCCACTTCCCACTTTCGACAAATGGTGGCGCACGGCCTTGCAGTGGGAACTTTGCGACAGGACTAGTTCTTTGGCAATTGACCGGGCGGTTGAAAGGTACCTTGACTGGGAGGCGCTGATGCTATGGCTCCGTCCGTTGTTCGACACCCGTCTCAAACTGCCCCCGCATGTGATATCCGATCTAGAGCGCAGGGGTCCAGGCATTTGCAAGTTCGACGGTTCAGTCGCCTGTGAGAGCCGTCAGGCAAGATCAAGCATATGGCGCCGTGTTATGAAGTGGGGTAAGGACCATTGTCTATCGCACGCACGAGAGGAGGGTTGGCTCGACCTTCTTCTCGAACAGGTGCGTTCTCACCCATGGCACGTGCGGATGCGGGCCTATGCCGCGCATTGGTCCAAGGAGTGGTCCCGGACTCGCGCGCTCCCTTATCCTTCTTTCCGTCAGTGGAAACAGGCTGCAGAAAGGTACGTCAAAGCTGACGCCGACCTGATGCGTCAGAAGCCTTTCACGCGATAAGTCACCGAGCAGAGTTGCTGGCGGTCTGCTGCTGGATGCTCACTGAGATTCCCTGTCGCACGTCTTGGCATGTCTGAAGAACGCGTTGCCGCGGATCTCGCGGCCACATTTTGTGCATTGTCTGACGATTCGTGCGTGCTTACGTAGAGGCAGTAGGCGGCGAGACGCGGGCTCACCCGCCGTCCGAACCCAATCCATCGAGCTCTGGAGCCATTCTCGTGTCTCTCGGTTCAGAAAGTCATAGTTGATTAACGATCCAGACCGCCGGCAGAAATTTCTGAGTGATTGTTCTGTGATAGTCGGGTCGTGCACCTTCAAAACTCCGCGCGCAACAAATTTCTGCACCGTTTCTACGGCTACACCTAGTGACCTGGCAACTTCCGCCCACACTCGCCTGGCCCGCGAAGATTTTCCTGATGGGACAGACCAACCCATTGAGTTCTGAGTCGGTGGATCGCTGACCGCCAAGATGCTCTCTTCGCCGTCTGGACGTGGTGTAGGGCTGTGCGATGCCTGCGCGCAATTCTGTCGCATCGCGCCGAGACGGCCAGACTTGCACAAACTGTTGATCGATTCTCGCGTGATGCGCGGATCCCGGACCTCGAGCAGCCCCTCAGCGATCAACCGCTGGATGGTGCTGCTGGCTAGGTGCAGGTCTAGTGCAAGTGCATGCCGCGCGAAACCTTCCAAGTGAACACGGCTACTCTTGCCTAAGAGCGTGAGGCGATAACGCACGGCAGCTTCGGACCGATGCAGGATTTTGGCGATGACACGCGACGTCTTGTAACCGGCTAAATTCAGGAGAATTCGATCGTCGTTCTCGGACCATGCTGAGCGAGAACGCTCCTGGCGACGGTTGGAGATTTTGCGAACCAACTGGAGTTTTGCCGCGCGTCTCCAGATTACGTGTGCCCGCCAGTCAGGATGGCGCTTTAATAGCTCGCGTACGGCCTCTTGTTTCCCTGACCAACCTCTTTCATAACCCCGAGAGAGGATCTGATCATCCTCGGCACTCCACAAACTCCGCTGGTAACGCGTCCCGTGCGAATGGTATTTGAGGTGGCGTATTCGCTGCCAGAGTTCCGCCCGCTCGACTCCCAGCTCTAGCTTGAGAATTCTTTCGATTGCCGCATGAGAACCCGCCCGTCCACGTTTTGCGCCTTCAGACAGGATTTTATCGATTTGTTCCGGTCTGAAAAACCGGTAAGGATCCCCGCCAATTGTGCTACGCCAATGCCCCCGCATCGAAGTCTCGCCCGCGGTGGATGGGTCCTAGTGACGATGGTGCTGCCCGGAAAACTCTTCTATTGCAGGTACGGATTCCGCTACCGGAGGTCCGCTGCTGGAGACGGTCAGGCGCTCAGTGTAGTGGCAAGCCAAATGCTAAGTGAGCAGATTGGTCCTTCGTATATCAGCAATGTTACCCCTAGTTTCAGTAGCTGCTCGTACATTAGCTGCCCATGTCCTGCAATCTACTTTCCGCCCCCATTCCTCCCAATCAACACCTGCCTCTATTCCAAATTGGCGCATCATCACCAAGGAACGTGCATCGCGGCCCTCAGAGGTGAACTGAGCCACCCCGAATTATCTTGCATCAACTCTAGACCGGGGCTGGGGTCCATCGGCTAGGACAAGCAATCCAGAGATGACACTTGACACTTATATAGAGCGGGTTTTCGGAGAGATTGTCTCCGGCTTTTCTAGGTTTTTCGCAGTTTCTTCCGAGGAGCCCTCGGTTGTCGACGGAGAGCCTTACCCATGAGACCTTTCGCCTTTTGTTTTCGGAGGATCATGCTGTACGTCAGATAGCACGGCGAACAGGACATGAGGTGGTTGACAACCCAATCTTCGACCTTCTTAGGTTGCGTGCTGAGCAGATTTAGTTCCCGCTTCGCGGGACACCCGATTCTCTTGGGATTGGGATAATCGTGGGATAGATGTTTCTTTAGAACGCGAAGGAATTTCTCCTCGAATGAGTCGTACGCCTTCTTGCGTCTCTTGCTGGAAAACGGCAAGGTAATTCCCCCCTTATCCTCCCATGCTGCGTGCCTTAAGTGTCTTTCGTGCACGCTTCAGAGCTTTACTGAACCGGATCCGTGCGGCATGAGCCGTAATCCCGTAGCGGTCTCCGATCTCGTCCCACGAAAACCCTTCGAGACGACGCAAGACGATTTCTTGCGTCGCTTTATCACACGCGGCCATCACTTCATCCACTAGCAGTTTCACTTCGGGCTCGGCACAGGTGCGTTTTGGTCGATTTCTTTCCTGGCGGAGTTCGACTTCGGGATTCAAGACGACCTCTCTCCGCCTTTCGTGTGAGATGCGGCGCACATAAGCACGGAACAAGTAGGCTCGTAAGTCCCTGACAGGGGGCTTCGCGGAAGCCCTTCTAGTTTCGACCGCTTCAGACACGGCAGCGGATGCCTCTTCCAAAAGATTTAGAGCGACAGCAGGATCGCCAAGGATCTTCTCGCCATATGATAGCGCTTGGGGGGCGATGTTTTGGGCAACAGTTAGCACGCCCGGATGGATAGGCCTGCCCAAGCGGTCGATTGAATTCAGCAAGAACGGGCCGCTGGGCTTCGGTTCTCGCTTGGAAGGCATGGTTATCCCGTCTCACATATGGACGCGGGGAATGGATTCTTGGTTGCATTGTAACTTATTGATTCTCTAGTACTTTAGTACTATATAGCGTTCCTCGGATATCAACAGCCAAACTGGCTTGCATCGCCTCCAGCAACCGCATCTTCGGGAGTTTGTCAGCATCGCAATGTACCTGAAATTGAGGTGTATTCGCCACCGCAGCCGCAGAAGCCATGCCAGGCTTTCTATTCGCGCCAGTAACGAAGTCTCGATTTAGGCGAATTTGATGATTCCCCATTTTGGGGAACTCGTCAACTATTGAATATACATTCAGTGTGAATTCCAAAGACGTGGCCTACCACAAGGCCTACAGAAACTTCCTCGTCCGATTGGTCGAAGCTCGTAAGCAGGCCGGACTGACTCAGGTCGACGTGGCCAAACGTCTGGGTAGAGCCCATTCCTTTATTTCAAAATGTGAGCTTGGCGAAAGGCGTGTGGATTTCGTCGAGCTGCGCCAACTCGCAAAAATCTACAATAAAGACCTATCCTTTTTCTGCGATTGAATGCGACGCCACTCGGATACTGGATTTTCCACGCCTGGCGCGATCAATCCGGCTGAGATTAAATGGGGCGCCCGTCGTCGATATTGAGACGAGTCCCGTCGTGGTGGATATTTTGAGAGCCATGTCTGCGATGCTTCCCGACGTTCCCATTTTGATCGGATTCCTGCGCACCAAGCTCATCGGCATCTGTATCTACGCGACATCCAGGTTAAAATGAAGGTTATGGCTGCTCTGGACAAAATGACCTTAACGGAATTGGAGGATTTGGCTGCCAGGTTGCGCCACACGATTGCGCGCAATCCCGGAAATTCACGAATGGAGCAGGTTGAACTGGAGGACGTGAAGCAGTGGATCGCGATTCGCCAGAATAGGGATAATTCCGAGTCTGAGCCCTAAGTTATAATTGTTCCACATTCTAAGGTACGGGACGGATTACGGGCGCAGCCAGCGCATTCTCAAACTCCACAGATACCTGACCACCTTTCCGAACGTTATTCACCAAGGCCGGCCGGAAACATGCAATGCAGGTTCCCCCGCTATGTCGGACACTTGGATAAACGACACCAGCAGATCCCGCATCCAAAAGGTCGGACGCTAATTTCTGCGAGGCCGTGTTGCTGTTCGGATCCAGACATTTGGCAAAACGGGAATCTCCACGGAGGTCATGAAATTCTCCTCGGAAATCTGCCAAGAAGTCGGCATACAGGAAGGTTTCCTTCTCTTGCCAGTTGATCTCCCGCAA
>Ga0187803_10000506_pt1 | contig 15568 bp, 13 predicted proteins | sample NC_wetland_sal_i_2_FD_132425 | JGI IMG/M metagenome (GOLD analysis project Ga0187803, IMG submission 132425) | Wetland sediment microbial communities from Neuse River Estuary, North Carolina, USA - Control_3 | ecosystem: Environmental > Aquatic > Freshwater > Wetlands > Sediment | place: USA...
ATCAACGCGGTCTTCGGATTGCTGGTGGCGTGGATTCTGGTGCGGTATCGATTTCCTTTCCGCCGGCTGGTCGACGGCCTGGTGGACTTGCCATTTGCCTTGCCCACCGCGGTGGCGGGCATCGTGCTGACCACCCTCTATTCGCAGAATGGAATGATCGGCAGCCGTCTGGGGAAATTGGGCATCAAGGCCGCGTACACGCCCCTGGGCATCACGATCGCGCTCATTTTTATTGGCCTGCCCTTCGTAGTACGAACGGTCCAGCCCGTACTGCAGGACCTGAATCCCGAGATTGAAGAGGCCGCGTTCAGTCTCGGGGCCGACCTCCGGCAGACGTTCGCGCGCGTTCTGTTTCCGGAAATCCTGCCGGCTTGGATAACCGGCGTCACGCTGGCCTTCGCGCGCGGTCTGGGGGAATACGGCTCGGTGGTTTTTATCGCGGGAAATATGCCGCTGCGCACGGAGATTACGCCGCTGTTGATCATGACCAAGTTGGATCAATTCGACTACGCCGGCGCCAGCGCGATTGCCCTGGTTTTCCTGGTGGCGTCGTTCAGCCTGATGCTGATCATCAATGTGTTGCAGCGCCAAAGGAGCGCGGAAGCTTTTTCGGATTAGCCTTCCCTCACCGTGTCATGACTGAATCTCTGACTGTTGAACGGCGAGCGGCGAGCACCAAGGCGAAGGGCCGCACCGACCCGGCGCTGGTGCGGTGGTCACTCATCTCCGCCGCGTTGGTCTTTCTCACGCTCTTCCTCATTCTTCCGTTGTACGCGGTCATCAGCAATGCACTCGAGAAGGGTTTGAGCGCGTATGGGGAGGCCATCTCCACACCCGACGCGCTTTCCGCCATTCGTCTGACGTTGTTGACCGCGGCCATCGTGATTCCGTTGAATGTCATTTTTGGCGTCGCCGCCGCTTGGGCGATTGCTCGTTTCGATTTCTTCGGCAAGGGCCTGTTGACCACGCTGATTGACATTCCCTTCAGCGTTTCACCGGTGATTTCGGGAATGATCTTCGTGCTGCTGTTCGGGCTGCAAGGGCTGTTCGGAAACTGGCTCGCGGCGCGCGACTTGAAAATTGTGTTTGCCGTCCCCGGCATTGTGCTGGCTACCATCTTCGTGACATTTCCCTTCGTGGCCCGCGAGCTGATCCCCATGATGCAAGCCTTGGGAACCGATGAGGAAGAGGCCGCCATCACCCTGGGCGCCGGCGGCTGGCGGACTTTCTTTCGCATCACGCTGCCCAACATCAAATGGAGTTTGTTGTACGGCGTCATCCTTTGCAACGCGCGCGCCATGGGCGAGTTTGGCGCAGTCTCCGTGGTCTCCGGTCATATCCGCGGGCTGACCAACACGATGCCGCTCCACATCGAAATCCTCTACAACGATTATCAATTCGTTCCCGCCTTCGCGGTGGCTTCGCTCCTCGCTCTTCTGGCCATTGTGACCTTGATTGCCAAGAGCGCGGTGGAATGGAAATTCGAGCGCCAAATGGCCGAGGCGACTCAGTTCGGCGGCACGAAAGGGAAGGCATGAGCATTGAAGCGCGAAATATTTCCAAACTCTTCGGCGACTTCAGGGCGCTGAAGAATGTAAGCCTGAATGTTCCCACCGGCGACCTCGTCGCCTTGCTGGGACCATCCGGCTCGGGGAAAACCACGCTGTTGAGAATCATCGCCGGACTTGAATTTGCGGACACGGGAACCGTCCTGTTCGACGGAGTGGACACCACGGAGCGCAGCGCCCAGGAACGCGCGGTGGGCTTCGTCTTCCAGCATTACGCGTTGTTCCGTCACATGACCGTCTTCGATAACGTCGCCTTCGGATTGACCGTCAAGCCTCGCAGCGTGCGGCCCACGAAGAAGCAGATCCGCGACAAGGTGAATGCCCTGCTCAAACTGGTTCAGCTCGATTGGCTGGCGACGCGTTATCCCTCGCAGCTCTCGGGAGGCCAGCGACAGCGCGTGGCGCTGGCTCGCGCCCTGGCCGTGGAGCCGAAAGTCCTGTTGCTCGATGAACCCTTCGGCTCGCTCGATGCCAAGGTCAGACAGGAATTACGTCGCTGGTTGCGCCGGTTGCACGACGAAATCCACGTGACCAGCATTTTTGTGACGCACGACCAGGAAGAGGCGCTAGAAGTTGCCGACTGCGTGGTCGTGATGAACCAGGGCCAAATCGAGCAGGAAGGCGTTCCGGACGAAGTCTACCACCATCCGGTGAATGCGTTTGTCTACGACTTTCTGGGCAACCTGAATCTGTTCCACGGCCGCGTGGTGGACGGCGAGACCCACCTCGTCGAACCCCCGCCGGGGGCGCGGCTTCATCCGCACGCCGTCGACTCGCTGATCTTCGTTCGGCCGCACCTGTTGCACATCGAGCGAGAGTCCAACCACGGACCGCAATTGCAGGCTGAAGTCGCGCACATCAATTCTGCCGGGCCCGTGGTCAAAGTTGATCTGGTCAGTCAAAGCGGACAAGAGATTCATGCTCAGATCTCCCACGAACGATTCGAGGAGCTGGAGCTGCACAAGGGCGACTCGGTTTTCGTCAGCCCGCGGGACATGACCGTCTTTCCCGATCCGCTACGCGTAGCGCACTGAATTAAGCCTATTGAGTGATTGGGTGATCGGGCGATTGGGTGATTGCAGAAGCCGATTCGGTTCTCAATCGCTCAATCGCCAAATCGCTCAATCACCCAATGACCGCATTCAGCACCGCATCCGCAATCCGCACTGCCGGCATCATCGCTCCCACATCGTGGACTCGGACGATGTGCGCGCCCGCCAGGATGCCCGCCGCAACTGCGGCTGCGTCACCGATGGGCAGGTAGGGGAGCCCTCCGCGCTCCCGCGAGCCTTTTCCGAAGAGAATGTAGGGCCGACCCTTGGGTCGGCCTGAGGCCGAGGCAAGCCTCGGCCCTACCTTGGCATCGGGAATTAATCCTTCGCCTCCGACAATCGCTTGCACAAAGGATTTTCGCGAGGTGCCGACCAGGACGGGAAGATGAAGCTCCTTGAGGCGCTCGAGCCCGGCGAGAATTTCAAAATTCTGGCGACGCGATTTTCCAAAGCCGAGGCCCGGATCGATGATCAATTGCGAGCGGCGAACGCCTGCATCCAGCGCGGCTCGAATGGACCGTTCGAGGCCGTCTCGCACTGCTCTCCAAAGGGACTTCGCAAACGGCTTCTGCTGCATGTTCTCCGGGCGGCCGCGCATGTGCATCAGCACCAGCGGCGCGCGGTGAAGACGCGCGACCTCCGCGATGCCGGCGTCAAATCGCAGGCCGCTCACGTCATTCAGAATGGCGGCGCCGGCTCGAACCGCGGCCTCGGCAACTTCGGCTTTGGTGGTGTCGATGGAAATCGGCACGCTCGGCAGTCTTTTGTGGAGCGCCTGAATGACCGGCACCACGCGGCGCAGTTCTTCTTCCGGCGGCACCGGCCTCGATCCCGGCCGAGTGGATTCGCCGCCCACGTCGATCCAGTCAGCTCCTTGCCGCGCCATCTCGAGGCCATGTTCGACGGCGCGGTCCGGCGAGAAATAGCGTCCTCCATCGGAGAACGAATCGGGCGTGACATTCAACACGCCCATCACCAGCGTTCGCTCGCCGAGCGCGATCTTGCGGTCTCCGATTTTCAGTTGAAACTTTTCTCGAAGCATCGTTTTATTGATTCATTGATCCATTGGTTCATTGCATCATTCGGCCGCTAAAGGGCGACCGCTCCAACGAATCAATGAAGCAATGGATCAATCCGCGACAACAGACGTCATCCGAATAATTTCCCATAAACCACTGCTCCGATAATCCCACCGATCACCGGCCCAACTACCGGAATCCACGCGTATCTCCAGTCCGAGCCGCCCTTATTGGGGATGGGCAAGATGGCGTGAGCGATGCGCGGCGCCAAATCGCGCGCGGGATTGATGGCATAGCCGGTCGGGCCGCCAAGCGACAGGCCGATGGACCACACCAGGAACCCGACCAACAGCGGGGTCAGTCCGGTATCATTAGGCGCTTTGTTGGCGCCGAGCGCGAGCACGCCGAAAACGAGCACCGACGTTCCAATCACCTCCGTCATCAGATTGGCCGGCGCGCTGCGGATTGCGGGCGCGGTGGAGAACACACCGAGCTTGGCGGCGCGGTCTTCCGTCTCGTCCCAGTGCGGAAGATAGGCCAGCCAGACGAGCACGGCGCCGAGGAACGCGCCCAACATCTGTCCGCCGAGATACTGCGGCACCAGCGGCCACGCTAATCTTCGCGTGGCGGCCAGGCCCAGCGTCACCGCGGGATTGATGTGCGCCCCGCTGATGCGCCCCACTGCGTACACCGCCATCGCCACGGCCAGGCCCCAGCCCGTGGCGATCACGATCCAGCCGGACTTCTCGGCTTTCGATTTGTTCAGCAACACGCCGGCCACCACGCCGTCACCCAGCAAAACTAGAAGCGTCGTGCCTACCAACTCAGCCGTGAACAGTTTCATGCGCATCCTCCCGGCGGGGAATTATGAATGATGAATGATGAATTATGAAACCAGAATTGCGGCGCCGTGGCACGGGCATCTTGGCCGTGGCCGGACACGGGCGAGACGCCCGTGCCACGCCGTCGGGAGTTCCCTTGACGCTTCGCTTGCATTCGTTTATATTCATAACGAATGAGACTGACGGAAGGCGCGAAATGCCCAAGACTCTGACCATGCGTCTGGACGACGAGACGTACCAGACCCTGGTAAGGGCCGCCAGGGCCGAGCGGCGCTCGCTCGCCAATCTGGTGGAGACCGCTGCGTTGCGTCAAATCGAAGAGGGCAGTTTCGCCGACGATGCGGAAATGGCCGAGATCGCCTCACGCCCGGAGCTGGTGAGACGGCTGAAGGCGGGTTCCCGAGATGCCCGAAAACGAAGAGGGCGGTTCGTCCGCGAAGTTTAGAATTTTCGAGACCCGCCAATTCTCGAAGGACCTCGCGAGACTCGGACCTGCCGCTCAAGAGCAAATCGCAACCAAGCTCCGAGAATATGTCTATCCCAGCCTGCGCCAGAGCCCTTGCTTCGGTCCCAATATCAAGCGCCTGAAGAATTGGGACCCGCCCACCTGGCGGTACCGAGTCGGCGACTGGCGCTTCTTCTATGAGGTGGACGATCGGCGAAGGATAGTGTTCATGTCCGCCGCCGAGCACCGCAAGGAAGCATATCGATAGGCGCCGTGGCACGGGCATCCCTTCACTTCGCTCAGGGCAAGCTCTGCCCGTGATCTTTCTCGGACACGGGCGAGATGCCAGTGATCTTTCTCGGACACGGGCGAGACGCCCGTGCCACGGTGGACGCAAGTTCGATGGCCGGATAGACTCCTCAGCTTTTGTCTTGTATATTCTTCCGGGGAGGTGAACATGCGCGCGGATAAAGTTGAAGTATCGTGGGATTCTGCCAAGAGCAGTTGGCTGGTTCGAATTCAGTCGGGCGAAGAAATCATTCGACGGCATTGCGATATGCCGAAGAGCGCCGATGAGCCGGCGCTGCGAACGGCGGCGGAAAAGACAACCGTGGATGAAGGTTACGAAGCGGACCCGGCCGGCATTGTGATTCGCCGCTAGTCACTGTCGCGCCCTGTAGGGCCGGGGCTTGCCCCGGCCTCCGGGGAAACGGCCGACGCAAGCGTCGGCCCTACAGCGCCGCAAAATCGCTGCGGCCGGTGAAGCCGTGACCATGCTTCCGACAAGCCCGGATGAATCCGCACTGCGCGCTTTGCCCAAGGTGCTGTTGCACGAGCACCTGGACGGCGTGTTGCGTCCGGCCACCATCATCGAGCTGGCGCGAGACGCGAAGTACGCCAAGCTTCCCACCGAAGACCCGCAAGCGCTCGCGGCCTGGTTCTTTCAAGGCGCGAACACCGGAAGCCTGTCGGAATACCTCAAAGGCTTCGCCCACACCATCGCTGTGATGCAGACCGAAGAAGCGTTAGAGCGCGTGGCATACGAAGAAGTGCAAGACCTGAAGAATGACGGCGTCATCTATTTTGAAACACGGTTCGCTCCCGTCTTCCACGCCAAGAAAGGGCTGACGCACCAGCGCGTGGTTTCCGCCGTGCTCAAAGGCCTGGAACGCGGCCAGAAGCATTTCGGCATTACCGCCCGGCTGATCCTTTGCGCGATGCGCAACATGAACGTCTCGCTGGAGACGGCGGAGCTGGCCGTCGATTTCCGCGATCGCGGCGTGGTGGGCTTCGACCTGGCGGGCGAGGAAGGCGGCTACCCGCCCAAGAAGCACATCGACGCTTTTCATTTCATCCAGCGCGAGAATTTCAATATCACCGTGCACGCCGGCGAAGGCTACGGCAAGGAATCCATCTGGCAGGCCATCCAATATTGCGGCGCGCATCGCATCGGCCACGGCACGCGATTGATTGACGACATCGCTATCACCGACGGCCGCGCGGTGAAATTCGGCGACCTCTCGCAATACGTTCTCGACAAACGCATTCCGCTGGAGATCTGCCTCACCAGCAACGTCCACACCGGCGCCGCCAAGAGCCTGGCGGAACATCCATTCAAGATTTTGTATCGCGAGAAATTCCGCGTCACGCTGAACACCGACAATCGCCTGATGAGTAACACAACCATGACGAAGGAATTTCTGGCCGCCGCTTCGACTTACGGCCTCACCTTGGATGACTTCGAGAAAATCACCATCAACGCCATGAAGAGCGCCTTCGTCTCTTATCACGAGAGATGTCGCCTGATTTATGATGTTATCAAACCTGGTTATGCTGAAGCGAGAAACTAGCAGCTGGAAGCTGGTGTCCTGTCCCATCTAATTTCTGGCGCTTGGCCTGGCGTTGCTTGACTGCGGGCGAAGCCCGCCTTGGAGTGCGGTAGCGCCAGCTACCGCCTTCGAATTGTTAGGGCAGAAAAGGCGGGAGCTATCGCTCCCGCACTCCAAGGCGCCTGCGGCGCACGGCTCCAGCATGGGTAAAGAATTAATTGGGACGGCGCACTAGAAGCTGGTGGGCACGCAGAATCGGCGGAGCTAACTATCTTTGATTTCAATAAGGAAGTTCATTTAATTCTCGATAAAGTATTATTATTATCTATAACATACCGAGATTCTGGGTTCGTTCCAGAGCATTTTCCTTTGTTTTCATACACATTCTGGGTTCGTTCCTCATTTTTTTGTTTTTCTTCGAGAAGTGGCACCTGATGGCTTCTTCTGCCACGCTTTTCTTAAGTACGTTAGCAATTGCAGCTTGCTCGCAATAGTGCGGTCAAGCTGTGCTTGCTGTTTCAGCACCGTGCTCCACTGGCGGTTTCCGGGGACAAGCCGCGAGTCGAGTGCCTGAGTCACCTCTTGGGCTTTTGCTTGGCGGTATTCGCCCTCTTGCTCGTCGAGGCCGTTTTTCATAGCGCCGAGATCCGACGTCAGTCGAAATATTTTGGCGTCGATGGCCGCCTGGTCGGTTTCCGGAATCAGCGCGGAGAGCTCCTCAAATGCACCCCGAATCTCCTCGCACCACTTGTGGGGAGGATCGCCGCCCAACCTTTCGAGAGTTCGATTCAAGTCGTCGTCCGTGGTCCATTGGCGCTTCTCGACTCTGTCGAGCACATGGTCCAGCAGCGCACGAGATTGCTGGAACGCCTCGACGCAATCGTGGACGCCGAGGTAGCCCAGAGCGCTAAGCTCCTCGTCATCGATCGTCGCCTCGCCCGCCGGCGTCACTTCTGCTTGCTGCAAGCGTATTGCCCGCACGCTCGTTTCCAGTAGGGCCTTGTCGCGATAGAGTCTGGCGATGTCAGCGACGATCATGGCCTCCATGGCGTTCGCCGGCTGAAGCGCTTCGCCCAGCTCACGTTCCAAACGTGCCATCAGGTCCGGGTCCTCGCCCACCCTCAGCATTTGCTGCCGGGCTTCGGTATTCGGCGTGGCATAAAGACCATGCTTGTAACTATTCAACGCCGACCGCGCCTTGCCCTCCGGCGTTCTGGGGCCCTTCGATTTGCTTCCGTTACACCGATTTCTAGCGAGAAGCTCTTCCGATTTTGCTGGCGACTTTGGCAGCGACATGATTGCACCTCCACTGTAATTTACCCCCGCCTTGGAAGTTGGCGATCGAATTCGACGCTGTAGCGGCGGCTTTCCGCCGCCAAATGGCGAGGTAAACTCGCCACTACATTTCCGCTTGGTCTTTTACATTGACGATTTGTCATAAAAGGCCAACATACCGACGGCATGGGCTTCCTTCACTTACAAAACCATCCTCTCACCCTCGAATGTCACAGTGGTCACTTCTGTCACTTTTGCAACTATTTTTTTTAAGTGAGGCAAATAAGAGGGTTGGGCAGAAAAATAATTTGGAAAAAAGTCCCTTTTTGAAAAAAGTGGGGCATTTTGCCACACCACTATGAAAAACCATAGGTACTATGAAATTTTGTAAGCCCTTTGTTTTGGTTGTGGCACGGGCGTCTCGCCCGTGGCTCATGTGGGCACAGAAATGCGGTTCATGGGCAGGATGCCCATGCCACGATTATTCGTATCTGAGTGCGTTCATCGGTTCCACTTTGGTCGCGCGGCGGGCGGGGATATAGCTGGCGAGAAACGCCACAATGGCGAGCGCCAACGAAACTGTGACCAAAGTTGAAGGGTCGGTCGGACGCACACCGTAGAGCAGGCTGGACAGCAGCCGCATAAGCCCGAGGGCCGCGACAATGCCGGCTGCCATCCCGGCTGCCGCGACGGTCATGCCTTCACGCACCACCAGGTTTAACACGTCGCCGCGTGTAGCGCCCAGGGCCATACGCAGTCCAAGCTCGTGGGTACGGCGCGTGACCGAATAGGACATCACGCCGTAGATTCCCACCGAGGCCAGCACCAGCGCGGTGGATGCGAAAATGATAAGCAGAAGCATGGTGAAGCGGCGTTCTTCGAGCGACTGGGCAATGATCTGCTCCATGCTTTGGACGCCAAACATCGGCTGATCGTTGGTGGGGCCGGCCACCTGGCTGCGGACCGCGGAAACCGCGCTCAGCGGGTCGGCCGAGGTGCGCACCATCAGGTTCGCGCCTACCACAATTTCCGGCATAAATTTGTCCGGCACCTGGAAGAATGGGAAATACATTTCATCGCGGATTTTGGCGCTGTCGTCGGAATCCAGGCCCCAGTGTTTCACGTGGCCGACTACGCCGATGATCTGCGCCGGACCGATCACCAGCATGCTGATTTCCTGTCCAATCGGGTCCTGGCCGGGAAACATATGCTTTGCCATCACATCGTCAATCACCACTACCGGCGATGAGGCGGTGGTGTCCCGTTCGTCGAAGAAGCGGCCCCGAAGCAAGGGAATTTTCATCGCCTTCAGATAGTCGGGAGTGGGAATGTAAAACAAGACCTCGGACAACTGGTTCTCGGGCGGCTGCGCTCGGTGGCCCAGCCACACTCCAATTTCGCTATCGCTGGGGCCGAGAGGAATAAGGCTGGTAAGGGCGGCGGCTTGGACTCCCGGAGTGTGGGCGACGCGGTCCAGCATTTGCTGAAAAGCGACGCGGATGCTGATGGCTCCGGCCGCCGTCGCCGCCTGGCTGGGCTGGGCGCCAAGGACGGACGCCCCGAGGGTGGGCGAAAGCGCCACCTGTGCGGTCAGAAGATGCCGGGTCTCGAATCCCGGGTCGACTCGCCACAACCGCCAGATGCTCTGAATCATCAATCCGGCGCCGGCAAGCAACACCACGGCCAAGCCGACTTCCAAGGCCACAAAAACGCCCTCCGTGCGATGCCGTCCTCCGCCGCTTCCCCGCGCGCCTTCCTTTAGCGACTCCTGCGGATTCACGCTCGAACTGTGGAATGCCGGCGCCAGGCCGAAGAGCACGCCTGTAAGCACCGAGACGCCAAGCGTGAACAGCAGGACGTAAGGATCGATGGAGACGGCTTGGGTTCGCGGCACCGCGCCAGGAAAGCTCGCGAGCACCTGCCGCGTCCCCCAAAATGCCAACAGCAGTCCAAGCGCCCCACCGCCACTTGCCAGCAGTACACTCTCCGTCAGAAGCTGGCGGATCACCCGCCTTCGGCTCGCGCCCAGCGCCACTCGGATGGCGAACTCGCGGCGGCGTGCCGTGGACTGGGCGAGCAACAGATTCGCCACGTTGGCGCAGGCGATCACCAAAACGAAACCAACCGCGCCCAACATCATGAGCAGGGTGCGCCGGCCATTGGCCACCGTGTCCTCTTTCATCGTGATCAAGTTCACCCCACGCCCGGCATCTTCCTTCGGATACTGCTTGCTCAATTGCTGCGCGATGGAATTCATTTCAGCCTGCGCCGCGGCCAGCGTGACCCCCGGCTTCAGCCGCGCCACGCCATTAAGCCCCGGATGGTTCTGGCGATCGTTCAGCTCGAGGGGGTCCCACGCACCGAGTGGGGTATAGAGCTCGGCCGCGTGGCGGAATCGGAAATCACGCGGAAGAACTCCGATGATGGTGTAGCTTTGCGCATTCAGCTTGAGGGATTTGCCCAAGACATCCGGTGAGCCCGCGAAGCGCCTTTGCCAGAAGCCGTAGGTGAGCATCACCACGCCGCTCGCCCCCTCGCGGTCCTCCTCAGGCGTGAAGCTGCGGCCCAGCATCGGGCTGACGCCCAGAATAGGGAAGAGGCTCGCCGACGCCCGCTCCCCATTGAGGTGCTCGGGCTGGCCGGCACCGGTCAGAATGAAGTCGTCGCCGCGGAAAGCGGCCATGTCCGTGAAGGAGTGGTTTTCCCTGCGCCAATCGAGGAAGTTGGGATACGCCAGCGAGCCTCCCCTGAACTCCGCCGTGGTCTCATAGACCATTAGCAGGCGGTTCGGCTCGGGATAGGGCAGTGGCCGCAACAGGACTCCGTTGACCACACTGAAGATGGCCGTGTTGGCCCCAATCCCCAGCGCCAAGGCAAGCCCCGCAACCAGCGTGAAGCTGGGACTTTTGCGGAATAAGCGCAAGCTGTATCGTAGGTCTTCCCAGAAAGTCGGCATCGTTCTCCTCCCCTTCCTCGAATGGCCTGTGAACCTCTACATCCAATTACGGACAGCTCGCCCCGTTTGTTCCCGCAGGGCCGCATCCGCGGAGCGAACTGGGGACCCCGGCCTCCGGCGACGAGGCCGACCCAAGGGTCGGCCCTACAGCCCCAGCGACATAAATCCGTGATTTCAGGGCCAATTTTCCCCTTGACAGCTTAGGAGAGATTCCGCTAATCTCCTAATCCTCTTAGGAGGGTATATGAATGACCAAGCCCAAATTCTTCCCGGCACTCTCGATCTTCTCATTTTGAGGGCGGTCTCGCTCGGCCCACTGCACGGGTATGGCATTCTTCTACGCATCGGGCAGATCTCAGGCAACGCGCTACTGATCGAACAAGGCGCGCTCTATCCCGGCCTGTTTCGCCTGGTGCGTCAGGGACTGCTCAAGGCGAACTGGGGCACATCAGAGAACAATCGCCACGCGAAGTTCTATGAACTGACCACCGCGGGCCGCAAGCGTCTGCGTGAAGAGACCGACAACTGGAATCGGCTCGCGACGGCCATCGCTTCGGCACTCGCTGTGCAACCGGAGGAAGTATGAAACTTCTCGATTCGCTCCGTTTCCGCATCGCCGCTCTGTTCCGGCGTTCAGAGACGAACGCCGAGATCGAGGAAGAACTTCGCGCGCACATTCAGCACCGCGCTGATGATCTGGAGCGTTCGGGACTGGCCCGAGCCGTGGCGGAACGCCGCGCGCGCATCGAATTCGGCGGCCATGAGCGGTACAAAGAGGAATCCCGCGAAGCGCTGGGCGGCAGTTTTATCGAGACCCTGATTCAGGATGTGCGCTTCAGCCTTCGTTTGTTGCGCAGGTCTCCCGGATTCGCAATCGTCGCCGTCCTGACGCTGGCGCTGGCGATAGGCGCCAACGCCGTCGTCTTTAGTGCGTTGAATGGTCTCATACTGCGCCCGCTGAATGTGCCTCAGGCCGAGAGCCTTTACGGAATCGAGCGCGCGAGCGATAAGGACCCGAGTCAATCTTATCCCGACTATGTCGAACTGCGCGATCGTAACCGGAGTCTTGATGGTCTGGCAGCTTTTAACGTCAATCAGGTAGGGCTTGACACGGGCGAAAATGCGAGTCGCGCCTGGGTCTATGAAGTGAGCGGGAACTACTTCGACGTTTTAGACATTCAGCCTTACCTTGGTCGTTTCTTCCACGCTTCCGATGAGCATGGCTCGGACAGCGCTCCGTACATCGTGCTCAGTTACGCATATTGGCACACCCATTTTCGGGATGACCATAGCGTGGTGGGCCGCACGGTTCAGCTCGACAAGCATCCTTTCACAATCGTCGGCGTGGCGCCCCCTGGCTTCCGCGGGACGTTATTGATTTTCTCTCCCGCTCTCTTTGTGCCCATGATCGATCAGGAACAGTTGGACGGGGTGAATCTACTGAACGCGCGCGGGGACCGTTGGGTCATGAGTGTGTTTGGGCACCTGAAGACGGGAGTCACTCCGGCGCAGGCGATTGCCGATCTGAAATCGATTGGCTCTTACCTCGAGAAGGCCTATCCCAAAGACGAGGCCCACATGAGCTTTGCTTTGGCGCGTCCAAGTCTCTTAGGAGATCAAGTTGCCGAGCCGGTACGGGCATTCGTTACGGGACTGATGCTCTTGGCGGCGTTGATTCTGCTGGCCGCCTGCGCCAACCTGGGCAGCCTGTTTGCGGCACGCGCCGCGGACCGTTCCCGGGAAGTTGCCCTGCGACTCGCGCTGGGAGCGGGCCGCCTGCGCATTCTGCGTCAACTCTTCACCGAAGCCGTGCTGATATCGCTGATGGGCGGCGCGGCTGGACTATGGGGCAGCGTAATCCTGTTGGGCCGGCTGACCGTGTGGAACCCATTTCCCCAATTTCCCACCTATGCGCCGGTGAGCCCAGACGCCTATGTTTATTTGGCCGCCTTGCTGTTGAGTTTAGCGAGCGGGTTCCTGTTTGGCGCGGTCCCCGTGAAGCAGGTACTCCGCACTGATCCCTATCAGGTCATCAAGTCGGGATGGACCGGCCCGATTGGTGGGAATATTGGGCGGCGGATTTCAGCCCGAGACTTGTTGCTAGGCGTGCAGATTGCGATCTGCGCTGTGCTGGTGACATCTTCGATCGTGGCCGTGCGCGGACTAATGCGCTCGCTGCACAGCAATTTCGGCTTCGATCCGCGCAACGCGATGCTGGTCAACACCGACGTGACCATGGCAGGTTACCGCGGCGACGCCGTGCCCGGAATGCAAAAGCGCATGATCGAAGCCATGGAGACGATTCCAGGGGTAAAGTCCGTAGGATTGGTGGGGCAGTACCCGCCATTATGGGCGGGCTTGAATAACGAGATTGTGTTTGCTGACAAGACCACAGATCTGAGGCCAGCGAACGCCGCGGCTGACGCCGGACTCTACAGCATCTCTCCCGACTACTTCCAGGCTGCGGGCGCCGCTTTGCTGTCAGGGAGGACTTTCACATGGCATGACGACAAAGACTCACCACGCGTCGCTGTGGTGAATCGGGAGTTTGCACACAGAATCTTCGGCTCCGTAACCAACGCCATGGACGGGTACTACAAGATGCGCGATGGGACGCGCATCCAAGTGGTGGGTATTGTCGAAGACGGAAAATATGGTAGCCTCACCGAGGACCCCACCCTGGCGATGTTTCTGCCCATCCCGCAATCACCTTCGAGTGAATCGTATATGGTGGTGCGCTCGATCCGCGATCCGCAGCAACTGGCAGCCGATATAAGAAGTAAACTGCGGGACCTGGATGCAGGGCTCCCTTCTTACATCCAAACGTGGAACGAAGCCATGAACGGTGCCCTCCTTGCTCCGCGCATGGCGACGATTGCACTGGGTGTGCTGGGCGCGATGGGCGGAATGCTGTCGATCGTGGGCATCTTTGGAATGGCGGCGCACTCGGTCAGCAAGCGGCTGAAGGAATTGGGAATTCGGATCGCCCTCGGTGCTCGGCGCAAAGAAGTGTTACGGACGGCGTTGGGACGCGCATTCAAATTGCTGGCTTTTGGCTCGGCCGCAGGATTGGTCCTCGGAATTCTGGCCAGCCGGGTGCTGGCTCTCGTCGTGTATCAGGCGACTCCCCGCGATCCGCTGGTGTTGGCTGGCGCTGTCTTAGCGATGTTCTTGTTGGGGCTTCTGGCTACCTGGATTCCGGCGCAACGCGCGCTGTCGGTTGATCCTTTGATTCTGCTGCGCGAGGAGTGAATTGGCGATCTTGAAAGGCTGCCCGCGGAAGTGTGCTACGCCCGCGCAGGATCGCGACAGGAGAGCCAGTCATCGACGACAATCCGCAATGGACACCGTTCTGTAATGCACGACTACTTACTCACAACCCAGCAAAGTGGCTCGATGACCCCGAGTATCCCCCCTTGTTGTCCGTAGGGCCGGGGCTTGCCCCGGCCGGCGGCGCGAGGGCCGACCCAAGAGCCTGCCCTGAGCGCAGCGAAGGGGTCGGCCCTACAAACCCAGGCGGCCCGCCACCGTAGGGCCGGGTCCGCGTGGCGGACTGGGGACCCCAGCCTCCCGGAATGGCCTCACTTCAAGGCCGACCCAAGGGTCGGCCCTACAACGCAGGTGTGTTAACACTCGCACCACGCAGACCGTCTTGGCAGGGGACGAGAAGATAAGGAGGAGGTTCAACATGAAACGTAATCACAAAACTCAATTCGGGTTATCAATCGTGGCATTGCTCGCGATCTCGCCGCTGGCCGCATTTGCCGGGCCGCCGCTGCTCTGCCATGCCCTCCTGATCGGGCAGGCTAAGTCGTTGCCGTGGGCGAGCGACGGCTGGAACCTATCAGGTACAGAGACTTACGACCCAACTCACCTCGTGGATGACACACTCGCTTTGCTTACGCCGAACATCCCCGTGATCGTTCGCATGGAGACCCTGCGCCGCGCCACGCTCTACGCCCAGAAAGACCCGCCCGCGGCCAAGCGCTTGCTCCTCCAGCTTCACAAGCGCGCCCTAGACTCGGATGCCCAAGGCCGGCCGGACGCGCTGGCATGGTTTGATTACGGCTACTTGGTGGAATGCTACAAACAGACGTCCTGGATGCCGGGCAAACACGGCGACGGCTCAAACGTTTCCGCATTGGTTCCAAATCTCGATGGCTACGCGGCAGTCGAGAAAGCTATCGGCCTTCGCGGACGCGCGGAAGATGAGCCCCAAATGGAATTTGCCGCGGCGCTCATCGGCCTTGAAGGCAACAAGCCGCATCAGCACGACCACGCGCAGAAAGCGATCGCTGCGGCCAGCAAAGGACAAGATCGCGCCCTGGCGGAAAATCTCTTCAAGATTCCGTTCCTGGGGAAAGAGAACGTTGCGGCAGCGTTGAAGTAAAACAGTGATTAGTGGCATGTAATTGCCGATTGATGATTGCCGATTGTCGATTAGTGCCAGCAGGCCTTGCTTCGGCTTTGTAATCGGCAATCGGCAATCGAAAATCGGCAATCCATCGCTAGCCACTAACCACTAGCCACTGCTCTATGAGGCTCCAATGGCAACATTGATTCAAGATTTGAAATACAGCGA
>Ga0187803_10000507_pt1 | contig 15563 bp, 13 predicted proteins | sample NC_wetland_sal_i_2_FD_132425 | JGI IMG/M metagenome (GOLD analysis project Ga0187803, IMG submission 132425) | Wetland sediment microbial communities from Neuse River Estuary, North Carolina, USA - Control_3 | ecosystem: Environmental > Aquatic > Freshwater > Wetlands > Sediment | place: USA...
ACCGGCCTATGTAGTCAACCCCAAGGGCTTCGGCTTTAACTGCATCGGGAACGGAGTGGCCGACGACACCGCGTGCTTTCAGGCCGCACTCAATGCCTTGGCTGGTACGGCGGGCCCCCACTCGAGCGACCGAACTCTCAACCGGTATATGTTTGTGCCTCCTGGTACCTACAAGATCACCAGTCCACTCACCTTGACCTACGCCGCTGGAATCCACATCATGGGGTCGGGCCGCTTTACCACCAAAATCATCAACACCACTTCCGGCTCAACCGTCCTCTCGATCAATGGTCTCGGATACTCATCCATTTCCGGCATATACTTCCAGGCGACCGGTGCGGCGGTTGTCATCGATTGCGACTGGGACGGCACCGGCAATGGAGGCGCGGCCCTCCAAAGCGATCAGTGGGAAGACTTGTTCATCGCAGGGGACGCCACCGCCGGTGGAATCGGCTTTCGCCTTGCGCACTCGCAGAACATGGGCTCCGAGCAGTTGTGGCTGAATTGTTTCTTTTACGGGAATGCTCTTTACGGTCTCACACTCGCTGGAATGAACGCCGTTGACAATACGCTCCTCGGTGGAGATTTTCAGTGGAACGGCGATCAGATCTACGTTGCGGCGGGCGCGATACCAATCGTGCATGGCGTGAGCTTCCAGGAAGCTGGAATGAACAACACCCAGACCGGCTATGACATCCATTTAGGGCCCTCTTCGGCTGGTGATGTTATGGACATCGCGGGAATCCGCACGGAATCGATCAATTTCTTCGAGGACGAAGGTGCCCACAATGTCAAGATCAGTGCCTCCGCCCAAACCGAAGCCTCGAACACAAATGGCTACTTCTATACCGGCAACTCGCACATAAACATTTCAGACTGCGAATCCGCCTACGGACAGATCAATCTAACGTATGGGTTTGTGTTTATTGAGAATTTCCGCGCGGGCAGAAACGACTGGATTGCCATCGGCGGCAATGTAACCTATGTCGAGTACTCGGGGATCACGTATAACACCCGCGCCACTCCCGTGTACATCACAGAGAGGCATCGAGTGGTGCCCAACGGGCAAGGTAGTACGCAGGACTCGGCATTTACCACCACATACGTACAAACCTCCGTCCCGGCTGACACCAACAACAATACGACGTGGTCTCCCGGCACGCTGTGGTTCGACAACACCGATCCGAACAACCTTCTGCCCTATATCAAGACCACAAGCAACAGCACGAGCCAGTTTGTGCCCTTGCTGCCGAACACGGTCTCGTTGATGCCGGCTATTCCCGACGCCGCCAACAACTTCATCAGCTTGGGGCAGTACACGATTGCTACCGGCCCCCCGTATCGCTTCAGTGCCGGGTTCTCGATCATCGCGTCCGGATTCCCAAACAATGACAATACAAGCATAAAGTCATACACCTTCAGCGCGCGCTACAACGGTACCGCGAACGCGTGGCAAGCGCTCGTGCCCTTGAGTAACACCGGGCCTGGAGTCTCTGGGGACGACTTCGCCCTGGACGTCAACATTAACGGTGGGACGGTCTACCTGAGACTGAGACGTACCGCCGGATCGCTGACGAGCCAAACGGGGTGGGTGTCCATCACGGAAATCTCCCAAGCTCCCGACCCCTACACCGCCTGTTCCAGTTCCTGTACGGGCTCCGTTTCCGCGCCCACGGCGTACTACAGAGGAGGAGCCAATATGGGAACTATCGTCAACGCCTCGGGTTTCGCGGCTACGATTGATCCCACCAATCTGACGGCTTCGCGAACGATCGCCTTGCCGAATGTGGGGGGAACGCCCGTGCTCTATCAGACCAACACTACCGGATCGGCCGCTTTTGCGCCGGCCGGATCGAACTGCCCGGCCACCAACTGCGTTACGCCCTACACCTGGATGCAGGTGACGACTTCGGACGGGAGCACGGGCTACATGCCAGTGTTTAAATAGAGACGCAGCTCCTTCATCCTGGCATCCGCGAGCAGCAAGTGCCGCACCTTCTACCGCCGATGCCGGTACGTCGCGGCCAAGACCGAAGCGGAAGGGCTGCAAAAGGCTCTGGCCGGGAAGGTCGCTGAAGCCGGCAAAGCTTGCGGCGGCCAGAAGGCTTTCGGCGCGGGAAAGCTGGCTTGTGTGGAGAAGCCCGCGGGCAAAGACCAACGCTAGCGCGCCAGGCTGACCGGGGACTGCCGGCGCGCCGGATCAGCGTGTTATCGCTGTTGCGCCCCATCCCGCCTTTGGGGGCGTCCACGTCGTACCGCCCGTGAAGCTGGATGCCGGCAATATCTTCCACGATATCCACCAACTGGCTGACCGAGACCATTTCCGAGGAGCCCAGATTGATGGGCTCGAGGATATCGGAATTCATGATGAGCTGGCCGCCCTTCACACAGTCGTCGATGTACATGAAACTGCGGGTGCGGGTGCCGTCGCCCCAAATCGCGATTTCGTGCCGGCCGCTGACTTTGGCTTCGATAACTTTGCGGCAAATGGCCGCGGGGGCCTTTTCGCGGCCGCCGTCCCAGGTTCCCAACGGCCCGTAGACGTTGTGGAATCGCGCCACGCGGGTGTGCAGGCCGAAGTCCTCGCGGAAATGGCGGCACATGCGTTCGCTGAAGAGCTTTTCCCAGCCGTATCCGTCTTCGGCCAGCGCCGGGTAGGCATCTTCCTCCTTCAGGCCGGGGTTGTTGGGGTCGCGTTGCTTGTCGACGTTGTAGACGCAGGCGGAGGAGGAGTAGAAATACCGCGCCACGCCGAACTTATGCGCCGCCTGGAGCAGTTATAGATTTGGACGGCGCCCCGGGCGGCCAATGCGCAGTTCTCCGCCAGGTTCAGATCCAGCATGAGATTCTCGACGTCGTCGAATCGCTGGTACCATTCCTCGGATGGCTTGATATCCACCGCGCGGATTTTGCGATAGCCCTGGCGCCGGAATTCGGCGGCCACGGCGCCCCCGATAAAACCACCGGCGCCGGTTACGACTACAGGTCGTCTTTCATGGCCTGCTCCACCAACGATACCAGGGTTTTGGCTTAGGCGTATTCACACGCACTCTTTCCCCGGAGAGAACCGCCTGGGGGTTCTCGATCGACAGAAGTTGTGCGGTGGACTCGCCAACCCGCTTGGAGAGCGCTTCAAATGCCAGGTCCAGCCGCGGCGGGCGGTCCGTTACATCATGCGCATCGCTGGCAATGAAGTGCACCAGCCCCCGGCGCACCATCTCCCATGCTGATTCCTCGGAATGCTTGCCGAACCGGCCCAGCAGGGACTGAGCCGTGACCTGGACCAGGCAGCCCATTTGAATCCACTCCAGGAACTCTTCATTGATCCGGCGCAACTGCATCTGGCGTTCCGGGTGGGTCATGATGGGGGTCAACCCACAGTCGAGAAGCGTCGCCAGCACCCGCTTCATTCCCGCCAAAGGACCGTTGGGAAACTCCACTAATAGATAATGGCCACCGTTGATGGCGTACCTGGCGGGATTCTCCATGGCGTCCTGGACGTTATCGAAGCTGAGGTGAAAATCGCAGCCTCGGTGGATGCGGGGTTGGCCGGAAAGGCCGGCAGAGGCCTCTTCGATCCGCTGCTGGATGACCTCGGGCTGATAGCGATACTGGGAATTGGCATGCGGAGTGGCCACGATATCGGTGGTACCGGATTCAGCCGCCAGCTTCAGCATGGCGAGCGATTCTTCCAGCGTCTCGGCGCCATCGTCCAGCCCCCAGAGAATGTGACTGTGAATGTCGACCATGGATGGAAGTTCGACCGCATCCGTCCGGCGCAGCCGCAGAAGGCTCAAACTATTGTATTATAGACAACTTTCGTGTGATCCTTATAGCGGGTTGGCGGGTGCTTAACCGATGTGGGGAAACTGAGCCTGGCTAACCGCTCCCTGACGGTCGCGGCTCTGTAACTCACGCTGAAATCGGCACAACCGCAACGGAGCCGCGACCGTCAGGGAGCGGTTTCCTGGACCGGGCCGCGAAATCCCCACATCGGTTAAGCACCCCGGGTTGGCCTGACCCGGCAGATAATCCCGAGCATGAGCGGCATTGTCGGAATACTAAATCGGGACGGCGCGCCGGTCGACCGGGACCTGCTTCGAGAGATGATCGGCTTCCTGGCGTTTCGCGGCCCCGATGCGCAGGGCGTGTGGATTGACGGTGCGGTGGGATTCGGCCACACGCTGTTGCGCACCACTTGGGAATCCGAGAAAGAAAAGCAGCCCTGCACCCTGGATGGCCAGGTATGGCTCACCGCGGACGCGCGGATCGATGCGCGCGAAGACCTGGTCCGCGAGTTAGAGGCAGCCGGACGCGAACCGTCCAAGGACGTAACCGACCCGGAGTTAATCCTCCATGCATACCACGCCTGGAATGAGAAGTGTCTCGATCGCTTGCTGGGGGACTTCGCCTTCGCCATCTGGGATGGCCGCAGGCGGCGTCTATTTTGCGCCCGCGATCACTTCGGGATCAAGCTGTTTTACTATTCACAGGCCGGGGGGAACTTTCTATTCAGCAATACACTTAAGTGCATACGCTCGAGCCCGGCCGTCTCCGGCAAGCTGAACGATAGCGCGATTGCGGATTTCCTTCTTTGGGACATGAATCAGAATGCCGCGACCACCACCTTTCGCGACATTCAGCGGCTCCCCGCGGGGCATTACCTGGTCTGTTCGGAGCAACAGTTTCATACCACTCCATACTGGAGCCTGCCGGTGGAGGACCCGATTTTTTACAAGCGGGCCGGCGACTACGTGGAGCATTTCCAGGGTTTACTGCGAACCGCGGTACGCGACCGCCTGCGCACCGATCGCGCCGGTGTTTTCATGAGCGGCGGCCTGGATTCTTCGGGGCTGGCCGCTACCGCCCGGGAGATCCTGCCGGCGCAGTCGCCGTCGTATGACTTGCGGGCTTATACCGCAATCTACGACCGGCTGATTCCGGACGACGAACGGTATTTTGCGGGATTAGTGGCGGAGGCATTGCAGATGCCGATCCACTTCCTGGTTGGGGACAGGTACGGATTGTATGAGAGGTGGGAGGAGTTGTGTACTCCGGAGCCGGTTCACAATCCGGCGGGCTTGGCCATCAATCTCGATCAATTCAAACAAGTGAGTGAGCATTGCCGTGTGGTGTTTTATGGAGAGGGCCCCGACAATGCAATGTATTACGAATGGCCGCCCTATGTGTTGCACTTGTTAAGAACGTTCCGTTGGGGATGGTTGCTGAGGGATGTTGCCTGGCACATTCGCTTCCATCGCGTCCTTCCGGTGGCGGGGGGGCTCGGCAATCGTCTCCGGCGTTTGCGCAAGCGCGAAACGGCCGCCCGGCAAGATCCGGGTTGGATCCGTCCGGAGTTGTTGAGTCTGGCAACACGCGAGGGGAAACCGCGCGTGCATCCCTTCCACCCGGTGGGACACAATTGGCTCACAGGGCCGCTGTGGGATGCGTCTTTCGAGAGAAACGATGCGGGGAGCACTTCCGTACCCGTCGAGGTGCGGCATCCATATATGGATTTGCGGGTGGTTCGCTATCTTTTGGCTACTCCACCGATCCCCTGGTGCCGGGACAAATATCTGCTGCGCCGCGCCTTCCAAGGTATGCTGCCGGACGCTGTGCTGCAACGCCAGAAGACGCCGGCGCAGGGCGACGATGTTCTGGAGCGCGTTAGAAACACGGGGCTGCCACTATGGGTTCCAGAACCCGCGCTCGCCCGGTACGTCGACGTGAAAGCCCTGAGCACGGTACTAGGATCAGTAGTACTAAGTGAGGAATCAGGCGTACTCTGGGAGATTTTACGGCCTGTAAGTTTGAATTTCTTCCTTGCTCGTAACAGGTCGGATCTGGGAGAATAGGCAAATGCAGCAGGACGCCATCAAGAAGAAAACGTATACGCCTCCCGTTCTTCGTATGTTTGGCAACATCCGGGAGATCACCCTTGGTCACGGGAGAAACGGTAACAATGATACCGGTGTTGGCATGGGCAACGACAGGACTCAACCGTAGGATAAGGAAGCGCGTATTGGGGACAACACGCACATAGGCTTTGGGCTTCGGTGGTCTTCTGACGTTTATCTGCGGGATCTGCCAACTGTAGACGAGGGCGGTCCTCCCGATGTTCAGCTCCGGGTTAAGTTCTGGCCTTCCCTGAGTGCGAGCGATTCGGTTCTGTGGTATGCCTCCCCGGACCAATCCGCCGGCTCATGGCTCCGGGTTTTCCGCATTTGCGGAGGCGAGTTTTTCCTGGTGCGCTATGGCGACGGGACGGACTTCCTCATCCATCACTCCGGTTCCCAGGTCTGGTGCCGATGGCAGCCCGAATTCTCGTTTGAATACGCGGCGACTTATCTCTATGGCCCCATCCTGGGTTTTTTGCTGCGCCTCCGGGGGATGGTTTGCCTGCACGCCAGCGTTGTAGCGATCGACCATTGGGCGGTCGGTTTTGTGGGTCCGGCGGGGGCTGGGAAGTCCACCCTGGCGGCAGCTTTGGGCGGGCGCGGATTACCCGTTCTGTCGGATGACATTCTTGCCCTGACCGAATCGGACGGCCTGTTCCAGGCCGTGCCGACGTACCCCCGGGTTCGTCTCTGGCCGGAATCCGTGTCGGTTTTATTTGGCTCGCCGGACGCCCTGCCGCCGATCACGGCGGGCTGGGACAAGCGGCACCTCGACCTGACCGCCCGGGATTACCGGTTTGACACTCAAACCCGGCCTCTGGGGGCGCTCTACTATTTTGGCCAACGAAGCGATGATTGGCCTGGCGAGCGAGTTACGGCACTCCGGGGAGCGGAGAGTTTGAACTCCATGATCGCCAATACATATGCCTATAAGAAGTTCGACGCAGAAATGCGTGCCAGTGAATTCGGGGTGTTGTCACGGCTGGCCGTCCAGGTCCCCTTGAGGTCGGTTGTCCCCTTTGCCGACCTGAACCGGATCGGGGAGTTTTGCCAACTGGTTCTCCAGGATTTTCAGGCTCTTCCCCGCCCTTTGAGGATGGCAGACCCGAAGGTCGAAGTGCATGTATAACATTGCCGGCTACGCAGCCATGATTCATGACGTCCGCCGCGTGGAAGCATACCGGCGCGCCATTCAGCTTATGGTCGCGCCGGATTCGGTGGTGGTGGACATCGGCACGGGGTTAGGGGTGTGGGCTTTCCTGGCGTGTCAGGCGGGCGCGCGGAAGGTCTACGCCATCGAGCCATCCGCGGTGATCGCAGTGGCGCAGGAAATGGCGGCAGTCAACGGGTACCTCGACCGCATCGAGTTCATTGAAGATATTTCCAGCCGTGTCACGTTGCCGGAGAAAGCCGACGCGATCGTGTCCGATATGAGCGGCGCCATTCCGCTCTTTGGGCAGCACCTGCCATCCATCGCCGATGCCCGCAAGCGGCTCCTGAAGCCTGGAGGCGCGCTGATTCCCCGGCGTGACACGCTCTGGGCCGCCATAGTGGATGCGCCCGCGCTTCACGAGAAGCTTGCGCCATCGATCGATCGGGAATGGGGTCTGGATATGCGGCTGGCCTGGAAAATGGCCACCAATCTTTCTCTCAATAAGCACTTTGCCGGGAACCAAATGGTGACCGCGCCCGAACGGGTAGCTATCCTGGACTACTCCGCAGTCGAGGATCCGAACGTTCATTCGCAGGTCCAGTGGAGACTGACGCGTCCCGGCACGGGCCATGGCATCAGCCTGTGGTTCGAGCGGATGCTGGCGGAGGGAATCTGTTTTTCCACCGCGCCGGGGGAGCCGGAATCCGTGTACGGCGGATTGTTTTTCCCCTGGCCCGAACCGGTGCGGTTCGAAGAAGGCGACACCGTACAGTTGGAATTTCGCGCGGATCTGCAAAGCGAAGATTACATCTTCCGCTGGAATACCACGGTTTCGAGCGCCATGCAGGTGAAATACAAGTTCCGGCAGTCCGACTTTTTCGCGGAGTTGCGCTCCCCGGCCCAAATGCGAAAACAATTCTCATCGCACGTGCCCAGATTGAACGAAGATGGCGAGACCGATCGTATGATTCTCGATCTCATGGACGGCGAAACTTCAATCGAGTACATCGCGCGTGAACTACAGCAGCGTTTTCCGGCACAATTCCCAACCCTGGAAATGGCCCTCGGCCGCGTCGCGGGCATATCAAAAAGCTACAGCCTCTAGCAGATAAAATACGGAAGTGACTCCAGGGGATGAGGGCGGGCAGCGGCCGCTGAGCGCGATCTACGAGGAGCAGGCCAAAAACTGGACGGCACGCCGCCGCAGCGAACTTGCCGCCGAAATCGCCCGGCTCGAGGGCGAGCTCCGCGGGGCGCCGGACCGGGCCGATCTCTACTCCTCGATCGCGGAACGATACACCCAATCGGGCGACAGCGAGCGAGCCGCGGCGTCGCTCCGGGAAGGGATTGCGGCGTGCCCCCCGGCAGCCGGCCTGTACTGGCAATTGACCCGGGCCCTCAGGGAATCCGGGCGAACCCAACAGTCGATCGCAGTTGCCGGACAGGCAGTCCGGAGAGCTCCGGAAGGCCGCCAGTTCCGACTCGCTCAACTTCTGACATTGCCCGTCATCTACGACACAGCCGAGGAAATGGCGGTATGGCGGCGGCGTTTTGCGCGCCGCCTGGAAGCTCTCGAGAGGGAGGTTTTAGCGTCGGACAGCCCAGCGTTGCGAACATACATCGAAGGACTCAGGCGTTTCACTAATTTCTACCTGCCGTATCAGGGGAACAACGACCGGACGTTGCAGCAGCAATACGGGCGGCTCGTCCAGCATGTCATGCAGGCGAACTATCCTCAGTGGAGCAGCAGGGTTCTCGATATGCCCGAGCTGGCGCCCGGCGGCCGGGTGAAGGTGGGCTATGCGTCCAGCCACTTCTACGACCATACCGTGGCCAGACTGTTCGGAGGCTGGCTGGGAAAATGCGACCGCAACCGGTTTCACGTTCACACATACTATTCGGGACAGGTTGAGGATCCCGTCAGCCGGCGGATCCGCGATTCGAGTGAGTCATATGTTCACATCCCGCAGGATTTTGAGGCGATGTGCCGCCAGATCTGGAAAGACCGGTTACATGTCCTGATCTTTCCGGACATCGGCATGACGCCTGAGACTACGATGCTGGCCGCACTGCGCCTGGCGCCCGTGCAGTGTATGAGCTGGGGGCACCCGGTGACCTCCGGGGTGCCAACCGTGGATTACTTCCTGTCGAGCGAATTAATGGAACCGCCGGGCGCGCAACAACACTACTCCGAACAATTGGTATTGCTCCCGGGAATTGGCGTCTCGGTTGAAAAACCGCCCATACCTCGCGCTATCCTGAACAAGCCGCGGAGCGCGTGGGGGATTCCCGGCGGCGCGGTGGTGTACCTGTGTTGCCAGTCTCTATTCAAATACCAGCCCAGGTACGACCACCTCTTTGCCGCGATTGCGAGCCGTGTGGCCGGAGCGACATTCGTCTTTCTCGCAGAGTACCCCTACTTAGGAGAACTGTTTGACGCGAGATTGCAGCGAGCCTTCTCGGCGAAGGGCCTACGCTCTGAAGACTATTGCCTGATACTGCCGACTCAGCATCGCTTGGATTACTGGAATCTCAACCTGGTCTCCGATGTTTTTCTGGACAGTGTGGGATGGTCCGGAGGAATGTCGGCCCTGGATGCAATCGCGTGCGGCCTGCCGATTGTGACGTTGCCCGGAAAATTCATGCGGGGCCGCCATTCCTACGCCATCCTCAAACAACTGGAGATGACGGACACGATCGCATCCAGCGAAGACGAGTACATTCATATCGCGGCACGGCTGGGCTTGGACGCGGCGTGGAGGAAATCGGTCGTCAGGCGGATCGCCGGGAATGCCGCGAAATTATACGATGACCGGCGGAGCGCCCTCGCGCTGGAGGAGTTCCTGCTGAAGGCCGTGTCCTCGCGTTGCCAGGGATCGCGACGGACGGAGCCGTCGACGTGATGCGGGAGCGTTCCGGACAAATAGCCTCCCTCCGGACGGAAGGAATTGTACCTAAGATCGCTTTCATGCGATCCTATGACTACGGACTCGGCCGAGGGCAAGTCTGCGTCTCATGATCATCAGAAAACTGCGCGCCTATCGCCGGTTATCGCGGACGGAGCGCCGGTTGGCAATCAAGAGCATTGTCTTGGTGGCGTCGGTGCGCCTGGGGCTGTGGCTGCTGCCGTTCCGGACGATCCAACGGGCGAGCGCATATCTTGGGCGGCCGGGTGGGAGCGGGAGCACAGCCGGCACGCGCGAGATTGTGTGGGCGGTGCGGTTGGCCAGCCGCTATGTACCGCGGGCCACCTGCCTGGTACAGGCGCTATCCACGCAGATTCTGCTGGGACGGCATGGTCACGCCGGGCAGGTGCATATCGGGGTGGCCCTGGACGCCCAACGGGAGTTTCAAGCGCATGCCTGGGTGGAGAGCGGGGGAGAGGTATTAATCGGGGGATCGGAGGAACTCGACGGTTACACGCCCCTGCTGGTACTAGAGGGCAGTACTCGCCAAGACGCGAGCGGCTTGCGCCGGTGACCGAAGCGCATCTAAAATTATGCCGGTGGAAATCAATTTGAATTCGCGGGTACGAATACAGGACGACGTTCTGTTTCAAGAGCTTCAGGGAGAGGCGGTTCTGCTGAATCTGAAGACCGGTGTGTATCTCGGTCTGAACCAGATCGGCACTCGCATCTGGCAACTGCTTCAGGAAGACGGAGCGCTCAGCCGGGTTTTGGAAGTGATGCTTCAGGAATACGACGTCACGCCGGAGAAACTGGCGCAGGATCTGCTGAACCTGGTCGCCCAGATGGAGCAGCAGGGGCTGCTGGCCGAGACGAGCTGAGAAGCCTGTTGCATGGGCGAGGCGCTCACAGCAATTGGGGAACGGCAGCCGTTCAAAGTGGGCATCGAACCGGCACGTCATGTCTCCCGGATGGAGAACCATGACGAGGCCTGCTATATCTGGCGTGGCGCGGGGGTGAAGCAGCGCGTGCTGGTGCACGTCGATGCACACCACGACATGTGGTGGATTGGGGACGAGGGCACCGTCACGATCGCCAACTTCATATGTCCCGCGCTCAAGGAAGATCTGGTGCGGGAAGTCTTTTGGGTGGTGCCGGACGCAACCTTCGAAAGCGCCCAAAGCAGGAAGCCGGTTCTGGCGCATCTGAAAACGATTTTGAAGAAGTATCCGGCAGCCTCGCGGGCGCCGGTGGTGGAAGAGCATCGCATCACCGCTTCGGTGTTGGGGAAAAAGCTGAGTATCTGTCCGTTGCAATGGCTTCCGGCAATGAGTGAGAGCGTGCTGCTGGACATCGATGTGGATTACCTGGTGATTCCGCGGGTGACTTACGGAGAAAACGACCGGCACGGATTGCTGCCCTGGCGATGGCCCAGCGAGCTGCTCGGGCTGTTGCGTGGGATTTCGAGCGACCTGGTGACGCTGGTCTATTCCGTGGAAGGCGGTTATACGCCGCTCGAGTGGAAGTACCTGGGCGATGAGCTGATTCTGCGGCTGAAAAAGCCCGGGGGCGGCGGCGCCGATCTGGAAGGCATGGCCCGGATGCGGGAAGGGGCGCAGGCGGAAGTGCGCGGCGCGGCGGCCGAGGCGGAATCGCAGTACCGGCAGGCGATGGACCTGCTTCCAGCCTCGGCGGCGGCACCGTACCGTCTGGCGCGGCTGCTGGCAAGGCAGGGGCGGGTGGAGGAAGGCCGGCGGCTGTACGGGCAGGCGGTAGCGCTGGATGGATCGTACCAGGGCGCGTACAGCAGCGTGGGGTTCCAGCGTTACCGGAGGCTGGAGTTCCAGGCCGCCGAGCAGGAATTTCGAGACACCCTGGTGCTGGACCCGGAGGACGTGTATTCCCGATATGGCCTGGGCCTTCTGGCCAAGAAGCGCAGGCGATGGGAGGAAGCGGAGCAGCACTTGCGCGCCGCCCTGGCGGGCGACGATTGCCTGGTGGGCGCGCAGCGGGTATTGGGGGATGTACTGGTGAAACAGGGCAAGAAGCAGGAGGCCCTGGCGGCTTACGAGCGCACGCTGAATTTGGGCCAGATGGGGTACAAGCCACTGTCCGGACCAATCCTGACGCACACGCGAGATTACCAAATCCTGGATCCCCTGCACGGTGACACGCACATACGCCTGGCTGCCTTGTATGAGTGGAGCGGAGCCACCGCGAAAGCGATAACCGCTCTGCGCATGGGGATTACGGCCGGTTTTGGAGGTGTCGAGGCTTACTTGCGGCTGGCCCGCCTGTATGCCAGGCAGCGCCAATGGCGGAAGAGCGCCGGGCAGATATGGCAGGCCGCGAAAGCTTCACCCCAAGACGCGCGGTGGGGTTACGAGCGGCTGCGCGGGCGGCTTCAAAGAAAGATCAAGGCGGCGCTCGGGAAAGGCCGCGGGCCGGTTGGGGCGCAAGGTCTCTGAATGCCCGAATCTCTCGAAGACACGGGCCGCTGCATGGGATTGGAGGATGGGCTTACGATCGGGGGATCGGAGGAACTCGACGGTTACGCGCCGATGCTGGTACTTAGATGGTAGTACTCGCCGGAGCGCCGGCATGGACGAGGCACCGGGGCGGTAGCAGGCGATGGTATGCTGAATGGTTTGACCGCCCATTTTCATGCAATCCTATGGCGAACGAACAATGTCCAACGGGAACAATGGCCACTCTTGCGAGTGCTTCCGCTACAACGTATACGGTATATCCTTGCGTAGCGAGATTGTACTTTCACTGCCCGAGCACACGCATCCCGGGCTGACAGAGATCGAGGTTTCGACCGGATCGGCGTCGTTATTTTCCGAGGTGATCCAGGGTGTGGACCTGCAAACCCGTTCGGACTGGTACCATTACGCTTACCTCGCCGACCGCTCGATCTATGTGCGGTGGAGCGGGCTTGGCGAATTCCTGGTTTCTTCCGACGGACGGCGCATCACCTGCGCGCGCGACCCCGATGCTTCCATGGAATCCTTCCAGGTCTACCTGGTGGGACAGGCGCTTAGCTTCGCACTGGTGAAGAGCGGATTTGAGCCGCTGCACGCGACCTCGATCGGTGTGGATGGGGAAGCGGTGGCAATTCTCGGTGAGAGCGGATTCGGCAAGTCCAGCCTGGCGGCCTGTTTCCTGGCAGCCGGCCACTCGCTGCTCACCGACGATCTCCTGCTGCTGCAGCCGGGCGGCGGCGGATTTGACGCATATCCCGGGCCCCCACGAATCAAACTGTTTCCCGATATAGCCCGCCATTTTTTCGGACGTGCGGCCAAGGGCGTGCCCATGAACTCGCTCACCGAGAAGCAGATCCTCCCGTTTGGCCAGTGTCAGAGCCGCCCCTTGCCCCTGCGGGCGATCTATGTGCTGGCTTCTCCGTACGAGACGCGCAGCTTGCGGAGCATTCGGATCGAACCGCTATCGCCGCGGGCAGCATTCCTGGCATTGGTGGGCAATACCTTCAACTCCTTACTGGTCGATCCGGAACGGCTGCGGCGTCAAGCCGATGCAACCGCGTGTCTTGTGAGCGCCTTGCCGGTAAAGAAGCTATCGTACCCGCGGGGGCTGGGCCATCTCCCCTCGGTCCGCCAGGCGATTCTCTCCGATCTCGAAGGTTCGCGGCTTGCCTCCTGTGGAGGCACGCCGTTGCGCGCGGTATTGCCGGCATCGTGAATCCGCGTGCCATATCCTCCCGATGGAGAACTCCATGACGAGACCTAACTACGGGAGTCTTCCTTCCCTCCAGGCAGCAGGGCGGGGTGCGGATTGAGCGGTATCTTCGGGATTCTGAATCGGGACGGAGCTCCGGCCGATCGGGAATGGCTGAGGGAAATCACCGGGTTCATGGCCTATCGAGGAGCGGACGGGCAGGAGGTGTGGAGTGAGGGGGCAGTGGGGTTGGGACACACCCTGTTACGGACGACCGGGGAAGCCGACAGGGAGCGGCAGCCGTGCACGCTGGATGGCCAGGTGTGGATCGCTGCCGACGCACGAATAGATGCGCGCGCGGAGCTGATCGGGAAACTGGAGTCGGCGGGGCGGCAGGAGGTCAGGCGGGCGACCGATGCCGAGCTAATCCTGCACGCCTACCACGTGTGGGGTGAAGAGTGCCCGGAGCGCCTGATGGGAGATTTTGCTTTTCTGATCTGGGACGGGCGCCGGCGCGTTTTGTTCGGCGCGCGGGATCAACTCGGGCTGAAGCCGTTCTATTACGCCGAGGCAGGCAAAAGCCTGCTGTGCGGCAACACTCTGAATTGCCTGCGGCTACATCCCGAGGTCTCCGGCGAGCTGAACGATCAGGTGGTCGCCGATTTTTTGTTGTTCGATTGGAATCTGGACCCTGCCAAAACTTATTTTGCCGCCATACAGCGGCTGGCGCCGGGTCACTGCCTGACCTGCACGGAGAAGGGGCTGCGGATCCGGCGCTATTGGACCTTAGAGATCGAGGAGGTCCGCTACAAGCGGGCTCTCGATTATGTGGACCATTTCCGAGAGCTGCTTGAAGAGGCGGTAAAAGACCGCATTCGGACGGACAGGGCCGCCATCTTCATGAGCGGCGGGCTCGATTCCACCCTGGTTGCAGCCGTTGCCAACCGGGCGATGGGAGAAGCATCGGCTCACTCCGGGCTGCGTGCTTACACCATGGTATATGAAAAGAAGTTTCCGGATCCGGAGAAAAAATACTCCCGGCTGGCGGCAGATTTCTTTCGCATTCCGATCGAGTACGTGGACGCGGACGATTACGAGCTGTTTGGCCAGGACCGGTGCTGGCAGTTCTCCAAACCCGAGCCTGCCAACTGTCCGCTGCCGGGGCTCGACACCGGTTCTTACGGGAAGATGACCGGACATACGCGAGTGGTACTGTCCGGAGAAGGTGGAGATCCGGCAATTTCCACCATCGATCTGTACATCGCCAATTATCTGAGGTTGCGTGCCCTGGGGGAGCTGGTTACGGGAATCGGATGGTGCTTCCGGATGAGCCGGCGAATACCGCGGCTGGGATTTCGCCGCTTAATCAAGAGTAAGCTCGGCAAGGCCGCCTCCCCTGCACCTCCGGCGTGGCTGAATCCCGAGTTCGTCAAACGCTACGAGCTGAGCGGCCGATGGAACCTGGTCGACCCGCCGCCATCAGCCGCGGACAACCGCTCGAGGGCGCGGCAGGAGCTCCAGAGTCCTTTGTGGCCGAGCTTTTTTGCGGTCCAGGATCCGGAGGTCACCCGGTTTCCGATCGAGCATCGACATCCTCTCTTCGATCTTCGTGTGGCCACATTTTTGGCGGGGCTGCCGGCGTTGCCCTGGTGCCAGGATAAGAACATCCTGAGGATTGCCGGACGTGGGATCGTGCCAGACTCGGTCCGGTTGCGCCCCAAGACACCGCTGCGGCGTAGCGCCATCCTGGATAAATTTCAAAGCTGTGGTCCGGAATGGTGGGCAAATCACCTGAAGCCCGTTCCGGAACTGGCGCGGTACGTAAACCTGGAGGCCCTACCGGGAATGGCGGCTTCTTCGGGAGACTGGGAAGGGCTGCGGCTGATCAGCCTGAACTATTGGTTGCAGCTTGGCAGGAAGCCGCCTAAA
>Ga0187803_10000508_pt1 | contig 15553 bp, 8 predicted proteins | sample NC_wetland_sal_i_2_FD_132425 | JGI IMG/M metagenome (GOLD analysis project Ga0187803, IMG submission 132425) | Wetland sediment microbial communities from Neuse River Estuary, North Carolina, USA - Control_3 | ecosystem: Environmental > Aquatic > Freshwater > Wetlands > Sediment | place: USA...
AGGAAATGGTAACGGAGGGATATTGCCCCTGGTGGTTCACGGACAGTGGCGCCGTGTTTGGTTCGCAGTGCGCGATGGCGCTCAGCGGAACGATTTTCCCTTGCGAAGCCCGGATGTACACGTCGTTCAAGTCCACTGGTGACTGCCAGAACTTCGGCGCAACTTCCAGCACGACGTGGTACTGGTTGATGCCGGTATACATGGTGGAGACCTGAGCCTGGCCGAAGGCTTCGTAGAGAGAAGCGTCGATCATCTGCGGGGTAATGCCGAGGCGCGATGCGGTTGCACGGTCATAGGTGAGCATGGCCTGAAGACCGCTGTTCTGCTGGTCCGTGTTGACATCGGTGAGCAGCGGCAATTTCCTCATCTGTTGGAGAAGGACCGGACCCCATTGAACGAGATCCTGAATGTTGTCGCTCTGAATAGTGTACTGATATTGAGCGCTGCTCATTCTTCCGCCGATGCGGAGGTCCTGTCCGGCTTGCAGAAAGGTATTTGCGCCTGGGACAGCCATGAGCTTGGGACGTAAACGGTCGATTACCTGGCTGGCGCTCGCATCGCGTTGGTCTCGGGGTTTCAAACCCAGGAAGACGAAGCCGCCGTTGGTGGCGCCCCCGCCGCCCGTGAACGCCGTAACATTCTCAACGGCTGGGTCCGTTTTGACGACATTAACGATGCGCGCCGTAGACGCTTGCATGGCCTGGAACGAAACGTCCTGAGAGCCCTGGATGCCGCCGAAGACCGTTCCGTTATCCTGTTGAGGAAAAAATCCTTTGGGAACGATCGCAAAGAGGTAGAAGTTGAAAGCGATGGTGATGCCTAAAACAAGCAGCGTCAACCGGGAATGTTCCAGGACCCAACCCAGGCTGCGCTCGTAACGCCCCAGCACCGCAGCGAATGCACGCTCGCTAGCGCGGTACAGCTTGCCGTGCCGCTCGTCACCGAGGTTTCTTAGCAGCCGAGAACACATCATCGGTGTGGTTGTAAGCGAAATACCCAGCGAGACCAGAATGGCGACCGAGAGGGTGACGGCAAATTCACGGAACAGCCGCCCCACGATGCCACCCATCAAAAGCAGGGGGATGAAAACGGCAACCAGCGAGATGCTGATGGACAAAACTGTAAAGCCAATCTCTTTGGCGCCCTTGAATGCCGCATGCATGGGCGTCAAACCTTGCTCGATATAGCGCGTAATGTTTTCGATGACCACAATCGCATCATCCACCACAAAGCCTGTCGAGATGGTCAGCGCCATGAGCGAGAGATTGTCGATGCTGTAGTGACACAGGTACATCACCCCAAACGTTCCGATCAGTGAGACGGGGACGGCCACGCTGGGAATCAATGTGGCACGGACACTTCGCAGGAAGACAAAGACCACTAAAATGACCAGGGTAATGGACATGATTAAGCTGCGCTCGACATCGCGAACGGAAGCGCGAATGGTAGTCGTGCGGTCAAGGACGATTTCGGTGTCAATGGCGGATGGTATCGAAGCCTTCAGGGACGGAAGCGCAGCACGGATGCGATCCACGGTATCGATGATGTTTGCGCCCGGCTGGCGAAATATAGGCATGACGACAGAGGGCTTGCCATTGACAAAACCGGCAGCGCGCACGCTTTCGGTGGAGTCCTGCACGTTGGCCACATCGGACAACTTGACGGCGGCGCCATTGTGGTAGCCCACTACCAGCGGCATGTAGTCCACCGCCTTGAGGAGTTGGTCGTTCGTGGTGATGTCCGCTGACGTCAGGCCATCTGTGATTTGTCCCTTGGGGCTGTTGGCATTCTGGCGGCCCAGCATGGCTGCCACGTCTTGCAAGCCGAGCCCGTAGCCATTGAGTTGCGTCGGATTCACGTCCACGCGTACTGCCGGCAGCGAACTGCCCCAAACGCCCACCTGCCCGACTCCCTGAATCTGCGAAATACGCTGCTGCATGATGGTCGACGCGGCGTCGTACAGCTTGCCCCGGTCATACACATTCGAGGTCAGGGCCAGAATCATGATCGGCGCATCCGCAGGGTTGACCTTGCGATACGAGGGGTTGCTGGGGAGATTCGCCGGCAAGTAACTACGTGCAGCATTGATTGCGGCTTGGACGTCGCGAGCAGCTCCATCAATGTTGCGATTCAAATCAAACTGCAACGTGACGTTGGTGGTGCCAAGATTGCTGGACGACGTCATCTCCGAAACGCCGGCAATTCTTCCAAACTGACGCTCCAGGGGAGTCGCAACGGAGGAGGCCATGATCTCCGGGCTGGCTCCCGGCAACCCCGCGCCCACGGAAATCGTGGGGAAATCGATCTGCGGAAGCGCCGAAACCGGCAATTCCCGAAAGGCTACGGCCCCCGCCAGCGCAATGGCCGCTGTCAGAAGCGTGGTAGCTACCGGCCTTCGAATAAATGGGGCAGCAAGGCTCATGGCATCAATCCGCGGGGACGGTCTCCGGTCCTGTTTCCGGCGCGCGGCGCGAAGAGAAGCGCTGCGCCAGCCGGTCGAAGAAAATATAAATGACTGGAGTCGTATACAGCGTAAGAACCTGGCTGAGGAGCAAACCGCCAACCATAGAGATGCCCAACGGGCGGCGAAGCTCCGAGCCGATACCGGTGCCAAGTGCAAGTGGCAAGCCGGCCAATAACGCGGCCATGGTGGTCATCATAATAGGGCGAAAACGGAGCAGGCAGGCTTCATAAATCGCGTCCTCGGGCCTCTTACCGTGATTGCGTTCCGCTTCGAGAGCGAAGTCGATCATCATGATGCCGTTCTTCTTGACGATGCCGATCAGAAGGATGATTCCGATAAGGGCGACGACACTAAGTTCAGAGCCGCAAATCAACAACGCCAGAATTGCGCCCACCCCTGCGGAGGGCAAAGTCGACAGAATTGTGATCGGGTGGATGTAACTTTCGTAGAGAACCCCCAGGACGATGTAAACGGTGACGAGCGCTGCCAGGATCAAGAGCGGCTCATTCGACAAAGATGCCTGAAACGAAGCCGCGGTGCCCTGGAAAGCTCCTTGCACGCTTAAGGGCATACCAATCTCTTGCTGTGCCTTATCGATGGCCTTGGTGGCTTCTCCAAGCGATGCATTCGGCGCCAGGTTAAAAGAGATGGTCACCACCGGGAATTGGCCCTGGTGGTTCACGGACAAAGGACTGCTTTTCATCTCGAACCGGGTGAAGGTGCTGAGGGGAACCGCGCCGCCATTGAGCGCCGTTACCGCACCCGGATTTGCGGAGCCTGAGCTTGCGGAGGTCTTGGCGGACACAGACGGGCTCGGCGAAGCTGTGGAGGCGGAGTTCCCGGAAGCGGTCGTCGAGGTGATCGTCTGCGTGCCGGAAGAACCGGTCGTGAGAGCCGTGGAAGCCAAGCCCGACCGAACATAAATATCCTGCAACTTCGAGGGATCCTTCTGAAACTCCGGCTGCGTCTCAAGAACGATGTGGTACTGATTGACCTGGGTGTACAGCGTCGAAACCTGGCGCTGGCCAAAGGCATCGTAAAGAGTCTGGTCGATCGCTTGGGGAGTGATGCCCATGCGGGAAGCGGTGACGCGGTCGATGATGAGCGAAGCAGCGAGACCCGAAGTTTGCTGGTCCGTTGCCAAATCGCGAAGCGCCGGAATTGCCTGAAGTTTGGCCATCAGCTTGGCCGTCCACAAATTCAGCTCGCGAGGATCGGGATCTTCGAGCGTGTATTGATATTGCGTGCGGCTCACGCGATCTTCGACCGTAAGGTCCTGCACCGGTTGCATATACAGCGTGATGCCATCGACCTTCTCCAGGTTTGGCTGAAGACGGCGGATGACATCCGAGGCGCTTATTTTGCGCTCCTCCAGTGGCTTCAGATTGATTTGGATTCGCCCACTATTCAATGTCGTGTTGGTGCCGTCGATTCCGATGAAGGAAGAAATACTTTCCACGGCAGGATCCTGCAAGATCAAATGGGCGAGTTCCTGTTGCTTTTGCGCCATGGCCGGGAAGGAGATCGACTGCCCGGCTTCCGAAATGCCCTGAATAATGCCGGTGTCTTGCACAGGGAAGAATCCCTTCGGGATGATGATGTAGAGCACGACAGTGAGCACCAGCGTGGCGGCAGCCACTATCAGCGTTTCGGTTTGGCGTTTCAACACCCATTTCAACGTTCTTCCATAGAAAGCGATGATGCGCGCAAAAGCGTTCTCCGAAGCCTCGAAGATACGGCTCTGCTTTTGGCCATGCGTGCTTTTCAGTAGGCGCGAACACATCATCGGCGTCAGGGTCAGGGAAACCACCGCGGAGACCAAGATGGTCACGCTCAGGGTGATTGCAAACTCGCGGAAGAGCCGGCCGACGATGTCGCCCATGAAAAGCAAGGGAATCATTACGGCAATCAAGGAAATCGTGAGCGAGACGATCGTAAACCCAATCTGTTCGGATCCTTTGAGAGCCGCTTGCAGCGGCGGATCTCCCTCTTCGACAAATCGAATGATGTTCTCAATCATGACGATGGCGTCATCGACGACGAAGCCGGTGGAAATCGTCAGCGCCATCAGCGTAAGGTTGTTCAAGCTGAAGCCAGCCAGATACATGACGCCGAACGTGCCCACAATGGAAAGCGGCACGGCAACGCTTGGAATGGTCGTGGCGGAAAGGTTGCGCAGGAACAGAAAAATGACCATGACCACCAGCGCCACGGTGAGCATGAGTTCAAACTCGACGTCGGTTACCGAAGCCCGGATCGTGGTGGTGCGGTCCGTCAGCACATCGACTTGAACGGCGGCGGGAAGATTGCTCTTTAAGACCGGAAGCAGCTTCTTGATGCGGTCCACCACTTGAATGATGTTTGCGCCGGGCTGGCGCTGAATATTGACGATCACCGCGGGAGTCTCATTCATCCACGCAGCCTGGCGATTATTTTCCACGTCATTTTCGACTTTGGCCACGTCCGACAGCCTGACGGGCGAGCCGTTGTGGTAGGCAATAACGACTTTTTCGAAGTCGGACGCGGTGAGCAATTGGTCGTTCGACTGAATCTGGTAGTCCTGCTGAGGGCCGTCGAAGTTCCCTTTCGCCTGGTCTAAGCTGGTTTGCTGCAGCGCGGTGCGCGCATCCTCCAGATTGATGCCGTACGAGGAGAGCGCCATGGGATTCACGCGCACCCGAACGGCAGGCTTTTGGCCGCCGCTGATGCTGACGAGCCCCACGCCTGGGAGCTGAGATATTTTTTGCGCAAAGCGCGTATCCGCCAGGTCTTCGACTAGTGACAGGGGAATAGTCTTAGAAGAGAGAGCCAGGGTGAGAATCGGTGTGTCTGCCGGATTTGTTTTGCTATAGATCGGCGGGACCGGCAGGTCGGAAGGCAGATAGGACTGCGACGCGTTGATGGCTGCTTGGACTTCTTGTTCGGCGACGTCGATGTTCAGGTCCAGCGAAAACTGCAGGACAATAATGGAGCTCCCATCGGAACTCGTGGAAGTCATCTGATTGAGGCCGGGGACTTGGCCGAACTGCCGCTCGAGCGGCGCGGTTACTGCCGAGGCCATCACATCCGGACTGGCCCCGGGATAAAACGTAACCACCTGGATAGTGGGGTAGTCGACCTCCGGCAGCGCGGAAACCGGCAACTGCAGATAGGCGACGAAGCCAGCGAGCAAGATCGCCGCCATCAGGAGCGACGTCGCCACCGGCCGTAAAATAAACGGTCGAGAAGGACTCACTTCGTCGAGCCTCCCTTTTTGCCTCCGGAGGCGCCTCCGTTGTTGGTCCCCGAGGAGCCAGATTGGGTAGCCTGGCTCGTTGGATGCTGCCCGGAGGGTTCACTGCTCCCAGTCCTGGGTGTGCGGATGGAAACTTTCGCGCCATCCAGGAGCTTGTCGAATCCATTGATCGCCACCACTTCCTGCGGTTCGACACCTTGCACGGCGGTCACAGATCCATCCGTTGCTCCGACGGTAATCGTCCGCATGGAGGCCGTCTGGTCACTCTTGATCACGTAGACAAAGGCACCTAGGGCGTTGCGCTGTATCGCCGGAGCGGGAATCAACGTCGCATTGTGTTGCGTGTCGACCAGCAACTTCACATTGACGAACTGGCTTGCGAAAAGCGCGCCGTCCTTGTTGTCAAAGATCGCTTTGAGTTTCAAGGTTCCCGTGGTGGTGTCAATGACATTATCGAGGGTCAACAGCGTCCCTGAGGCAAGTTTGGTGCTCTCCTCGCGGTCAAAAGCGTCCACGGGCAGCTTCTTGCCTTTGCGCAATTGCTGTTGAATCTGGGAGAGATGGTCTTCGGCGATGCTGAAAATCACCGTGATGGGCTGAAGCTGCGTTATCACAACCAAGGCCGTGTTGCTGTTGGCCTGCACGATGTTTCCGGGATCGACCAGCCGCAGCCCTACGCGCCCAGCAATCGGCGCAGTAATGTGCGTGTACTCCAGGTTCACCCTGGCGTTAGCAAGCTGCCCCTCGTCGTTTTTCACCGTGCCTTCATCTTGCAGCACCACCTGCTGTTGATCATCCAATTGCTGCTTGGCGATGGCGTTGCGATTAAAGGCTTGCTGATAGCGTTCCAGATCGATTTTGGCTTCGTTCAAAACCGCCTGGTCGTGCGCCAGTTGTCCCTGAACTTGCGTCACCAGAGCCTGATAAGGGCGGGGATCGATCTCGATCAGCGGGTCGCCTTTTTGAACCATTTGCCCTTCGCGATAGTAGACCTGCGTAATCTCGCCTTGCACGCGGCTAGTCACGGTTACCGTGTAGACGGGCGTCACTGTGCCCAAAGCCTTCAGGTAAATCCCGATGTCGCCTTGCTGCGCTGCCGCCGTGGTGACCATGACCGACCGGGCAGCAGGATCACCGCTGGTCTTCGCTTCGGGGGTGGCGCCGCGCCGTTGCCACCATGCCACGCCCACGAGGATTAGGGCTGCTACAATCAGCCAAATCCACCAGCGACTGCTCGGTCTGGGCGACTTCTCGGTTATGAATTGCCCGGATGGATTCGAATTCGTTCCGTTGTCTCGTTGTTCCGTCACTTGCACTCCTCAAATCGTTGCGGGGCAGTCCTCTGAAAGAGCTTTAAACTGCGCTCTATCTTTGCCGGAGAATAGGATGCAAATTCCGAGCGAAGAAGCAGTTGCAGACACTAATCTTGCCTGGCGCCTCTAGTGCATCCTCTGCGCCATTCTACTACCCTTTCGACGTGCGGGAGGGCCGGCCAGTTTCAAGCGGTTGTAGGCGGCCGGGATTCGACGCAGCTGGTTTGAGACGTGGCTCTCGCCACCTGCCAATCGAATCCTGCGTAGCTATCGAACGGAACAAAAGCAGTCGCTTAAAGTGTAGAGATGAAAGAGTTTTGGTAGGGGCAGTGGGGATCGAATTTAGCAAGCCACGGAATTCAAAGGAACTCTGTGGATTGCTTGGGAGCCATAAGTCATTTGTTGTCTGTATCCGGAACTGCTGTTGCCCCCGGATTGCCCCCTAGGTTGCAGGCGACTTTCATGCCGTTTTTCTCTCCGGCAAAATCATCCGAACAACTTTGCTATTCGCTTCTCGCAGTGCCGGTGACACTGTGTGCGTATAAATGTTCATCGTTGTCCGAATGTCCGAGTGCCTCAACAATTCTTGCTGAACCTTCATGTCCGTCCCATAGGCATGCAATAGAGTTGAATAAATGTGGCGGAATGTGTGCCACCCGATTCTACCGATGCCTGCCTTCTCGGCAGCAGGCCGAAGATGGTATCGCACCGCTTTGTGCGCCCACCAGGGCTTGCCCGTGAAAGGACTGACGAAGACCCAGCCAGTTTGCAGCAGTTCATCGGGCATGGTGTCCCGATGCCGACGTAGAATGTCTGCAAGTTCCTGATCCAGAGGAAGCCACTTTTCTGAGCCTTCGGTTTTCGTTGACTCCACTCGACCGTAAACCCAGGACCTCTGAATCTTCACACGCAAGCCTTTCCAGTCGAAGTCTTCCCAACGCAGGCCGAACAACTCACTCGCCCGAAGCCCCAGTGATACATCCACCATAGACATCGTCCTGGTGTCTTGATCGAGTTGAGACCACAAGCTGTGAAGCTCCTCAACCGTCAGAGCGCGGGGTTGCTTCACGCGCTTTGTAAGTCCCTTGAGCTTCATTAGGCTCATGGGGTTCCGGTTGTATTCGATGAGCTCCCAGCGCATCACCCACTCGAAAAGAATGTGCATCACACTTCGGATATGGCCCTTACTCTTCGGTGCTAAGTTCAGCCCCTTAAGCCATATCTCCACAGCTAGAGGCTTCACCTTTGACAAGGGAACTTGCTCCCACCGTGGATTGATATGATTCAAAACCCACGATGGGTAGCGGTCCGCCGTTCCCTTGCGCTCGGGCAATGCTTCCTTGAGAAAGCGATTGATGAGCGCTCCGAAGGTTACGACATCCGCGTTGGGCGGATTCGCAACGGACAACCGAATGCTCTCAGCAGCCTTCCACGCATCTGCCTTTGTCGGGTACCGTTTGAATTGGATTCCAGCCAGAAATCCGCGCCTCTCACATGCGAATCGCTAAAGACTTTAAGGCGACAGCTACCTTCGCCGGAACCTTCGGCCACCGCACCATTCCCTCTCGGCGGAGATCAAGGAGCGACTTTTTGTAATTGGTCCAATCAGGCTTTGATACTTGATTGGCCAGAAAGGATTCACGGGACCCGTATGGTGGTCACCTTTGACGTGCGTTCAGTTCGTCGAGCTTTCGCTTTAACTGTTCAAGCTTCTGCCCAGCTTCGGCAAGCTTGCCTTCCGCGGTTAGTCGCTGGTACTCGGCGAGGTCTTTGGCCGCTCCCGTGATGAGCGCGTTCGCATCCGCCACAGGCTTGGATGAGGCGGCGGACGCCGCTGCGCTTCGTTCCGATTCCACGGGGGCAGTTGTGCCGGTTAACGACGAGACCTCTCCCCCAAAGAGAGCCCTCATCGCCGAGTCGAAGGTCGGACCATATGCGAGCCGGTCTTGCAGCGCGAGCACCACCAGACGCAACTCCGGCATCGGGCTGCGCTCGGCCTGCAGGTAGATCGCTTCCGCATACAAGAGTGCGTGTCCGGACGGAATCACCAACAGGGTGCCTCGCCGCACGTGGGATCCTTGCTGATTCCACAGGGTCAATTGCCCCGATAGCTGCGCGTTCTGATCGATTCGCGCTTCGATTTGCAGAGGCCCGTCGACGAGCTTCGTTTTCGGGAAGTCATAGACTACCGACGTGCCGTATTTTTCACCGTCGCTGCGTCCCGCAATCCAGCCAATCAGATTGTTCCGGTTGGCCGGCGTGAACGGCAGAATCTCTGCGAACTCGATGGCAGTTTCGCCCGGCAGTTTCATCAGGACGAAATTCGGCTCCATCGCCTGCGTTTTCTGCTGGCCGGACTCGTCCATGCCGACTTCCGAAGCGACGGTCCACAGGTCTTCGCGGTTATAGAAAACCTGCGGATCGGTCATATGATAAAGGCCGTACACGGCCGCCTGCAGCTTGAGCTGCAATTCTGGATAGCGCACGTGTTTGCGCAGCGCTGGGGGCATGGCTGCTGCATCCTTGAACAGGGTAGGAAATATCTGGCGATACGCCGAGATGATTGGGTCCTGCGGGTCAAACACGTAGAACGTCGTGGTGCCGTCGTAGGCGTCGATGACCACCTTAACGCTATTCCGCATGTAGTTGATGGGTGTGTTGCCGAGAGGATAGTGGCTCGAATAAGGATAGCTGTCTGAGGATGTAAACGCGTCCATAATCCACGACAGTCGGCCATCGTCGCCGATCACGATATATGGGTCCAAATCGTAACTGAGGAATGGCGCGAGCGCCGCCACGCGATCGCGCACGTTGCGACGCATCAGCAGCCGGCTCTGCTCGTTGATATCGTCGCTAAACGGGAGCTTCGTGAGGTCACCTCGGTCGGACGCGATGAGGAGCCGGCGAAGGAAACCGCCAAGAAGGATGCCGCCGTTGCCCTGGTAGGACGTCAGGCTGTTCGTCTGACCCTGCGGGTAGTTGAATTCCTGTTGCCGCGTCTTCACGTACACGTCGGTGTTCGTCAGCTCACCGAAATAGATCTCCGGGCGCCTTACAACGATGTTCTCGACGGTGCTTTGAATGGGCATGTTACTCAGAATCAGCGTCGGCAGTCCTTCTGGCGTGAACCCATTCACAGGATTCATGGTGATACCGTAGCCATGGGTGTAGATAAGCTTCTCGTTGATCCAATTGCGGCTGCTCTCCGGAAGCTTCTCAACGTTGAGCTCGCGCGCCGCGAGCATCACCTGGCGCATGGTGCCGTTGATTTCATAGCGATCGATATCGATGTCGGGAAAGTCGTAGTAGGTGCGGATTTCCTGAATCTGACGGAGCGTGTCTTGCAATGCGCGCCAGTCCCACAGCCGTATGTTTTGGAGCGTAGCCTGATTGTTCGCTGGATCGGCCGCCTCGACCGTTGTCTCCGCGGGAAATTCGCGCTGCGCGAGGCGGTCCAATCCATAGGCTTGCCGCGTCATGTCAATGTTGTAGGCAATGTAGGGTCGCTCGCGAACCAGTTCGTTCGGCTTCACGATAAAGCTGCTGACGTACCAGCCGGATATTTGAAGGACCAGATAACACACCGCAGCTGGTGCGACTGCTGCCACCAGCCAGCGTGCGCGCGGCACCGACACGACATTGATGGTTGCGATCACAGCACCGAGAACGAGAGCGCCACAGACGGCGAGCATACCGGGAAGCATGAGGTGCGCATCCGTGTAAGTCACTCCGCTAAAGATCGTATGTTCGTCGAACAATCGCTCGAATCGGGCGATATAGGCACGCATCGCGAGAATCAGCAACAAGAAGCCAAACGCAATGGAGAACCCGCGCCATGGTAATGAGTTGTAACTGTGTCGGCGTCCCGAGAGCATTCGCGTGCCACCAGTAACGAAAATAAAGAAAGCCGCGATGACACAGGCAATCACGGCGAGCGTCAACAACCAGCCCGTGATGAACTGCCATGCGGGCAAAGTGAACAGATAGAAGGTGATCGGCTTGCTGAAGATCGGATCCACAGCGCCGCCGGTCGCGCGCGGTGCGTACCAATAGAGCGCGAACGTCGGCCACTCCATCATGACGCTGGCACCGGTCACGACAGCGATGACGAGAGAGACCACGAGACTGAAAAGGCGCAGGATGCGGGCAACTGGTAGCTTCAACGGCTGTCCGCCAACGACGATACTGTAATCGTCAGGCAAATCGGGCTGGTACGCCCATCTCAGCGCAAGGAACCATGCATACAGAAAAAGAAATGTAACAGCGAAAAATGCGGCAAAGGCCGCCCATTGAAGGGTGAGTGTCTTCCGGAACACGTCCCCGTAACCGAGCGACCCGAACCAGAGGGCATCGACGTAATACGATAATGCCGTCCGGCTGCTGAAAATGACGACGGCAAGGATGGCGAGAACAAGGAAAAACAGACGGCGAGGGCGCCGTGGGGGTTGCTGCCAGTCGATTATCTCAGGCATGACCTACCCTGCTTTCAGGAGCGCTTCCGTCTGGAGTGTTAAGTAAACTCAATTGTACGTCATCTGCTATCGTGACGGCCGACTATCGCTGAACGCGGAGGAACATTTCCGCAGCGATCGAAGATGGGGAATTAACGAAGTCCTTATGACTCCCTCAGGACTTTCCCACTAGGGCCTCGGTATTCGCGTAATGGGGAACTTTTAAATGGTTCGCTGCACTGCGGGCGAGCCTCCGGCGACGCTTACCTTAGGTAGGTGCGGACAATTTGAATCATGTCTTCCGCTGCTTCCTCGGTCGATTTCGAATTCTTCGCCATGTGGTGCTCCGTAGCACTTCCGCAAGATCCTGCGCGAGTTTTGTGATAGCCGCTTACATATGATAGTGACTTATGTGGCAGCTGTGTATATAATGCGGTCCCGCTATGACACACCAAGAGATTCTGTACGCCGTGGCGGATCGCGTGGCGACCATTACGTTGAACCGTCCGGACAAGCTTAACGCCTGGACCGCGGTCATGGAGCGTGAGGTGCGCTCCGCCATAGAGCAGGCGGATGCGGACGATGCTGTGCGCGTGATCATACTGACTGGTGCCGGCCGCGGGTTCTGTGCGGGCGCCGATATGAGCCTTCTCGGGGCCGTTGCGAAGCAAGGCATAACGGATGAAGTGCGCGAACGAGCGGCACACCATGCCGCTCAAGGGCAATGCGAGACGGTGCGCGCGGACTTCAATCAAAAATACTCCTATTTTCTCGCCACAAAGAAGGCGGTCATCGCCGCGATAAACGGTCCGGTGGTGGGCCTGGGACTGGTCATTGCTCTCTATTGTGACCTGCGCTTTGCATCGGATGCGGCACGCTTCAGCACGGTATTTGCACGCCGGGGCTTGATCGCGGAATACGGCATGGCTTGGATGCTTCCCCGCATCGTCGGGCATTCCAACGCGCTTGATCTGTTACTCTCCGGGCGTACCATCGATGCTGCCGAAGCATTGCGCATGGGAATAGCGAACCGCGTATTTCCGCAAGAGGAGTTTCTTGAACAGGTCTATGATTACGCGCGGGACCTAGCCTCGAAAGTGAGTCCGCGTTCCTCTGCAGTCATCAAGCGGCAGGTGTACGAGGCGATGTTCCAGTCGCTCCAGGAGGCGTTTCAAATCTCGGAGCGTGAAATGCTCGCAAGTTTGACTACTGAAGATTTCAAGGAAGGCGTGGCTCACTATCTGGAAAAGCGCTCGCCCGCCTTTGTGGGCCGATAAATCGGAGAATCCGCTATGGACTTCGAATTCAACGCGCGCACCAAGGACCTGCAACAACGCCTGCAGGCTTTCATGGCTCAGCATGTTTACCCGAACGAGCGGCGTTTCGAGGAAGAGATTGAGAGAAATCCCTGGTCGCCTACAAAAATCATCGAGGAGCTAAAGCACAAGGCTCGTGCCGCCGGCCTCTGGAACTTATTCTTGCCGGACGATGCCGGTGGAGCAGGCCTAACGAATCTTGAGTACGCTCCGCAGTGCGAAATCATGGGGCGCAGTTTCATGGCGCCGGAGATCTTCAATTGCTCGGCACCGGATACCGGCAACATGGAAGTGCTGGCTCGCTACGGCAGCCCGGAACAAAAAGAGAGCTGGTTGAAGCCGCTGCTGGCGGGCGAGATCCGGTCGTGCTTCGCGATGACGGAGCCTGCGGTTGCTTCTTCCGACGCCACGAACATCCAGGCCAGTATTGTTCGCGACGGAAATGAATATGTTTTGAACGGTTGCAAATGGTGGACTTCCGGAGCAGGCGATCCGCGCTGCAAAGTGGCCATTTTCATGGGCAAGACCGATCCCAACGGTCCCCCACATCTGCAACAATCCATGGTGCTGGTGCCGATGGATGCGCCCGGCGTGAAGATCGAACGCATGCTGAAAGTGTTCGGCTACGATCACGCGCCGCATGGTCATGGCGAAGTGACTTTCACCAATGTGCGTATTCCGACTTCTAATCTGCTGTTGGGCGAAGGACGCGGGTTCGAGATCGCGCAGGGCCGACTGGGACCGGGGCGCATTCATCACTGCATGCGATGCATCGGAGTGGCGGAGCGCGCACTGGAAACCATGTGCGCGCGTGTGCAAAGCCGCGTAGCGTTTGGCAAGACACTGGCCGAGCAAGGAACTGTTCGCGCGGATATCGCGCTATCGCGAATGGAAATCGAGCAGGCCCGGTTGCTCGTACTCAAGGCCGCGCACATGATGGATACTGTGGGCAATAAAGCGGCACGCACGGAAATCGCGATGATTAAGGTCGTCGCACCACAGGCGGCTTTGGGAGTGTTGGATCGCGCCATTCAGGCACACGGAGGGGCGGGGGTCTCTCAGGACACCTTTCTCGCGGCGGCTTGGGCCAATGTGCGCACGCTGCGACTTGCCGACGGCCCGGACGAAGTGCATCTGGAATCAATCGCGAAATGGGAACTGCGCAAGCTGGAGAAATCCAGGGCAAGGTCCATCACGCAGTAATTTCGCTCGACTCCTCAGTAAGGCGGAGAAATTGGCGACTTGCGTTGTAGACAATCCGCCGTCGCTCAAGCAATACGTGGCCAAGGAAATCGCAGTAACGCCCTGGCTGGAGCTGACACAGGAGCGCATCAGGCAGTTCGCTGAAGCTACTGGCGATCATCAGTGGATTCATCTGGACGAAGAACGCGCGCGCGTGGATTCGCCGTACGGTACCACCGTCGCGCACGGATTTTTGATTTTGTCCCTGGCCAGTTATTTCCTGAAAGAAGCCGTCGAGATATCCCACGGCGTGCGCTTTGCCATCAATTACGGATTAAATCGTGTGCGGTATCCCGCGGCAGTGCGCGCGAACTCTAGAATTCGCGCGCGAGTTACCTTGTTGAGCCTGAAGGAACTCCCGGATTCCATCGAAGCGATCTACTCTATTTCCATCGAAAGCGAAGGAACAAGCAAGCCGAACTGCGTGGCGGAATGGATTCTGCGCTATTACGTGTGAGCCGCAGCGGGCAGGTACGTTCCCCTAGAGGGAATCCGAACGCGAGGCTTCGAGCGATGCGCGCAAGAGAGTCTTGACAACTCCGGGCATCTGCGCGAAGCGCGGATCTCGCGTCAGCCCCTGATGGTAGCGGTAGTAAATCTGCTGGACGATCACCGCGACCTTGAAACGAGCAAACGTCAAATAGAACGGCATATGTGAAACATCGCGCCCGGTCGTGCGCGAGTAGCATTCGACGAGCTCGGCGCGCGTCAAACTGCCGGGGCGCGTCGTAGGTCCCCAGCGGAGTTGCTGCAGTTCGTCGGGGTCGTTCGGGTCAATCCAGTAGGCCAGGGCCGTGCCCAAGTCGGTCAGCGGATCGCCGATGGTGCTCATCTCCCAGTCAAGGACGCCAACAATTTCGGTAGCGTCATCCGGCTTGAGAACGGTGTTGTCATATTTGTAGTCGTTGTGGATGAGCGTCGCAGCGCCGGAAGACGGGATGTGCTGCTGCATCCACGTGGCAACCGGCTGGACTTCGGCAAAGACATGGGTTTTAGAGCCAGTGTAGCGTTCGATCCAGCCGGAAACCTGGCGTTCCAGGTAACCCTCCGGCTTCCCGATTTCCGCCAGCCCAATGACTGCGTAATCCAAAGCATGCAGTCGCACCATATTGGCAACGAAGTTCTCGCTCAACCGGCGAGCTGTTGCCACTGAGAATTCCAGCGCCGGCGGAGGGTCTCGGCGAAGGATGATCCCGCGCAGGCGTTCCATTAGATAGAACGGCGCGCCGATGATCGTGTCGTCATCACAGTAAAGAAGCACTCTGGGCACGAGGGGATAGGCACTGTGAAGCTTGGAAAGAACGCGAAACTCGCGGCCCATATCGTGAGCCGATTTCACCTTGGTACCAAAGGGCGGGCGGCGCAAAACCATTTCGCGCTCGCCGAGCGCAACCGAATACGTGAGATTCGAATGGCCGCTGGGGAACTGGCAAATATGAATGCCCTTCCCTTCCTCAGGGAAATGGCTGCGCAGAAATGGCTCGAGCCTGGACAAATCCAGCTCTTCGCCGGGACGCACCTGTGTCGGCGCG
>Ga0187803_10000509_pt1 | contig 15534 bp, 11 predicted proteins | sample NC_wetland_sal_i_2_FD_132425 | JGI IMG/M metagenome (GOLD analysis project Ga0187803, IMG submission 132425) | Wetland sediment microbial communities from Neuse River Estuary, North Carolina, USA - Control_3 | ecosystem: Environmental > Aquatic > Freshwater > Wetlands > Sediment | place: USA...
GACGTTTCCCTTACAGAGCTGCCGCATGGGATTCTCCTTGGGGAATGGGTTTGGGCAACGGGGTGAGGCGATAGACGGTGATGGCACCGGGCTCGGGGCAGCAATAGAAGCAGATGCCACAGCCGGTGCAGCCTTCGCCGGTGTAGTGAGCCGGGTGGGCGCCATAGGCGTTCAGTTCCGGCAGCAGTTCGAGGCACTCGGGCGGACAGGACTCGACGCAGAGTCCGCAGCCTTTGCACTCTTCGGTATCAATCAGGATGTTGCCACGCGCAGGTCCGGGCATGCTCACCTCGTTGCAGCCACAGCTTGCGGACGCTGCAGCCACCTGGTCTTTTCACAATAGGCATAAAGTTCTTCGCGAAACTTGGGATGTGCGATTTCGATGAGCGCCTTGGCGCGCTCCCGGATGGTCTTGCCGTGCAGGTAGGCGACGCCGAATTCGGTGACGACATAGCGAACCAGGCCGCGCGAAGTGACCACTCCGGCGCCGGGATCGAGCATGGGCACGATGCGGGAGATGGCGCCGCTCTTGGCGGTGGACGGGATCGCGATGATGGCCTTGCCGCCCTTGGCACGGGAGGCGCCGCGCAGAAAGTCCACCTGCCCGCCGATGCCGCTGTAGAACTGGTTGCCGATGGAGTCCGAGCAGACCTGGCCGGTGAGATCCACCTGCAGGGCAGAATTGATGGCGACCATGTTGTCATTGCGGGCGATGAACCCGGGATCGTTGACGTAGGAGGTGGGGTGGAACTCGAAAATCGGGTTGTTGTCCACGAACGAGAAGATATTCTTGCTCCCGAGAACGAATCCGACGATGACCTTGCGCGGCTTGAAGTTCTTGCGTTCGCCGGTGATCACGCCGGCTTCGATGAGCGGAACGACGCCATCGGAAACCAGTTCACTGTGAACGCCGAGGTCTTTACGGTCCTTGAGCAAGGGGAGAACAGCGTCGGGAATGCCGCCGATGCCGGTCTGGAGCACTGCGCCGTCTTCGATGAGGCTGGCGACGTTACGGGCAATAGCGGTGTGGGTTTCGGTAATCTCCTGCCGCTTCATTTCCGGCAGCGGGCGCGAAGAATCGACCAGGACATCAATGTCGCTGATGTGAACGAAGCTGTCGCCGAAGGTGCGCGGCATCTGCTCATTCACTTGGGCGACCACAAAGCGGGCGCACTTGGCGGCGGTGAGGGTGGTATCCACCCCGACGCCGTAGCTGCAGAATCCGTGCGTATCGGGAGGAGAGACCTGGATCAGCGCGACATCGATCGGTATCGCGCCACTCTCGAATAGTCCTTCGATCTCGCTGAGATAGATGGGCGTGTAATCGGCGCGGCCGTCATTGATGGCGTCGCGCACATTGCCACCGATGAACATCGCGTTGTGCCGGAAGTGGCCCTCCATCTCGGGGGCGACGTAGGGAGCCTTGCCCATGGTCAGCAGGTGCACGATCTCGACCTCTTCGACATAGGGGCCGCGCTCCATCAATGCTTCGACCAGCGTTTCCGGCTCGGCACAGCCGGGCTGGATGTAGACGCGCATGCCCGATTGCACGTAAAGCAGCGCCTCCTGTGGTGTGCGTAACTTGACCTTGTAGTCATTTTGCCAAGACATCGTTTTCCTTCTTCCTTTGCTGCCTGGTTAGCGCCCAGCGCTTCGCATGGGCTCGAGTTCGTGCGCAGCCATGGCCCGCTCGTAGCCGACCGACGCATAGTAGATGGCGCGATCAAAAAACTGATCGAGCAGTTGTAGCATTTGGAGTTCGCCGAACGCTTCCGCTGGCCGCTCGGGCACGGATTCGCGCTGGAGAAACTCCCAGAGATTCTCTTTGGTGAGAATGATGACCCAGATCATTTCGCCAATGGGCACGCCCTGGTGGACGCGCCGGGTGCCGATTTCCTCATAACGCTGCTCGATGTCGAATGAGCTCTTGCCCAGCAGCCAGTCGCCCAGATGGCGGTAGATTTCGTAAACGCGCTCTTTCAGCTCCACAGGCGGAACGTTGCGATAGGAACGGGTTAGTTCGGAAGTTTGAACCTTGGCGAGCAGTCCGACCGCCAGGGTTTCGGAGTTAGCCTCGATTAGACGGACGAGTTTGTATGCCATCATCATGACCGCCTCCCGGCATTCCTCAAAGTCAGTTTCGACCCGAGGCGTGGAAGCCGTGGGTGACAGACGGCACACGAGATAGTGATAGTAGTCACACTTGTAAACGCCTACATATCAATGACTTGCGTGCAATATTCAACTTGAGCGACCAACCGGTCGGGTGGGACGAACTACACCTCCAGCTTGCAGAAGGCATGTGTAACACCGCTTCCATCGCCTTTTTTCCGGTGCGGTCGCGTATCCGTGGATAACGATTTGAGGATAGAATCATCTAACAGTAACGGGCGAATCCGCGCACCATAAACTCATGCCAGGGATATCGGCAAACCGGGGCGTTTGCGTGAGGGCCTTGGCCCTGCTCGCGATTGCGCTGGTGTGCGCGATGGGCGTGGCGCAAGCGGCGCACGCGCATCCGGAGAACTCGACCACCTCCCACCACGTCTGCTCGATCTGCGCGACCGCGCACGCAGGGTTGAGCGTGGAGACGGTTGCGCCAGCCCCCATTCTGATGGCGGCTGCGCTGGCGATGCCCGAAGCCGAATCTTCTGCGATCTTCCGTCCGGAAACAGCCCACTTCATTCGTCCTCCACCTGCGTTCTGATTCCTCGCCGAACTCAATCAGCATTTTCTTAAGAGCGCGATTGGAACGCAATCGCCCAAGAACCCATTCCTTTGGAGGGATCATGCACTTCTTTTATAAGAGACCACTGGCTGCGGCCATGGCTGTGGCGGCTTTTTGGATGATTGTTAGTGGTGGATTTGCAATCGGAGAATCGGCGGCGGGGTCCATCGGCGGAACCGTGCTCGACCCTTCTGGCGCCGTGGTGCCCAACGCTGCGGTTGAGATTCATAACCCGGTCAGCGGATATGACCGGTCGGTGCGGACCGACAGCAAGGGGAATTTCAGTTTTGTCAACATTCCCTATAACCCGTATCACATGACGGTGACGGCGGCGGGCTTTGCGGCGTTTGTCGAAGACGTCGATGTGAGGTCCGTGGTTCCGATCAGCCTGACTATCGGCCTGCGAGTCACTGGGGGGTCGGAAGCGGTAACGGTGGAGGCGACAGCCGAAGACCTGCTCGAGAATACTTCCACGTTTCACACCGATGTGGACCGCGCTTTGTTTGACAAACTGCCGTTGGAGAGCGCGTCGTCGTCGGTGAGTTCGCTGGTGACGCTGGCTACGCCGGGCATAGCCGCCGATTCGAACGGGCTGTTCCACGGGATGGGCGACCACGCCGAGAACTCGTTTTCCGTGGACGGCCAGCCGATCACGGATCAGCAAAGTAAAGTGTTCTCGAATCAGATTCCGATGGATTCGATCGCCTCGATGGAGGTGATATCGGGTGCGCCCCCGGCGGAGTTCGGGGAAAAGACCAGCGTCGTGATCAACGTCACCACGCGGTCGGGGCAGGGAATGACCACGCCCAAGGGTGAGTTCACCACCTCGTACGGGAGTTTTGGGACCTCCACCGCCGGGATCAATGTGGGTTATGGCGGCGCGAAATGGGGGAACTTCATTTCGTTGAGCGGCTTGAACACTGGGCGATTCCTCGATCCGCCCGAGTTTCGCGTCGTCCACGCCAAGGGGAATGAAGAGAACGTTTTCGACCGCGTGGACTACGGGTTCTCCAAGTCGGATTCGATTCACGTGAACCTGGGGTACACGCGGTCTTGGTTCCAGAATCCGAATTCCTATGACAATCAGTTACACCTTGGGGAAACTGATCCCTCGGGCAACCCGCTGCCGCCCACGGATCAGCGCTCGCAGATCCAGACGTTCAACATCGCCCCGTCCTGGACGCATATCCTGAATAACAATGCCGTGTACACGCTGGGCGGCTTCGTGCGCCGCGACGCCTACAACTACTATCCGAGCGGGAATCTCTTCGCGGACCTCAGCCCAATCCAGCAAGAGACAGTGCGCCAGAATCGGACCCTGATGAATGCGGGCCTGCGATCGGAGGTCTCGTATGTGAAGGGGATTCACAACCTGAAGGTGGGCGCGACCTACCAGCAGACCTTCCTGGACGAGAACAACAACCTGGGAATCGTGGACTTTGCCGTGAATGCTCCGTGCTTGGATTCACAGGGCAATGCGGCGCCAGGTTTCAACGATCCTTCGCAGTGCGCGGCCGCCGGCTATTTTGCGAATACGGCGTTCTTGCCAATTCTGGGCTGTTACGATCTCACGCGGGCGACCCCGTCGGCCAACGACAACTGCGCGGGACCGGCCAGCACCTTGTATGCCTTCCACGGGCACACCGACGTTAAGCAGCTCGCGCTTTACATCCAGGATGAGATATCGAAAGGGAATTGGTCGTTCAACGTCGGGCTGCGCGGCGATTTCTATAACGGGCTTGCCACGCACAAGGAGGCCGAGCCCCGGCTCGGGATCGCCTACAACATCAAGGCGAGCAACACGGTGTTGCGGGTTTCCTACGCGCGCATACTGGAAACGCCATTCAACGAAAATCTGATCGTCTCCAGCGTTGGATGCAGCAGCGCCGTACTGAATCCGCTTCTGGGCTGCTCTGCCATCGGTACGAACCCGGTGAGCCCCGGCTGGCGCAATGAGTTTCACGCGGGCGTGCAACAGGCTGTCGGGAAATATCTGGTCTTCTCGGGAGAATACGTGTGGAAGTACACGCACAACGGATACGATTTCAGCATACTCGGCAACACGCCCATCTTCTTCCCGGTGGCCTGGGACCGATCCAAAATTCCCGGGGTTGCCGGCCGAGTGAGTGTGCCGAACTTCCATGGATTCTCCGCGCTCATGGTTTTCTCCAGCGTGGCCGCCCGCTTCTTCCTGCCCCAAGTCAGCGGCGCCGGAGCCACTCCATCGGCGCCCTCGGGAGTCTTCCGCATTGACCACGACGAGAAGTTCAACCAGACCACGCACCTGCAATACCAGCCCTGGCAACGCGGACCGTGGGTCGGATTCAACTGGCGATACGACAGCGGACTGGTGGCAGGCGCCGTACCGTTTGCAGCGGATACCACAACGCCGGTGGACTTGACCGGGCTCACCGGAGACCAGCAACTGCAGGCAGGGTTGTTCTGCGGGAGCCAGCGCCCGACGCTGACAATGCCGCTTACCACCTGCGCGCCATCCCAGTATGGCTCGACTCTGGTGAGCATTCCGGCGCCGGGCACCGAGAACGATGACCACAATCCGCCGCGCATCAAAGCTCGCAGTCTTTTCGACATTTCCGTGGGCCACGATAATCTGTTCCACGGCGACAAATACAAGTGGAGCTTGCAACTCACCGCCATCAACGTGACCAACCAGACGGCGCTCTACAATTTCCTGTCAACCTTCAGCGGCACGCACTATGTAACGCCGCGGGCGCTGACGGCTCAACTCGGGTTCCACTTCTAGCGGCAAGAGGCGGCACCTTGCGGCCCTTGGACAATACTATACCCCCTATGGTATAGTCGGAGGGCCGCTATGAGCCATACCATCCACGACAAACGCCAGCTTCTACTCCGCGCCAAACGCATTCAAGGGCAGGTGGAAGCCCTTGTCCGCGCACTATCGCAAGAACAGGACTGCGCCGAAGTTCTTCAACTCATGAGCGCGGCGCGCGGAGCGATGAACAGCCTGATGTCGGAACTTCTCGAGGGCCACGTCCGCAGCCACGTGTTGAATGGAAAGCACAGGCCCACCGCCGCGCAGCTCGCGGCTGCGGACGAAGTAATCAACATGGTCAAGTCCTATCTGCGCTAACCAGACCTTTGTTGCTGGAGGGGAGTTCATGGGCGTTCCGAAGTCATTGCCAGAATCCGATCCCGTGCCCGCGGCGATGAATGCAGGCGCGAGCCGCCCAACCGCGAACGAACCTGAGGTTTCTGCCGAGGACCACGAGCACGACCACCCCCTGCGCCCCCTGGAGCTGATTCGCATTGCCGTGGTCGCACTTGCCGCGGCTGCAGTCTGGTTTCGCATTTGGGAACCGTTCCCACACATCAGCCTCATCGGCGTCATCGCGACCCTGGCCGGCGGATATCCGATTTTCAAGGAAGCTTTCGAGAACATCATTGAACGCAAGATGACGATGGAGCTTTCGATGACCATCGCTCTTCTAGCCGCGCTGGCGATCGGGGAGTTCTTCACTGCCTTGGTAATTACAGGCTTCGTCCTGGCCGCCGAAGTTCTGGAAGGCCTGACGGTGGGGCGCGGGCGGCGCGCGATCAGGAACCTGCTCGATTTTCTGCCTCGAACCGTAAACCTGCGTCGCGGCCGGGAAGTGGTCGAAATTTCAGCCGACCAAGTGGTGGTAGGCGACGTCGTCGTAGTGAAGCCGGGTGGACGCATTCCCGTCGACGGAGCGGTCGTAGCCGGACTGTCGTTCGTGGAACAGGCGGCAATTACCGGGGAAGCGATGCCGGTTGAGAAATCCACGGGAGACGCGGTCTACGCCGGGACGATCAACCAATCGGGAGCGCTCGAGATACGCGCGGAAAGGCTCGGGCGCGACACAACGTTCGGAAAAATCGTGGAGGCAGTCGAACAGGCAGAACATTCGCGCGCGCCGATTCAGAAGACAGCGGACCGACTGGCTGGGTACCTTGTCTACTTTGCCCTGGGGGCAGCCGGCCTGACATTCCTCATCACGCACAATATCAGGTCTACGATTTCGGTGGTAATCGTGGCCGGCGCCTGTGGCATTGCCGCCGGAACTCCTCTGGCGATTCTCGGCGCGATCGGACGCGCGGCGCACCATGGCGCGATCATCAAAGGCGGCTTGTATCTGGAAGCACTCTCCGCGGTTGACACTGTCGTGTTGGACAAAACGGGAACGTTGACGTTTGGGACTCCTGTGATCCGGGAAGTCGTGGCCGCAGACGGCGTGAACGAACACGAGATCGTCGCTGCGGCGAGCCTTGCCGAATCCAAGTCCGAACACCCGCTCGCCAAGGCAGTTCTTGCACGAGCCGTTGAGCTCGGTATTCCTTTGGCAGAGCCCGAGGAATTTTCTTACACGCCGGGGCGCGGTGTCAGGGTAAATTACCGGGGCGAAGAGATCCTTGCCGGCAGCCGACGGTTGCTCGAAGAACATGGACTAAGTGTGCCGAGCATCGGCGACGGAACACGCGGCGCCTCCGAGGTCTACATCGCTCGCGGCCGCATGGTGCTGGGCAGTATCCGCATTGCTGACGTTCTGCGTCCCGAAGCGCGGCAGGCTGTCGTTGCCATGCGGCAGATGGGGTTAAGGACCATTTTGCTGAGCGGAGACATGCAAGCAGTCACAACCGCGGTAGGTCAGGACTTGGGCGTGGATCTGGCGGTAGGAGAACTGTTGCCCGATCAGAAAGCCAGACGCGTGCGCGATCTGCGCGCTGAAAACCGCAAAGTCGCCATGATCGGCGATGGCGTCAATGATGCGCCCGCCCTAGTCGAAGCCGACGTGGGCATTGCCATGGGGTCGGGAACCGATGTCGCGCGTGAGAGCGCGGATGTTATTTTGATTGGCAGCGATCTTTCGAAGTTTGTGGACACGTTGCGGACGGCGCGAGGCTGCCGCCGAATCATCATGCAAAATTTTGTCGGCACGCTCGTGGTCGATAGCATCGGCGTCGGATTGGCCGCTTTTGGTTTCCTGAATCCGCTGCTGGCCGCTTTTATTCACGTCGCCTCAGAGATGGCATTTATTCTCAACTCGACGAGATTGCTGCCCCGGACTTCCGAACTTGCTTCACCTGCGATGAATATGCAGATACCGGCAGGCTCTTAACAAAAGCAGTCGCTCCTCCCTCGCTTCACTCTGGCACGTTCCCAACTTGCTTTACCGGACTGCACTAGAAATAATCAGCTCATCGTCGGAAAGTCCTGTCTGAATTCAGGTGAGGGTCGGCCTGACTTTCCTGATCCAAAATTCTCGCCGTGCAGGAGCTTGAAATGAAGCTGTTCGCTTTGATTTGTGTCTGCACTCTATTCGCCGGGTTTGCTTGCGCTCAGTCGGGAACCGCCGTTCCTGGTGGTCAGGATACAGCCGCGCTCGAACAGAAGGTTCGCGATCTGGAGGATCGCCTGATCGCTCTCGAAGGTCAGGTGCGTGTGCTAAAAGCCCAGGCTGGCCAAGCGCCGGCAGCCACGCCTGCAGGCGCTCCGACTGAGGCGGCGAGTCAGGCCCCGGCGCCTGCGGAAAACGTGGCCGCTGTATCCGCGCCGGTGAGCCTGGGTGGCGCCGGGGGCTCGGCGGCCAAGGCGCTGAATCCCGATATCAGCATGATCGGCGACTTCATCGGGTATGCGGGGGGTAATTCGATCCAGCCTTCGCCGGCTCTCCAGATGCACGAGTCAGAGATTGGAATGCAGGCGATTATCGATCCTTATGCCCGGGGAGATTTCTTTCTAAGCTTCGGAGAAACCGGGGTTGGCTTGGAGGAGGGCTACATTACCTTTACCGCGCTGCCCGAGAGTTTCGTGGTCCGAGTCGGCAAGATGCGGTCGGCGTTCGGCAAAGTAAACGCCATGCACAACCACGTCCTCCCGTGGGTGGACCGGCCGCTGGTCACAAATAGCCTGGTCGGCGGTGAAGATGGTATTGACGATGCGGGAGTATCGGTGGAGCGCATCATTCCATTTCCGAAGGGCATTTTTCTTTCCGCGACGGGGCAACTGTTCCGGGGCGATTCGGGCTCGGGAGATGAGCTGGTCTTCCAATCGCATCAGAAGAGCGACGTGAGCACCGTGGCGCATCTGCGCGGCTACAAGGACCTGAACGAATCGACGAACCTGGATCTCGGGCTCTCTTATGCGCGGGGGCACAACGAACTGGGAACGAACTTCGTCACAAGCCTGTATGGAGTGGATGCCACGCTGCGCTGGAAGCCGCTGCGGCGCGCCATCTACCACTCGTTCGTAGGGCGCAGCGAGTTCATCTGGAGCCAGCGGCAGCAGGCGCCGTTTGAGCAGCGCGCGTTCGGAATGTACGCTTCCGGAGAGTATCAGTTTCACCGGCGGTGGTTTCTGGGGGGACGTTATGACTTGTCAGATCGGCCGCGGCAGGCCAATCTGACCGATAAAGGCGGCTCTGTAATCCTGACGTACTGGCCGAGCGAATTCAGCCAGATTCGAGGACAATATCGTTTCACCGATTACGCGGGCGATCACAGGACCAACGAGCTGTTGATGCAGGTGATTTTTTCATTAGGGGCGCATGGCGCGCATCCATTCTAGAAGTTCTGTAGAGATGCGGCTTGCCGCGTCTCCGGAGACGGGGCAAGCCCCGTCTCTACGGTGAAGAGTTTTAGGAGATTGGAATGAATCATTTTTTCTCAAGAGCAGGACGGTTGTTGGCGATCGCGGCGATCGCGACAACCAGCCTTTGTTTCCCGCCAGCTGCGGCGGCTAAGAAACTGAACGTGGTGACGGCGACGACCGACTTGGCAGCCCTGGCGCAGGAAGTGGGCGGCGACAAGATCAATGTCGAATCGATCGCCAGGGGGTACCAGGATCCGCACTTCGTCGAAGCCAAGCCCAGCTTTTTGCTGAAGCTGCGGCAAGCGGACCTGCTGGTGATCGTGGGGTTGCAGTTGGAGATTGGGTGGCTGCCGCCATTGATCACGCAGAGCGGGAACGCCCGCATCCAGGTTGGGGCCAACGGCTACCTCGACGCTTCGCAGTTCGCCGAAATCCTGGAGATTCCGCAGGGCTCGATCACGCGCGCGATGGGAGATGTGCATCCGCTGGGCAACCCTCACTACTGGCTCGATCCGGACAACGGCCGGCGCGTGGCCAAAGGAATTGCCGGCAAGCTCGGGGAGATGGATCCGGCCGATGCGGCCTATTTTCAGCAGCGGGATCAGGATTTCGAGCGGCGGTTGGCGGAGGCCGATAAGAAGTGGCAAGCGGAGATGAAACCCTTCCACGGCCGAAAGGTGGTCACTTACCATAATTCAGCTCCGAACTTCGCGAGACATTTTGGGCTGGAGGTGGTCGGCTTCATAGAACCACGGCCGGGCATTCCTCCGACGCCGAGCCATACACTGGATGTCATCAACATGATGAAGCGCGATCACGTTAAAGTGATCATGGTCGAGCCCTATTTCGATCGTAAGACGCCGGACTCGATCGCGCGTGAAACTGGCGGGACGGTCGTCGAGTACTTGCCCTCGGTGGGCGGGGTAAAAGAGGTGACGACCTACTTTCAGCTGTTCGACTACGATATCGCTCTGCTAACGAAAGCGTTTCAGGCGAATCCATAGTTGGGGTAGGGCTCGACTTCGCTCAGGGGCAGGCTCTGCCTGCCCCAGGCTTGCGCTATCCACATGGTGCGGATAGTTCGAAGGAAGCCCAAACGGAAGTTCTTAGGAGAGACATGGACATACTGCAATTCTTGATCTGGCCCTTTGTGGCCAGTTTGATCCTCACTGGAATTCACGCGTATCTGGGCGTGCACGTTGTGGAACGCGGCGTGATCTTCGTAGACTTGGCGCTGGCGCAAATCGCCGCGCTGGGTGCGACGACCGCCATCCTGATCGGAATGGATCCGCACGGGCGAGAAGCTTACTTTCTCAGCCTGGGATTCACCTTTCTGGGAGCGGGCATTTTTTCGGTGGCGCGCACCCGGCGTGGACACATTCCCCAGGAAGCCTTTATCGGGATCGCGTATGCAGTCGCATCGGCCACAGCGATTCTGGCGATGAGCAAGGCGACCGGGGAGACCGAGCACCTGAAAGACATGCTGGTCGGCAATATTCTCGCCGTGTCCCGAGACGAAGTGATAAAGACGGCGCTCCTGTACGGAGCGATTGGCCTGTTTCATTACATTTTCCGCAAGAGGTTCCTGTTGATCTCGACCGATCCGGCGCAGGCGGAGGCCAGCGGCGTCAGCATCCGGTTCTGGGATTTTCTGTTCTACGCATCGTTTGGATTTGTGGTGACTTCGTCGGTGGCCATTGCGGGAGTGTTGCTGGTGTTCTGCTACCTCATCGTTCCCTCGGTAGGAGCCATGTTGTTCGCCGATAAGATCGGGAGGCGGCTTGCGATCGGCTGGACGATGGGAACGCTGGTCTCGGCGCTGGGAGTTTACTTTTCGGTGTTGCTCGATCTGCCGACCGGAGCAACCATCGTTTGCACCTTCGGCGGAGTGCTGATTGTTATGTTTTTCGTACACCTGATTTTCTTCCACGGCAAGAGGGCAAGAGACCTGCAGGGAGCGACGTCAGTGGAAAAGCCGGTGGAGCGCGTGCTCCAGGCCCGCGAGTAGCGGGAAAGGTTTTACCCGAGTTTCGCGCAGACCAGGACCGCTGCGTCTAAAGCTCCAAATCATTGGCACACGCTTTCGGCACGGCAGAAGTCGCGCCCTTCCTAATTCAGTCCCCAGCATTGAAGTCCGATCTAATTCTAGAAATTGCCGAGTAAGTCCTTGCGCTATGCGGTCGTTGACTTTCCTCCTGAGCGCGACCCCAGTTACAAAAAAGATGTAGCGGAGTATTGCATTTGTCACGATTGATTCGTGGCTTTACAGGCATTTTACAAACACTTTACAGGATGATTGTTATGAAGCAATCAGGCGTATTTCATTGCGGATTAGTGTCGGCGAAGTGCCGACATGCATCGCCTGACGGGCGAAGCTGACAAAAAGTCGACGATACGTTGACAGCTTTGTGGCAACTGCGCGGCGCGGAGTCCCTATTGTGGCTAAGTCAGCCACTGATCGGAAGGGAGTCGCAATGAAAAGCGTTAGCTGCTTTACAAGGCTGGTCGTCGCCTCCATGCTTGTGGCATCGGCATTCGCTCAGAAGGTGAAGACTGAGGGTCCCAATGTGACCGCCGTAACTGGCGAAAGCTGGCTTACACATCTGCACCGCTCATTTGATGAGACCAGCATGGGGAAGACGGGGCGCTTGGGGCCGCCCCCCGAGTCAGGACGGGAACATGGGATCAGCGAGGCAAGACTGGTCTCCGAGACGTCGCGGGGGGTAATTCTGTCCGGATCGGATCTTTATCGGCTGAACTGTCGCGGCTGTCACGGCGAGCACGGGACGGGCGCGCCTCCAGAGATCAACTCCGTGATCAACCCGGTGCGGGCTACGTCGGCGACGGCGGTGATGGAACGTGTGAAGGCGAGGGGTATGGAGCTGAGCCGGGCTGACGCGGAGAAGCTGGCACAGCAATCCAAAACTATGCTGCTCGACCGGCTTCATAAAGGCGGGCAGGATATGCCGGCGTTTCCGCACCTGAGCGAGGCCGAGGTAACTTCGCTGGTCGCGTATCTGCGGCAGTTGGCTGGGGTTCAGGGCGCGGAGCGAGAGCGGCGCATGGTCCAGGAGGAGCGCGTGCGCGTGGGCGAGCTTATCGCCAAGTCAACGTGCCACATTTGTCACAGCGCGGCCGGGCCGAACCCCACTCCACAGCAGTTATACGAAGGAGTGATCCCGCCGCTAAGAACGCTGACGCGGCGGACAACCCAGGCGGAGTTCGTGCGCAAGGTAACGCAAGGGGCGCCCATTCTGATGGGCGTGCCGCCCGAGTTGATGCGCGGCCGTATGCCGGTCTTCTACTACCTGAGCGAGGAAGAAGCAGCCGACATCTACTTGTATCTGACGAGCTATCCACCATATCCGTATGCGGTGCTTGATGCGGCAACGGCGGGCTCGGGGACGCCGCCGAGCATGGAGGACATGGATCCGCCGCCGCGGCCGGTGGCCGCGTCCTCTGGGGCGGCGCACACCGGGCCGGCAGGGGACCCTCCCGAGACGGCGAACGCCGATGCACAAATCTGGACTTTTGCGCTGCTGCTGGGATCTCTGGTGGGGCTGTTTTTAATCCTCGGCTTTTGGTTTACAGTTCGCGAGCTTAAGAGGGTTTCCGGGGAGCGCGCGCAGGCGGCGGTAGGAACGAAGCGGAGTGTCGCAGGGGCTGAGCAGCGGCCTGATCCAGAAATGGCCGCGTGAAGAATCGGGACGACCCGCGATTTTATTGATTGAGGACGGCCTTTGCAGCGCGGCTGAAAGCCGCGCCCTTTCAAATCCAGGCCGGTGCCAGAAGTAGGGGTCCCTTCGGCTTCACTCGGTCGAAAATCCCCACCCTAACGTCGCAAAAAGCGCGACATTAGGATGGGGCACCCCATTCCACTGGCGCCAGCGAAACGCATTCTGCGAGAGGCATTAAGCTCGGGCAAGAGCCCAACGACGAGAGCTTTCTTACTGCAGTTTGGCGTACTCGGCCTTTGCTTCGCGCAGCAGAGGCACGTCGGGGTCGGCGTCTTTCCAGGCGGCAAGAAAGTTCTGATAGGCGATACGGGCTTTGGACGTGTCGCCCTGTTTCTGATAGAGGCGGCCCAACTCCAGTTGCGTGGCCGGCACGAGCATGTCAGGGCCGTGGACCGATTTCATGTCTAATATTTTCCGAAAATCCTGCTCCGCCTCGGCGTAACGCTTCGCCTCCTCGTAGGCGAGACCCCTGACGAAAAGTAAATTGCTATTGCCCCGGGCATAGAGCACTGCCGTATTGAGCGAATCAATTGCCTTTTCCGGCGATGCCTTCCGCGGATCTTCGGGGAGCAGATAAACAATGGCGCGGATTGCCGGCACGGCCACGTTCTGCGCGACGGTGTCATTTGGGCGCGTGCGCTCAATATCGTTCGCCAAATCAGTGGCTGCCTTTTCCTGCCGGCACGCGGCAAGGGCGAGCCCAGCGCTGAACTGCACGCTCCACGTGTTGGAGATGTGCAGGGCCTCCTTGGCTTCGGCAATGGCTACGGACGTATAACCGACCACCGCATCGGTGCCCGCGATGCCCGCCTCCGTATCGGCGCGCCCCTGCAAGTGCATGCGTTCGAGGGCGGCCTCCACCTGGCGAGAAAGCTCGCGGGACTTACGGATTTCGCCGCGCGAGGCGGCCAAACCGGAACGGAAGGCGAGGGCTGCGAACTCACCTGCCTGAGAGGTGCCGAGGCTTTGGAGATGTTTCTCCATGTCGGCTTCTTTCCCTTCCTCCCAGTCCAGCGAGGCCAGCATGAAATAAAGGCCGAAATCGGCCAGTTTCCGCTGCAGAGCGGCACTAATAGTGGCGCGCGCTTCTTCCACACGGCCGAGCCCCGCGTAGGCCTGGGTGATATTTTCATAAGCGCTCGCCATGTCGGGGTCGAGTTCGAGGGCGCGCTTGGCATCGGGAAGCGCGTTGTCGTATTGCCCCATCTGGTTATAGATCGCCGCCAGATTGTTATATGGAGTGGAATCGTTCGGATAGGTTTGGCGATACAGTTCGTAGGCGGTGATGCCTTTATCGAGTTGGCCGTTGTCGGCGTAGTAGTGCGACATGATGTAGAGCTTTTCGCGCTCGCTGGTCCGGTCACGAAGCTCGAATGCCTTCTGGCGGTTCTGGTCCGACAACTCTGTTTGGCCCAGGTTGCTGTAAATCGTGCCGAGGCGAGCGTAGGCCATGGCGAAATTGGGATCGAGTTCGATGGCGCGCTGATAGTTGGGGATCGCGGCGAACTCGTCGCCGGCATTGTGCTTGGCATCGCCCAGGGTCAGCGCCTTTAGCGCATCGAGCGAAGACGTGGTTGCCTGGGAGAGAGCCATGTCGTACTTCTGCACCATGGCCAGCGACTCGCCGAGCTGGCCGCGAAGTTTGGTGGCGGCGCCGTGCAATGCGTTCAGCACGTCTTCTTTACGATCGGCTTGCACCTGCTGGCGGCCGAGGGAATCGCCGGAGGAAGCGTTCGTCGCTTCGAGCGTGATCACGTACTGGCCTCCGACACTGTCGATGCTGCCGCTCAACATGGCCTTGATGCCGTCGCGCAGACAGATTTCGCGCCCGACGTCGGCGGTGATGCGGTCGTCGGGTTTGCGGCCCATGAATCCCAGGGTCTGACGGATCTTTTGCTCAGGGAAGACGTTGAGATAGGGAGACTGTCCGAGATCAACGGCCAGAGCTTTCTTGAGTGTGCCATCGAAGACGGAGTCGGCGGTCGTGTTGACGAAATCGGTAATCAGGATCGAATCTTTTTCGGTGAGCGCGTGGCCGCGGCGCGAAAGCACGAAGGCGACTCCGGCGGCTACAAGCGCCACGATCAGGACGGGGATCAGCCAGCCCGCTAGCTTGCGCTTGGTTTCCAGTGGTCTCCGCAAGGTGGCGCTGGAGGAAGTCGCGGCTAGAATGGTGCCCGATTCGGAGTCACGGCGGAGACGCTTCAGGTCGGAACGGACCTCGGCGGCGCTCTGGTAGCGAAGGTCGCGGTCTTTTTCGAGCAGCTTGTTCAGTACGTCTTCGAGATGAGGTGGAAGGTCCGGGTTTAGACGCAGGGGCGGCACCGGCGGCCGATTAAGGATGGCTTCGAAAATGACGGCGGACGTGTCGCCGCGGAAGGGGAGGGCTCCGGTAGCCATTTCGTAAAGCATCGCGCCAAAGGAGAACAGGTCGGTGCGGGAGTCGAGGTCTTTGCCGCGCGCCTGCTCGGGCGACA